>FWPV01006834.1_pt1 | contig 21338 bp, 13 predicted proteins | sample 2228371 | NCBI WGS metagenome assembly FWPV01 (sample SAMEA103939776, study PRJEB20133) | metagenome | reverse complement strand
TTCAACAACAAAAAGAAAATTTTTTACAAAAAATATAATAATGTCAAATAAACAGATCATTTATGGCATACATTCCGTACTCGAAGCCATAAGAGCGGGTAAGGAAATTGAACGTATCATTATAAAAAAAGAATTTACTGGAAGTGCTTTAGGGGAAGTCTTAAAATATTGTCGCGATAATAACACGCCTTATCAGTTTGTTCCCACCACACGACTCGATAGGATTACCCAAAAAAATCATCAGGGCATTGTGGCATATCTTTCCCAGATCACATACCAACCCATTGAAAATATTATTCCTCAACTTTACGAAGAAGGTGTTACTCCTTTCATTCTTATTCTTGATCATATAACCGATGTGCGCAATTTAGGTAGTATAGCTCGAACTGCCGAATGTGCCGGAGTGCATGCAATTGTGCTACCCGAAAAGGGATCCGCAATGATCAATGCTGATACCATAAAGACATCGTCGGGAGCAATACATAACCTCAACATCTGTAGGGTGAAAAAATTAGATACAACCATTGAATATCTAAAAAACTGTGGTTTGCTCATTTGTGCTGCTACAGAGAAAGGGAATCAGCTGTACACAGATGTAAATTTTTTGAAGCCCATTGCAATTGTGGTTGGGTCTGAAGGTAAAGGAATTTCTAAAGAAATTTTAAAACTTTGTGATTTTTTTATTCGAATACCATTAATGGGAAAAATAAATTCTCTAAATGCTTCTGTAGCTGCGGGAATTATATTGTTTGAGAAAGTTCGTCAGCAACTAACGAGTCAATCATACAATAATGCGTATAAACCCTAATCTGGTAATTACATAGTTTTTATTATATTGCAACGTCGAAAAAACTAACCGAATGGAAAACAAACTGTCTGTTATTCAGAAAGTTATTCTATCGCCATTGTCTTTTATTTATGGCAGCATTGTGTGGGTAAGAAATATTTTATTCGATATTCATATACTTCCTTCTAAGGAATACGATATCCCCATTATTTCGGTGGGCAATATAACGGTGGGTGGTACTGGCAAAACCCCTCATGTAGAATACCTTTTACAACTTTTATCGAACGAATTTGTGGTAGGTACGCTAAGTCGAGGGTACAAACGTAGAACTACGGGTTTTTTTCTGGCAAATGAAAACTCAAATGCCGAACAAATAGGTGATGAACCTTATCAAATTAAACGAAAATTTAAAAACGTACATGTAGCTGTAGATGCCAGACGTACCCGAGGTATTGAAAAATTACAAAGACTTATTAAAGATCTTCAGGTAATAATACTCGATGATGCTTTTCAGCATAGATATGTTACCCCTGGTATTTCTATCCTACTGGTAAATTATCATCAAAACATTCTGGATGATTATCTTTTACCCGCAGGACGGCTCCGAGAACCAGCTTACGAACGAAGTAGAGCCGATATTATTATTGTTACCAAATGTCCCGAAGATATTAAACCTATTGAACTTCGCTTACTTGAAAAAAAACTTGCTAAATATCCCTATCAAAAAGTATTCTTTACAAAAGTCAAATATTTACCTTTAAAACCTGTATTTAATGAACAAACACCCTCACTAAATATAGAAGAACTTTCACAAAAAATTGATGAAATTATTGTTGTTTCTGGCATCGCAAACAACGATGAGATGATCAATTACCTTAAAAATTATTTTCCAACCGTGCATGCTTTCGAATTTAGAGACCATTATAAATATTCGGCTAAAGACTTGCACGAAGTTATTGAACTGTACACAGAATTAACGGATAAAAAGAAAATTCTCATTATTACTTCCGAGAAAGATGCTTCAAAACTTATTGAATTTGAATCGCTCGAGGAGGAGATAAAAAAAGCATTTTATTTTCTTCCAATTCAAATTGAATTTCTGGAAAAAAAACAGGAATTATTCGATTCCTACATTAAAAATTATGTAAGAAATAACCTTCCGGATAACATACTTCACAAAAAAGAGAAGGAAATGGTAAACAAGAGATCTCCCTTAATTTTTAAGTTAAAATAAATTTAAATTTTAATTTGTAGGAAAATAAAAACAATATTTACGCAAATAAATGATAGAAAAACTTATCTTCATCCTTTAAATGATTCATAAAAACAAAAGTTTTGAAGGCTCATTCTAATTCGTGGTTTGTTTTGTCGTTCATGAAGGTCGTGAGGCAAGGAATCCGGTGCATCGGAGTAACCAACGGCAATTACAATAAGAGGTTGATAATTTGTGGGGATGTTAATAGCCTCTTGGATTAATTCAGGGGAAAAACCACCCATAGGATGTGATACAAGTCCAAGGTGGGTTGCCTGAAGCATTAAGAGAATATTGGCCATGCCTGTATCATGAAGTGCATAGCGATTTTCTAATACATTCCCGTTAAACTCGTATTTCAATTGTGCAATAGAAATAATAAGCAGAGGTGCATTTTGTGCCCACCTACGATTCCCCTCATTTAATGCTTCGACAACCTTACTAAAAGTAACACTGGCAGGTGTTACATAAACATACCTCCAGGGTTGAATATTCATACTCGAAGGGGCTAGCTGGGCAGCTTCAAATAAAGAAATTATTTTTTCTTCTTCTATTAATCGAGGAGAAAAGGCAAATTCACTCTTACGTTTATGAATAACTGGCAATATCATATTTTTTTTTAAATCCTCTAAATTTAAACAAGAAATAAGCGTTCATGTTTATGAAATTGGGATAAATTTCTGCCAGAATTTAATAAAATCTCCCTTATACCATTGATGACAACCAAAAGGAAGCTGTTCGCAATTGAGCTTATAGAGATATTCGCAATTATATTCCATAGAAAATCGGAAAGCTTCATCGAAAGGAGCTACTTTGAACCAAGAAAAAGCAGCGGGTACGTAAATACCCCAAAAAATATCTTCATTAATTAGAAGATGATTAAAACCACTATGACTCAAACGACCATACCCAACAAGACGGGTGAAAAAATAGGGCAAGTAACGAATGCGTCCCTTCCAGTTATACTTGATGTACCAATTTTTTAAATCCGCTAAAGGGTAAATTATCCTCCAGGAGGAAAGTACCTTAAGGGCTGAATTAACATGATGAAGTGAAAAACCGCCATTTCCAATTCCCAGATATTTCTTGGGCGAAATGGTACCATCGAACTCGTAAATAGGAGCGCCAATATAATGATAATCTTTGTTACACCAATCGAGTAATTCATCGCGAAAAACGTAAGCATCGGTATGATGTATAAGGATGTATTCAAATTCTGAGAATGTTTTATAAAATATTGTAGAAGTCATCAAACGATTATATGCGTGCAAATTTTTAAAAAATTTTTTTGAAAAATAAAAGACCTTAAGATTATCTTTAAAAATATTCTTATAGATGTTTACATTTAATTCCTGAGGAACTACCAGTGCAACAGGAAAGTTTGATAGTATTTGTGCACAACGTTTTAATCCGATGAGTTCGTAAGTATCGGGATTTTCTTTATAGGTAGGTATTACAACGCATGCTTTCATATAAAAAAATATAGTAATTTATTAACACTTAAATTAATCTATTCTAACGGAGGAACAGGAGTATTTTCCTCAGGTGGTACATTCTCTTTTTCCTCTTCCAGTTGATAAAAAAGATCCTCAAAAAATTCCTCACTCACTTTACCTTCTTTCCAACGTTTACGAACGGCATTTACCCTACGGTCGGAAGCAATGGTAAAAAGATAGGGTTTTTCTCCACGAGGTACTTTTAACCTGCGATGTCGTTCAGGAAGTTCTCGAATAGGATTTTCAAAAATTTTATCAGAAGAGAGGGTAGTCATTTTGCCAGGTTCATAGCCAAAATAGTAGAAGGTAGAACTATTAGGCTGAAGATAAATATCAATAAGATCGCCAGAGTTCTTTCTCCAAATTTCTATGTAGCCATCAATTTTTTTATGTATCCATTTACCGTTGATATAGCCTATGCCAATTTTACCAACCGATTTAAAAGAGTTGGTAGTATCATCAAAAACGAAATATACATCATCCAGGAAAAGAGTAACCCCCATCAGAGAGGGTAATTGTATTATAACATTTTTAGCAGTATCGGTAAGTTGCTGATAGTAGGTCTTAATGGTATCGGGATGCATTAAGTTAGAGAAATTCTTTTTGTAATAGGGATCAAAAATGTTAATTGTATCGCTTGCCAAGGCAAGACTATCTATAACCTGAGCCATACGTTTTATAGAGGGAGGGTAGAAAAAGAAATTTAAAGCCATTGAAGTTCTGAGTGTAAAATTATTGTTTTGCAAAAAATGAGAGATATTACCTGCTACCCACATTTTCATTTGCCCAAAACGAACAATGAGGTCGAGGGGGCCTTCGGCATATTGCATACACGAGGATGGGTAAAAAGATATTAGAGAACCGGGCAATCCGTGTCTTTTTAGTTTATCTTCCTGCCCTATTTCATAGGCGTCGTAAGCTTTATTATACCATAAGATCCCCGAGGCTGCTGCCATGGTAAAATCATCCACATATTTTTTTCGGGCTAAAAAAGTAGAATATAGATGAACAGAGTCGTACGACATAATGGGACCTGCAACTATACGATTTCTGTTAATATCAATAGGTTTTTCATCAATAGGAATACGAACTTTTAACGGATCAATAACAGATGAAAATTTTACCCATGAAACAAGCGCACCATGACAATTTTGTATAATACGAGCCCCTCCATTAAATAACAGGTATTTACGATTAGCCTCAAGCTGTACCTCCCCCTGAAACTGGAAAAAGGGATTTAGTGTAAATTCATCAAATTCGGTTATCTCGCCTTTAGCAATAGTTTGTCGCGAAGAGTCTACAGAAATATCGGTAAAAGAAATGGTTTGTTTTTTATTATTTTCATCAATGTAATCGTATTTGCCCGCACCAGTATATGCATATTTGCCCAGAACACTGACATTTGCCTCGAAGAATTGATGGAATCTAGTAGCACGGTTGGCAATAATAAGTGCGTTGTCGAATGGCATAATACGAGCATTGGGGCCAACAACAATAATTTCATTGGGTGGAAAAATCCTAGCATCGGCTATCTCGAGGTATTTAACTTTGTGGGCTGTAAGGGTTTTCTTCTCGTAATTGAGCATAACGGAAGGGGATATAAAGCTTAAAGAATCCTGTGCTTTGTCGACAGAAATATATTTTGCACCGCGTAATATATCGTCCTTAAATCCATAACGTTCACCTTCCATAGAGGGTTGAAAAGTTTGCTCGGCAAGTAAGTTGAGCTCATGCCTATCCATCCACCATTTAAACTCATTAATCTGGGCAATATACTTGTGAGTAGGAATATTAGTGATGGCTATCGGATCATTCGACCGAAGATGAGCATATCGTTTAAGCATATCTACCTCGCATCGCACATTATCGGTTTTCAATGCCCAATCTTTGGAGTCCAGTACGCGAATATTAAAGTCGGCAGTATCGGAAGAAAAATTATTTTGATGAAAATTAAAATGTTTTGATTGGGTAGTAGCCAACGTAAGATCAACCTCACCATTACCCCATAATTCCCTCGGATTGTACACCAAAGAACCAGTAAAAAAAGTTTTTTCGTTATAAATATTGAACTGATTGGTAACGGAATTCATATTTAATTTATCTTCATAGGGGAACCATTGTATTCTCATGTTTTTACCCCATACTTTAGGATAGGAATGGGTATAGTTGGTTTCAGCCGATATGTTTAACTCGGCTGAGGTAGATAAGGTACTATCGGGGAAAATAAGAAAATTACGGGAGCTAACCCGCGATGATAAAAATTCAAAACTGCCTTTTCCTCTTAACCCCTGATTTGATAAATGAATAGTGTCATAAAACCTTCCTTTCCCCTGATAAATGGGTAACCCTTCAACGGGTGTTTTATGATTAAAACCAAGAGAAAAATCTTTTTGTAGCCTAAGACTATCTTCAATATTGGGAAAAATATTGGCAGAGAAAAACGTTCCAGCTAGTTTTAAACTTTCTTTTTTGAAGTTATCCAGTTGAGAAAATTCGAAGGGATTGATGCGAAAATAGAAGTTACGAGAACGCTGATAAATACCATTGAAAATATGTTTATCGTCGTAATAAACATAGGAATAGCCATAGTTACGGTAAATAGGATATTGAGGAAAATCTTTGAGTCCTGCTTTATTATTGGGATCATCCACAAGAATTTCACCTTTGGCATCGTATATGGTATTGGACACATCCTGGAGAATGGGTTTTTGCGTATAATCATATCCTACAATTACATTAAGCTGCAAGGAATCTACTCTATTAAGTACAATTTTAAAGGTATCGTAATTAAAGAAAAAATTTTTCCCGAAAAAAGTAAATAATCCTGCTTTTACCACCCCATTGAATTGAAAGCATCTGTTTCGCTTCATAATTATTTGATTTTGGGTAGGTATGATAGCTACATTTTGCGAATCGCTGACAAAAATTTGAGGGATACCATTAACCACAAGATCGTTGTTTCGAAGATCTAAGATAGCATTATGGGTAGGTTGTTCAACGATGGAGTAAAGACGAATCACATCATAATCAACTTTACCGGTACTGGCCTTAAGGGTTTCAAACATTTTATCCTTAAGGGTAATTGTTTCGGTGGATACATCATAGAGAATATAACCCAACACTGCCAGAGGAAAAAGAAGCGTATGTACATTATCTAACGACTTTCTAATAAAATTGGCAAAATCTTTAGCCGATAAAACAGTAGCATTGTTGAAATATTTTGAAAAACGATAAAGCAAAACCAATGGATGCTGCTCGTCGTAGTATTGAAGTTTATCAAAGTCTTCTTTTTTAAAGTAATTGAAAGATTCAAAGAGGGCTAAACTTCTATCGGAACCAGGAGCACGTGTAAAGAAAATATAGGGTTCGTCGATACGCCATTGCAGCTGTTCAAAATTCATATCTATTTGATGATAGGAGTTGAGATAGGGACTTCGTGCAGTATACCTTTCCGATTTGAGTAACGACAACTCTCTATTCTCAACACGATAGAGAAATTGTAAGGCTGCATGATGAATAGAATCTTTTTCGAGATATATAGTAATAGAAGCATCGGGGCTCACCACTCGGTTGGAATAAAAAGTGTATTGCAAAGAAGTAGATTTTACTCTCAGGGTATCGTTGCGATAGAAGGTAAGCGTAGCGGGTTCCGAGGTGCTACCTTTACCCGCCAAACGAGGACCAATCATTGCAAATCCTCCCTGATAATCAACTCCTTTGTAAAAATTTCTAAGAAAAAAACGTTTTTGATACGACTCAAAACGAGGATATTGTAATAAACTAATATTAATAAACTTTTCTACACTGTTCTCGAGAGTTCCCAGAATAGGAAACCCAAAATATATTTTATGAAAAAAGATAGCAGAATCGGCCTTAAAACTAGAATAATTCATCTCAATGGAATATTTTTGTAGTCTGGCATAAACACTATCCTTTGAATATCCAGCTTTTTCCCAGGTTACGACACCTCCACTCCCCTCCCATTTGTTTTCTATAAGAAAATATTTACCCTTTGTTTCCCATATAATCATGCTGTCCAGATTGGCATAACAGATAAGATTTATGTGCTTAAAATCGGCACATATGGGAGTAGTATCACAGAATACAAAAAGCGTGTCAGAGGGTTTCCAACGTATAGCAGAAGATTTATATAATAATTTCTCCTCTAACATTAAAATAGTATTTAGCCATGTTTTATTGAAGGCCGAAAGTAAAGATCTCGAATCGCACATGGCAAGTTGTGCCGAAAGCCAGGCTTGATAACTTTTCTCAGGATGATTATACTTGAAAAAATTACAATTGGCTTGTATAAAATTATAAAAATCGGGATATGGTCTTATTTTTCGATCAATAAGATAACGGGCAATGGATATAATATATCCCTTTTGTGTTTCTGATATTCGTGATGAATCCCATAGAAACACAAAATATTGAAAACGTGCATTTAAATCTTTTTTTTGGTCCAGCGATTTATTAAAAAAAAATTTTAATTCTTTTGTAAAATCGGCCTTGTTCCCAGAGAACTGCCTAAAATCCTGACCAAGGGATATAAACTTTACTCCCAAACACAGATATATGATTAGCAAATATTTATATTTATATCCCATAACTACTCTTTATTGCTTTTCAAAAACTAACGATGCCCACTGATTTTTTGTGCAAGTATCCAGTAAATGTAATCCACTTATAAGGGCAACATGTTGAATATCGGAAATATCGGAAACATAAAAACCGCTTAAAAACAGCCATCCTCCTTCATAAAGATAACGTGCATAGAGAGGAATATCCTGTAACAATACATTTCGGTTAATATTGGCCAATATGATATCGAACATTCGTGAGGGTATAATGGTTGCATCGCCCCGAAGAACTTCTATTTGAGTAAGATAGTTTCGCTGGCAGTTTTCAATGGTATTTTCAATAGCCCACTCATCGGTGTCGATGGCAACAATTTTTCGAGCTCCCTTTTTTCCTGCAAGAATAGACAAAATACCGGTTCCACAACCCATATCCAAAACTTCTTTCCCCAAAAAATCGTATTTCAGAATATGCTGCAGCATCATATAAGTAGTCTCGTGGTGACCTGTGCCAAAAGACATCTTAGGTTCAATAAGAATCTGATAGGGATAAGAAGTTTCAAGCTGGTGAAATGGAGCTACAATAACCAACTGATCCTCCACTACTACAGGGGGAAAGTTACTTTCCCACAGAGCATTCCAGTTTTTGCGTTCAACCGACCTATAACTATAACTTATAGAACTGCTCGTTTTAAGTCGTGCTATAGCCCTCTCCACACGAAGCGCAACCTCATTTAAATTATTTGTGTAAGCAATTATACTTTCCGCCTGTTCTAAAAATCCATCAAAATCTTCCTCCCCCAGCAAAGCAATAAGAATCTCTGCCGTTTCATTCTCATAAGGAACTATGGTTACTGTAAGTTCTATGTAATCCATTCTTTTTTGGGGATAAAATTAAGGGTAATATTAAATAAAAATGAAAATTTAAACGATAAAAAATGCATCTGCCTATTTCTACCATTAATATTTACTGGAAAAAAAGGGAAAAATGAACGATATTTGTAAAAATATTTTCTCCCGATGACATTCTCAAAACTACACAGAGGTTTGCAAATAGACATTTACTCAGCCGATGTGGGGACAAAGCTTGAATTGCCCTTAATAGACGAGGGTATTAGTGCCGGTTTCCCTTCGCCTGCTCTCGACTTTGAAGATTTGCGTATCGACCTCAACCGTTATCTTATCAAGCATCCCTCAGCCACTTTTTATGGTCGAGTAAAGGGAAATTCCCTTCTAAATGCTGGCATTAGCGATGGAGATATACTTATCATCGATCGCAGTCTTGAGCCTGCCAACGGAAAAATAGCTGTTTGTTATATCGATGGGGAATTTACAGCCAAACGTATCAGGATAGAAAAAAATGAAGTATGGCTTCTTCCTGAAAATGAAGCGTATCCTCCTATAAGGGTCACTGAAGAGAATCAACTCATTATATGGGGAATTGTTACGTACGTTATTAAAGCCGTATAAACTATGTTTGCCCTTATCGACTGTAATAATTTTTACGTCTCATGTGAGCGGGTATTTCGTCCCGATCTCAATAACAAACCTGTAGTAGTGCTCTCTAATAACGATGGTTGTGTAATTGCTCGCAGCGATGAGGCTAAAGCGCTGGGCATACCCATGGGGGCTCCTGCATTCGAATACCAAGAAGTTTTTAAGAAAAATAATGTCACGGTATTCTCTGCCAACTTCCCCCTTTACGGAGATATGAGTCAGCGCGTAATGAGTATCATAAGCGAACTTGTTCCTGAAATAGAAATTTATAGTATCGATGAGTGTTTTATTAAATTAAATGGATTTGAGTATATCACTGCTTCTTTGTACGATTATGCCCTTGCAATACAACAGAGAGTAAAGCGTTGGACAGGTATACCTATTAGCATTGGCATTGCCTCTACCAAAGCTCTTGCTAAAGTGGCCAATCATGTAGCTAAAAAATTTAAAAAGGAGACGGGTTGTATTTATCTCATCGATAGTGAAGAAAAACGAGTAAAAGCATTACGATGGTTACCTGTGGAGGACATATGGGGTATTGGTTCACGTTTGAGCAAACGACTCAGAAATATTGGCGTAGAAAAAGCTTATGATTTTACCCAACTTCCTGAAAATTATGTAAAAAAGCATTTCACTATCGTAGGGCTTCGACTTCAACGCGATCTTCGTGGAATATCTACCTTACAGCTTGATGAACCTCAACCCAAAAAAAACATTGCCACCACCCGATCGTTTGAGTCACTTTATACTACTTTTGAAGAACTTCGCGAAAGAATAGTAACCTTTGCCTCTGTTTGTGCCGAAAAACTTCGTAAACAGCATTCCTACTGCCAATCGGTGATGGTGTTTTTGTATACCAATCCCTTTCGTGAAGATTTGCCCCAGTACAAAGCAAGTATTGTTCTGAAATTGCCCTATGCTACCCACTCAAGTATAGAACTGGCAAAATTTGCTGTAAAAGCTTTGCAATATATTTTTAAACCAGGCTATGCTTACAAAAAAGCAGGAGTCATTGTGTCGGATATTATCCCCGACAACTGTATACAACTTACCTTATTTGAAAAACGCAACGAGCGTCACATTCCCCTTATGCAAACCCTCGACCGTATTAACGCTCGTTATGGCATGCAAAAAATACGGTTAGCCACTCAGGATACCCAACGAGTATGGAAAATGAAGCAGGAAAAACTCTCACCCCAGTACACCACCCGCTTATCCGATATTATTACCATTAAAGTGTAACAAACCATGTGTTTCTTCTCAGCCCTATCGGTTTCAGCAATGTCGCTCGAGAATCGCTTCAATGCTAAATTCGAAAACACCTCACAATATCAACCCGGGAATTATGTAGCCTTCGAATTCCCTCTAACTCCCGTTATTACGAATAAAGATGAACATCTTATTCGTATGTTACGTTGGGGACTTATCCCCCCATGGGCCAAAGACCCCGATATTAGAAAATATACCCTCAATGCCCGTTTCGAAACTATCTCCCAAAAACCAGCTTTTCGGAGTATAGCTGCTAACCGTTGCCTCGTACTTGCCAATGCCTTCTTCGAATGGCAATGGATCGACCCTAAAGGAAAAGAAAAACAAAAATATATGCTAACCCTTCCTCATAACGAACCTTTCGCTTTTGCAGGTTTGTGGAGCGAATGGGCTAATCCTCACACAGGTGAAATATGGCAAACTTATACCATTATTACTACAGAGGCTAATGAACTTATGGGTAGGATCCATAATTCTAAAAAAAGAATGCCCATCATCCTTCAGAATGGCAAGGAAAACTTATGGCTGCAGCACAATCAAATTGTCATGCAAAACGATAGACTTATAGCCGAAAAAATTCAATAATTCTTCTAATTGTTATCGGCTACTTTCTCTCATTATTTTTAATAAAAAAGTGATATCACTTTCTTTGTTAAAAAGATACCCAAAGAAACATTAATACAATTTTTTTAAAAATATCGTTTACCTTTGCAGCCAAAAATTATACTTAAATGGATAGAAATAGTGTAATAGGGCTTGTCCTGATAGCTGCCATATTGATAATCTTTTCCATCTGGAATACTCCCAATCAGAAAGAACTTGAGGAGGCACGTCGCAAGGCGGATTCCATAGCCATGCTACAACTACAACAAGCAAAAGACACAAATAATATACCAGCTAAGGCTGACATAATTGCAGAAAAAAAAGATAGCGTTCATATTAAAGAGATGTATGGTGTTTTTGCCGACGCCATATACGATTCTGTTCGTTATATTACCCTCGAAAATGATGTCTTAAAGCTGCAAGTGAGCACCAAAGGAGCGAGTCCTTATTCGGTAGAACTTAAAAAATACAAAACCTTTGATCAAAAACCTCTTATACTTTTTTATGGCGATTCCACGGTGTTTGGGTTCAATTTTTATACCCGAACAAACAGAACAGTGAATACCTCACAACTCTATTTTCAACCCCAGGACACCACGAATCACCTTTTTATCAGTGAAACAGATACAGCTCGTTCACTATCCTTGCGACTTTATGCAGGAAAACAAAGTTATATTGAATATATCTATACGTTACGTGCGGGTTCTTATAAAGTCGATTTTAAGGTGAACGTAGTGGGAATGGATTCCATTATTGCTCCCTCAACCACTCAGCTCGATATGGTATGGTGTAGCTACATACGAGCCCAGGAAAAAGAACTTACAAGCGAAAATTCTTATACCAGCATCACTTATAAATTTAGCAAAGAAGATGTTGAAAAACTAGAGATGAACGGCAAGGCGGGCGAAAAAGTTGAAAATCTTCGTAATAGGGTTAAGTGGATCGCCTATAAACAGCAGTTTTTTTCGTCGGTACTGGTAGCCGATCAAGCTTTCGAAAATGCGACGCTAACCATTCGTAATATAAACGACACGGCCTCCCGTATGCTTAAATACATGAAAACAGAGGCGGGCGTAGCTTATAATCCCACTCAAAAAGTAAATCAATTATCCTTTTGGTTTTATTTTGGTCCCAACCATTATCAAACCCTTAAAAAATTTAATCTCGATCTGGAGGAATTGGTACGTCTGGGAGGATCTATAGTAAAATACATCAATCGTTTTCTCATTATTCCGGTATTCAACTTTCTTAATAAATACATTTCCAACTACGGAATTATTATTTTACTTTTAACTATTTTTATTAAATTACTCATTTTCCCTCTTACCTACAAGTCTTATCTTTCAATGGCTAAAATGCGGGTTCTTAAACCCGAAATTGATAAAATAAACGAACGCATACCAGCCGAAAAAGCTATGGAACGACAACAAGCCATTATGGCTTTATACAAAAGAGCAGGGGTAAATCCGCTGGGAGGATGTTTACCCATGCTTCTGCAATTCCCCGTTCTTATAGCTATGTTCTATTTTTTCCCAGCCTCTATCGAATTGCGTCAGCAGGCTTTCCTTTGGGCAAAAGACCTATCTAGTTACGATGCCATTGTGAGCTGGAACGCTCATATCCCCCTCATCTCGGAATATTTTGGTAATCACATAAGCCTCTTTAACCTGCTTATGACCATTACCACTATTATTACCATGCGCATGAATAATCAAAGTGCTGCATCTCAACAAAGTTTACCTGGCATGCAAACCATGATGTATATCATGCCCATAATTTTTATGTTTGTGCTTAACAGATTCTCCGCTGGTTTAACCTATTACTATTTCCTCGCTAATGTTATTACTATCATTCAAAATGAAATTTTTAAACGCAGTATAGACGAAAAAAAATTGTTGCTTCAATTACAAGAAAATAAGAAAAAACCTGTAAAAAAGTCGAGCTTTCAAGCTCGTCTTGAAGAAGCCGCCCGAAGAAGAGCTCAAAAACGCAAATAAAAAAATTTGGCTAAGAAGTGATTAACCTAAATTTCTTCTTAGCCAAACAATATTGCTATTTATTGTATAAAATTACATAACAAATACTATCATTTTCCAAAATAACATTATTATCATCTTTAAAAGATAGAGGATATTAAGAAGTTTTATCAATGAAAATTTAATCATTTGAAGGATTAATTTTTACGATAATTCTTTCTATCTCTCCTTTTCTATTAAATATCGACTGGGAAATTTCTTTATCGAGTCTTAAAGTATTTATTATTTTATCGAAATGCTTATATACAACTTGAATTTGAGTTTCATGGCTGATTTGATAAATAATGGGCACCTGGCATAAGGTAAAGGCAAGAGAGTCTTTTTCCAATTTTATGTTTTGCTCATTACCATTTACATCGATATACATGAAGGTTAATTCTGTATTTAAGAATTCTTGTTTGCGCAGTAAAAAGTTAGTAAACTCAATACACCCGTTGTAGATTGTTATGCCCAGCTCCATCCAACGAGATATAATATCTTCTTTTACCTGACCGGTCATACCAGGTTGTTGAGCTCCTCCATGACCAGGGGTGTGAGAGTAGGGATCGGTGGGAAAGGCTCCATATTCTCCGGGGGTTTTATTAAATCCTAATCCCTTACGTATATCATAGTATACTTCTTTTAAATGATTGGCTATATCTTTTTCTCCTTTTAGGTTGGCCTGTAAAGTTACTTCACCGGCTGCAAGAAGAAGTTTTGAAACCATGTGCCAGTATATGCATCCCAATCCTTCATACCCAAAAAATGTCCCCGATCGACCTGTAAAGAATTTATGCTGAAACATTTGCTCATAAAGTTCAAGAATTTTATCTTTTTCTTTTTTAACAAGTGTTGCAAATGATGTTTCTAAAAGCCGTTCTAAAGCTTCATTGAGTTTATTTTTATTCACAAAATTACCGTTAAAATGATAATTTCCCTCAGCATCGCACTCTATAATGGAAGTATCATTTGCATTAGCTAAAGTTTGAAATAATTCTAATTTTTGGAAGGCCTCAGATGGAATATTATTTTTTTCTATAAAACGAGGTAGGGTTCTGTCGGGGTATAATAATTCCGATCTTTCTCTGGGATTAAACATGGAACTTTGTTTGAGAGCTTTCAAAATTTCTAACGATTCTCTTGCATCGGGAAGACCAGAATTCAATACAGCTACCTGTCCTTCAAGCATCTCGTAAAGATGAGTAATTGAAATACCACTGTCTGTAATGGATATTATATTATAGGAATGATATAAATTGTCGGGACGTTTATTTGACTTTATGCTATGGTCGAGGTATTGCAGTAAAAGATTAAAAAATTGGGCTATTGTCTCAGCTTTAATTTTTTCTTTTCTGTTGCTAAAACCTTTTTCGTATATTGTTTTGCGATACTCTGATGCACTTCCGCCTAATAGATCAAGAATTCTTTTTCTGTCGTAATCTTTTATAGATGAGTTAAGTAAAAAGGTATTTTTTTCCAATACTTGAAGAATATTACTGAAGAAATTGAGCAATTCTATCGACAATTCTATTGTTTCATCTGCGATATGCATAAATTGGGTGTGACAAAAACTAACAAAACGTCGAAGATGACAGAGAGTTACAACAGAAACGCCATAACCTACAAGAGCGTTGTTGGCGTCGTTCCATTCAGGCCTTTGGGTATTCATCCAAATACCGGCCTCGGGTATAAAGTTTGCAATTTTGACAAGTGTCGTTATAAGTATCTTTTCCGTTAAATTTACAAAATAAATATTTTCTGATTGATCAAATACCAGTTTTCCATCGGTACCATATTCTTTTATCCTTGAAGCTATGAGCTGTTCAAGTTTTTCGTCGTACATGATTGAATGATGGGGATCCCTTAGAATCTCTTCATAGGGTTTTATTCGATATGGTACATTGGCAAAAGTAAAAATATCCTGTTTAAACAATTTTTGCAGGGTACCAGGAAAGAATTTGTCAATATGTTCTAAAAATTTAAGCAAGTAAATAATCTGATGATCTCCCCAGTATCCTATAAAGGACCAGGGGTCGTGAGGATCTTGTTTTTCCCAATCGAAGCCATCGCGGGTAACTCGATAGGGATTATAACCATCAGGGGTGGATGCGTTAACAAATTTAGCTATCATGCTCTCAATGTAATTGGGAAAAGAATAGCTTAATGCCTCCCAGTTCTGGAATATATCTCTCCAATTACCTTCATAATTTAATATTTTTTCACCGTTTTCTGTTCGCGTTTCAATGGAGAAAAGGTTCCAGGGTCGACTGGGATCACCATGACGTCGGCTAAATGTTAAGGGCATATACTCCATGCCAATTCTTAATAATAACCTGTCATTTGTATTTTCAATGATCTTTTTCAATTCTCCGCGTTCAATTATCGAGGGCAATGAGTATAAAATTTCTTTATATTTCTCGTAAGCTTTAATATTTAATTGCTTAACAAATTTTATAAAATCGGCCTTTGATATTAGATAACCATTATTAAAAACACCACCTCGCATTACATTAAATAAAACATTTGCGAAATGACGGTTTGTTGTTAATTTATCTTTACCCATTTGTAATCCATCGGCCGAGGCAACAATTTTTATCAAATGGTTTGTACCCTGTTTAATATCTCGAATGATATCTTCAAGAATGTTGTTGTTTTCTTTTATTTGCTTATTGAGTGAAATAACTTTAGCCGTGCTCTGAGCTGCCTCTGCTATAATATACCATTTATGAGATTGTTCTGCTGAAATATAGGATTTTATATTCACAAAATAAGCTCCCCGATGTGCCCGAACATCAGTTTCCTGTTCAATGTCAAATCCCTTTCGAAATTTTTCAAGTTGAATGGAAGAAATAAGCCTTTTTTTTATGTTTTCTCCTAACGACCATACGGTAGTAGCTTTTAATGCTTCACTGGGTTCGGCTCTATCCACTGGAATAGAACTTAATACATATATTCCAAGTCCCGTTTCTTCAATTAATTCATTCTTTTTATAGGCATCTATCAAAACACTTTTGTCGTTTTGCATATTTCTATCTACCCCAAAGGGCAGAAGATTCTGTATTCCATCTATTAAATTTATTTCTATTGCCTTTTTCCCAATGTTTATTATATCTGCTTTTCTAACAAAACCAAATTTTTCACTATTATTCCATGAGTATTTAAAAATAACTTCAAGGTCATAATTTATTTCTTCGAATATAACGCAATTTCCATATACATTTTTATAAATATTTCGCTCTGTTCTGTAAACCCCCTTATATCGTTCAGAAAAAGGTTCCCATAAGTAAGTTTTATCTTCTCGTGTAATATGAGCAATCGTTTTACTTCCGGTAATTTCTTGCGAATCATGAATTTTATCAACTGTGTAATATGGAAAAATAGCCAAACCTGGATTTTTCCTTCCCGCCGTAAGTGAACCAGTGCTCGATATAAACATCCAGTGATCAGAGTCGCTGACAATACTCATAAAAAAGGGTGAAATAGTGTCAACATTTTCTATTTTATAAAATTCTTCTCCTTCCATGATTTCATATTTACCATGAGCATATTGGTCGGCAATTCCAATAGGGTTATTTCCAATGTAAATAGTAGAAGAATTAGTATTTTTTTCCATTTTAAATTAATTTTCAACCGTAAATTTGTATTTTCTTTGCCATTGAAGGGTTTCTCCGGGCAATAATTTTATATCGATAAATAACTCTGGACTTACTACATGAGAATTTCCCCAGATACAGAATTTAAAAGGAATAAAATTTACTTCCTCTGAAATACTTACCTGTAATTGAGAATGAAATAATTTCCAGCCTGTATTTGGTATACCATTTTCGTTTAAATTACTCAGGTAAAATTCTGCCGAGGTTGTTTGTGCCCAGTTAATAGTATTTTTATTTATTTTTATACAATTATCAGGATTTACCACTTCTTTAATATTTTTAACATTTAAGGGTTGCTTTAACAGAAGTTGATAATGCTGATCTATTTTTTGGTAGTTAAATGCAATAAAATTATGAGTATACTCTTCGGTTTGAATCATTTTTGTTCCCGAATTGAGAAGCGTATAAGAAATTATTAATTCCTTTTCAAGTAATTTATAATTTTTGATCAATTGATAAGCATAACCTCTATAGTTACTAGAAATAGTTGTTATGGTAATATCTGTATCAGAAATTTGAGAAAGTTTAAATGTTGCCGGTTTGAAGGTATAATTTTTAAAAAAATTATATGTTTCCTCCTTTTCTTTTTTTATCAATCCTACACCTATTTTATGAAAATAATCGTAATCAGGGCAATCGTCGTACCCTACCGGTCTATTAATTCCAAATTCATTGTACAATCCCTTTCCATATAGGTTTGGGCTTTTAGTATTACTCTTTTCTGTAGTACAAAATAAGAATTTATCAATTAATTCAACCTGGTTGATTTGTCCTGTCCAGTCAAACCGGCAAGCATTATAATTTTCTCCCGGTTTTTCGAGAGTAATCTTTAAATATTTATTTTTTAAAATATGAGGCATTTAATCAATTACTTTACCTTAAACGGGATGTTGGCAGTTCCGGCATGATTATTTGCATCTAGGACATACACAAATATTCGATAAGCTCCGGTGTCTTTAGGGGCATTGAGTTTAATTTCTCCCACATCGGTAATTTTTTCAATAAGTGTTGGAGGACGCGATTCGTAATCACCACCTACTTTTAAGTCGGTACTTTCGGGTAAAATTTCCCATCGATAGGTTAATTTATCATTATCGGGGTCAAAAGCTTCAATGGTTGCGGTAAATGTTTGTTCGGGTTTCAGGTAAACATTATCGTATGCCGATTTTCCGTTTATCAGCAAAGGCTTTACTTGTGGGCAACGATTTGTTGGCCATACACCATTCCATATTTTATGCATTACATCTATGGCTTCTGTTTCTTCATTTTTTTCGGTAAATAATCCATACCAGGTAGGGGTGCGTTCCTGTTTTTGTTCCCAAAGGAAAATAAAATTGCCTATGCAATTGACGGAGTCTGCTTGGATAGCTTTTTCATAGCGTTCGAGAATTGATTGCGCTTTTTCAGAGCTAGTTTGTTCTATAGGTGCCCCCCATTCGGTAAGCGTTACTTCCCAATGACCTGTAGCTCCCCATTCGCTTACAACGTAGGGTCCTTCATAACCGCTATCCTTAATGCGCTGCTGTAGATTAATAAGATCGCCATACATTTGAATAGATAGAAAATCGAGGCTTGGGCAACGTTCACGAATCTGATCTACCAGATCTTTTCCAATACCTGCCAGCATGGTGGTAACAGGATGATTGGGGTCGAGTTCGTGAATCATTTTAGCAATATCTTCAACTGCATTCCAAACCTTAGGATTAGTAGCCAAAAGATTCAACTCATTTCCTATACCCCAGGCAAATAAGGCAGGATGGTTGCGTAAACGTAATATCTGTTGACGTATTTCTTCTTTTTGTTTGGCTACAGCAGCTGTATCGTCATAATTAAAACCATGACGTTCGCGCGCTACTTCTATTCCCATAAGTACCATAAGACCATGTTTCTGTGCTTTATCGAGTACCTGCTCGCCCGTCTCTCTGCCATTATCTACACGCCAGGTACGAAAAGTGTTGCCACCATGTTGGGCTATGGTAGCTATGTCACCAAATTCACATCCTGCCCCCTTAACATTATAGGGTTCTCCATCTTTATAAAACATGTATTTCCCATCAATCTTTCTTACTTCAACTTTAGCCGGCCCTACTGTTTTACTACAGGATCCTGTAATGTAAAGAAAAGAGGATAATAAAAATACGCTTTTTACCAGTGTTTTCATAATTATTGAATTTATAGTATTTGTAAAATTAAAATTTAATGTCTTGCGCTCAATTCAAACATATCCTGGATTTCTTCCAGCGATTTGCCCTTTGTTTCGGGAACATATTTGAGTACAAAGAGAAGTCCGGCAGTACAGAGGATAGCAAAAATGAAAAACGAATTCGCAGTGCCAATGATGGCTAATTCCATTGGAAAAACAGTGATTACGATTGTACTTACCAGAGCATTGAAGGTGCCCGCAACCGAAATAGCAAGCCCTCGAATGCGGTTCGGGAAAATTTCCGAGAGTAATGCCCAGGTTACAGGTCCTAATGAGATCGCAAACGATGCAATAAAAAGCAGAATACCTACGAGCACCAAAAGAGCCTGGATATGAATACTATTTTGTAATATTACCTCTTTTACTTCTTCATATGATGAACCAACATTGGTTTTAACATCTTTAAAAAAAGCTACTTCATTATTGTATTCAACATTGGTCATTCGGGCTAAACCATTAACCATTGAAGCTATTTTTTCCGAATCAATCTTGTCTTTTTGAAGAGCTAGCACTATTTTATCGATACTTTCTGGGGTAATTTTATAAGTAGCTCTGTGAAAAGCCATGCCCGCCATTACATAGGCTATAATAATTCCTGTTAATCCTATGATGAGCAAAGGCTTACGCCCCAATCTATCAATAAATGTCATAGCCGCGATGGTAAAAATAAGATTAACTACTCCAATAAGAACAGCCTGAAGTAAGGCAGTATCTTTTCCACCCCCGGCGGTTTGAAAAATGAGTGATGAGTAGTAAAGAATTGCATTAATTGCTGATATTTGTTGTAGAGCAGCTATACCAAGTCCTACCAGCATGATGATTTTCATCTCTTTCGAAAAAAGTTGCTTAAAGTATGCTTTAGGTTTATCTTTGTCTTTCTCAATATGTTCTTTTATCTCTTTTAAAGTATATTCGGCATATTCACTATTCCCCAGTTTAGTTAATACAAGTTTAGCTTCTTCTATACGATTTTTTAATACCAACCACCGTGGACTTTGTGGAACAATAAATAATAGAATAAAATAGAGTAGTGCAGGTATAGCCCCCATGGCAAGCATCCAGCGCCAGTTAATATATTCATCTATAATGTATTGGTTAATAAAATAATTTGAAAAAAAAGCTGCCGAAATACCAAGCACTATATTTAACTGATTGATGGATACCATTAAACCCCTGTATTTTTTTGGGGATACTTCTGCTATATACATTGGGGCAACCAGTATAGCCATGCCAACTCCTAATCCTCCTATAATTCTCGATATAATGAAAATTGTAAAACTTGATGTTAGTGCCGTGCCCAACGCACAAAATAGAAACATGGTAGCTGTTGCAATTAAAACCAATTTTCTCCCAAATTTATCGGCCAGAATACCTCCTAAAAAATTACCCAGTATCGAACCAGCGGTAAGTGAGCTAACAGAAAAGCCAAACCAAATGGAAGATTGTTCCAAACTAAAAAATTTACTGTAACCCGATACAGCACCATTAATCACCGCGCTATCAAAACCCAACAAAAAACCTCCCAATGCTACTATTATTGATAATAGAGCAACATAAATTTTATTAATTTTAGAATCCATAATGTTTGCATTTATTCGTTTATCTCTAAGTTAATAAAAAACAAATCAATCGGGAAAAAAGAAAATTATATTTTTTCTCCGAAAAAACTTTTAATTACTCTCAATGTAGAGATGGGGTATAAGTAAAGTTGTTAAAAGTGTGTGTAAAAGTAAATATGTGCGTATTGATATATGCAAAGTTATATTTTTTATACTAATTTACAATTTTTTTATACAAAATATTTTATTCTAATTTCATCATTTAAAAAGTTCCCTTTGTTATAATTATTTTTTTATCAAGATTGACTATTTATTCATTTAATAAACACATTTTATAGGGAAGAATATTATAAATTCTAAAATACTTCAACAATATTTTTTATTTAATTAGGTAGATACTTATGAAATAAAATTTAAGCTTAGTTAT
>FWPV01006833.1_pt1 | contig 21346 bp, 20 predicted proteins | sample 2228371 | NCBI WGS metagenome assembly FWPV01 (sample SAMEA103939776, study PRJEB20133) | metagenome | reverse complement strand
AGGATATGGCAAAGAGGCCTGTCTATTCGATCGTGGCGCCGGTTTTCAATGAAGAGGGCAACATCCAGCCGCTCTTCGACCGGATCAGTGCGGTTATGGAGCGCCTTGGCGAGCCATGGGAACTGATCATGGTGAATGATGGCAGCCGGGATAACTCACTGCAATTGATGCGTGAGTTGCAGGCTCGCGCTCCTCAGGTGCGGGTCCTGAGCTTTTCCCGGAACTTTGGCCATCAGATTGCGGTGACTGCCGGGCTGGACTATGCGGATGGGCAGGCCATCATTCTTATTGACTCCGACCTGCAGGATCCGCCGGAGATCATCCCTCAGATGATTGAGCGGTGGAAAGAAGGCTATGATGTCGTCTATGCCATCCGCGAGAAGCGGGAAGGGGAAAGCTGGTTTAAGCTGCAAACGGCGCGGCTGTTCTACCGGCTGGTCTACCGGATTGCCGAGATCGAAATACCACTGGACACCGGAGACTTTCGCCTGATGGATCGGCGGGTTGTGCTGGCCCTGCGGCACATGCCCGAACATACGTCGTACATTCGGGGGATGACCAGCTGGGTGGGCTTCCGGCAGACGGGCATTACCTATGTGCGGGAACAGCGCCAGTGGGGAGAGACCCATTACCCGTTGCGGAAGATGATCCGTTTTGCGCTGGATGCGATCACGGGCTTCTCGTACTTTCCTCTGCAGGTTGCTATGCATGTGAGTCTGGCGCTGGCGATTATTGCCGTTCTGGCTATTCCGGTAGTGGCGCTTTTGCGGCTGGCAACCGGGCAGTTGATCTTTGAGGGACAGGCAACCACGCTGGTGGTATTGCTACTGCTGAGTTCCTTTCAGTTGTTCTTCTTCTACATCATGGGTCAGTATATTGCCCGTATCTACGACGAGGTGCGCAGGCGCCCGCTGTATGTGATTGCGGAGGCCTACGGCTTTGAACCGGTCAACAGCCAGGAGTCGGCAGCTGCTCCACGTCATGGCGTCATGCCACTGAACAAGACGGCACAGGGCAACGATGTCGATACTGAAGTGTTGGAGTAATTGGACAATCGGAAGTCAGCGGAAGGCGGATTGTTGAAGGAGGCAGGCCGTGAACGATAATCTACAGGAGCAAGACTCCACACTGATTGAGAAATATCGCGAGGCTGTGCTGGCTTACGAGCAAATCACCAAGGAGATAGCTGCCCTGCTGGAGGCCAATGATGGTGGCACGCTCAAGATGACCGATGAGGATTACCTGCGGTACCGCGACATGGCGCACCGCCGGGACGTTCTTTACGATATGCTCAAACGGCTGGAAGTCCGCCTACTGGGCGAGGACGCCGGCTAGCTGACTCTATTTCAGGTGTTGACGCTCACGGAGGAAAAAGGGCATGTGCCCAGCCTATCTAGGTCCCACATTTGAAGAAATGCTGCATCCTGACCGGATTGAACCGGAGGTTCGCGCCCGCGCTCTGCGAGCCAGACGGGAAGACCCTCTGGCGCCAATCAACCTGTTCAATGTGACGTGGCGGAACGAGAGGAATGAAGTCTACCACGTTATTCTGCCCAAGGCTTTGACCGGTGTGGATGCGAATATCGTGGTGCTTTATGGTGCCGATTTCCCCAGTGGTAGCCACAAGGTGGGTGCGGCGTACTCTGTGCTGGCCGAGAAGACACTCTTCAATGAGGTTGACACGGATCACCACACCCTGGTATGGCCATCAACGGGCAACTATGGGATTGGCGGGGCCTGGATCGGCGGGCGGATGGGGTATCGGGGGATCGTCATCCTGCCTGAAGAGATGAGCCAGGAGCGCTTTGACCTGATCGAAGCCTATGGCGCGCAGGTGATCAAGACTCCCGGCTGTGAAAGCAACGTCAAGGAGATCTACGACAAGACCTGGGAATTGCGCCGCGCAGACCCGAATGTGCGCATCCTCAACCAGTTTGAGGTAATGGGCAACTATCGCTTTCACTACTATGTGACCGGCAACACGATTGTCGAGCTTGCAGCTGAACTGGCCGCGAAAGGGATCGGCAAGGGTGTTGTCAGCGCTTATGTGTCAGCCATGGGCAGCGCCGGGACGATTGCGGCGGGGGATCGGATCAAGCAGGTCTGGCCGGAGCATAAGATCGTCGGTCTTGAGCCTATCCAGTGTCCGACACTGTACAACAATGGCTACGGCGGGCACGACATCCAGGGAATTGGCGACAAGCATGTGACCTGGATTCACAATGTCATGAACATGGATGCGATCATGTGCATCGATGACATTGAGACCAAGCGTGTCCTCCAGGTGTTCGCCGAGGAAGCCGGGCAGGAGACACTGGTCAAGCGCTTCGGGCTTGATGAAGAACTTGTCCGGAAGCTGGGGCGCATCCTGGGGATCAGCAGCATCTGCAACATCATCGGCGCTATCAAGACGGCAAAGTATTACGAGATGGGCGCTGATGATGTTATCGTGACCATCGCCACGGACGGTATGGATCGCTACCATTCCGTGATGGCCGATATGGCTCGCAAGTACGGCCCAATGGACGAGGCGGAGGCCACCGCTGCCATTCGTGGCCTGTTGCAGTGGCAGAAGACCGACTGGATCAAACGCGGTACGCCTGAAAATCGCCGCCAGTGGCATAACCTCAAATACTACACTTGGGTGGAGCAACAGGGTAAGACGGTAGAGGAACTTAATGCACAACTCAGCCAGCAGTGGTGGGTTGCGCACCAGCAACTTGTTGGCGAGATTGACTCGCGCCTGCTGGCCTGGCGGAAGGACCATCCGGTCGTGTAAGGCGGCTTGCATGTATCCTGAGGATCGCGTCCTGGTTGGGGTGGTTAATCGCGCCAGAGATCTGGATCATGTGCGCTATGACCACTGGTACCGGGTACCACACGGACGCATTTCCGGGGGGATACACGCGGAATATCTGGCGTTTTTTCTAAGCCGGGCGTTCGGTGAGCGAAACGGCGGGATCCATTTCTATGCCCGGCGTACCGGCCATGAGCTGGTACGCCGGCATGATTTGTTGCCTGATGAGGTAAATCATCCGCGGGCCAACCAGCTGTACTACAAAATCCAGCTTGGCGAACTGCGCGAAAGGATTCCGCCGATCACCAATCCGACCAAACGAACCATCACGTTTATCTACACTACCTGGGATCGTTTCATGGCGGCGCAGGAGATTAGCGATCTGTACAGTGTCGCCGATCAGTTTGTCGATCGCGTCTACTACGCTCTGCGCAATGCCGGAATCCCTGCTGAGCGCATCTGGGAGGCGGAGCGAATCTCCGACGATGGTGGCGCTCAACTCCGTGTGATGTGTCGGCAGGGGGAGGTAGTGGCGACGACAGCTGCCGGCGCGTCACGTGATCGCGTCTCCTTGCCTGCAGGGGAAGACCTGGAAGCCATCCGGCAGGTGATCGCCGATGTGCGGGCCAGAGTGCAGGCGCTGGGCGGGGCACTGAGTCTGGTTGTACCGCTGGAACATTGAGGGCAACACGATGCTAATTGTGAACGGCACGCTGGTTACCTGGGGGCGGGAGCCACGCATCATCAGAGATGGCGCGGTGCGTATTGTCGATGGTGCGATCGCCGAAATCGGCTCTACGCAGGAACTGGCGACTCGCTATCCGGATGACGAGCAGGTTAATGCGGGTGGGCAGCTGGTCATGCCCGGCAATATCTGCGCGCATACGCACTTCTATGGGGCCTATGCCCGCGGTCTGGTCATTCCGGGGCCAGCCCCCAGGAACTTCCCGGAAATTCTTGAGCGGCTGTGGTGGCCGCTGGACAAAGCGTTGGATAGTGAAGCGGTGCGGATGAGCGCACTGGTGTGTCTGGTTGACGCCATCAAGCACGGCACAACGACGCTCATCGACCACCACGCCAGCCCTAACGCAATTGATGGCAGTCTCGACATCATTGCTGATGCTGTTGAGACTGCCGGATTGCGGGCTGTTTTGTGTTACGAGGTGACTGACCGGGACGGCCCGGAGAAAGCGCAGGCAGGTATTGCGGAGAATGTGCGCTTTCTCAGGTCAGCGCAGGCGCGATCGCTGGTCAGGGGTATGTTTGGCCTGCATGCAGGTTTGACGGTTGGTGACGAAACCCTGGCCGCGTGCGTGGCGGCAGTAGCCGGACTTGACACCGGGTTTCACATCCACGTGGCTGAGCATGAAGCCGATCAGGATCACAGTATGCAGCGGTACGGCATGCGGGTTGTTGAGCGCCTTGACCGGGTAGGTATCCTTGGCCCGAAGACTATCGTGGCGCACTGCGTGCATACGGATGCCTGGGAGCTGGACATCCTGCGCCGGACAGGGACGTGGGTTTCGCACCAGCCGCGCTCGAATATGAACAACGGGGTTGGAGCAGCCCCGCTCGATACCCTGCTGCGCGGTGAGATGCGGGTAGTGCTGGGCAATGATGGATTCTCTAATAACATGTGGGCGGAATGGAAGGCGGCCTATCTCCTGCACAAGGTTGCTAACCGCGATCCGCGCCGGGCGCCTGGTGACCAGATTGCGCGGATGGCCGTGCAGAATAACGCCCGGTTGGTAGAAGTCTTCTTTCCAGGGCAACGGTTTGGCGCACTTGAGCCAGGGGCGGCGGCTGACCTGATCCTGGTCGATTACCATCCGTATACCCCGCTAACAGAAGGCAACCTGCCCTGGCATATCATCTTTGGCTTTGAGGCGTCGATGGTCACAGCGACGATGGTTGCCGGGCGCTGGCTGATGCGAGACAGGCAGTTGTTGACCCTGGACGAGGTTGCTATTGCGGAAGCTGCACGGGCTATAGCGCCGACTGTCTGGGCACGCTATGAGCAGAATGTGCAAGCCAGCCTCAAGCTTTTGGCATAGGGCGGTTTTGCTGGTGAAGCAGTGCGACGGCCGTTTCTGTGTATAGGAAGGGTAAGTGATCCGTGCCAGAGTCAAAGACGATCATGACCATTGCAGTCCTGGGTGGTACCGGAAAGGAAGGTTCCGGTCTGGCAGTCCGGTGGGCAGCCAGCGGGTACAAGGTGATCATCGGGTCACGCAGCTCGGAACGGGCGGAACAGAAAGCCAGGGAGCTTAATGGGCAGGTTGGCGCCGATGTGATTTCCGGCGCGGGTAATTACGATGCGGCGGCCCAGGCCGATCTGGTGGTCTTGAGTGTGCCTTACAGCGCGCATCATGACACGCTTGAAGCTGTACAGAATGCTCTGCAGGGCAAGATATTGATTGATGTCACTGTACCCTTGCAGCCACCCAAAGTACGCGTGGTGCAGTTGCCGCCAGGCCAATCGGCGGCATTGGAAGCCCAGGCGTTGCTGGGCGACCAGGTCCGGGTTGTAGCCGCTTTTCAGAATGTGAGTGCGGAGCATCTGGCCGATCCGGAGCGTCCGATTGAGTGTGATGTGCTGGTCTGCGGGGATGACCGGGATGCCAAAGAGCAGGTTCTGAAGCTGGTGGAAGCGGCAGGCATGCGCGGTTATGACGCTGGAGTCTTGCAGAATGCAATCGCTGTGGAGTCTCTTACGCCTGTGCTGATTAGCCTGAACAGCCGCTACAAGAGCAAACGCGCGGGCATTCGGATCACGGGGTTGGATGCGTGAGTATTGGTGACCACCTGATGTTGATAGCCCTGCCGGGGATTCCGCTGGTGAAGCCGGGGGATGACCTGGTGGGCCTGATTCTGGACGGTCTGAAGGCTGCTGATCTTATCCTTGAGCCACACGACATTGTCGTCGTCACCTCTAAAATTGTCTCCAAGGCTGAGAATCGCCTGCTGGATCTGCGAACTGTGACACCAACGCCCGAGGCCCGCCGCTTGGCGGAAATCACCGGGAAAGACGCCCGCCTGGTGGAGGCGATTTTGCGGGAATCACAGGCAGTTTCGCGTTGCCGGGAGGGAGTTCTGATCGTCCGTCACCGGCTGGGATTTATCTCTGCTAATGCTGGTATCGATCGATCCAATGTCGGGGCGGAAGGTGATCACTGGGTGCTTCTGTTGCCGCAGGACCCCGATGCTTCAGCCCGTCGGATCCGTGATGGTCTGTTGGAGCGCACAGGGATTGCCGTAGGCGTGATCCTCAGCGATACCCATGGGCGCCCCTTCCGAGTTGGGAACGTCGGGACGGCAATCGGCGTAGCCGGGATTCCGGCTTTGCTGGATTTGCGCGGGCATGAAGATCTCTTTGGCCGCGAACTGAAGTCGACAATTGTGGCCGCAGCTGATGCTGTTGCGGCGGCGGCAGCCCTGGTCAGCGGGGAGGCTGATGAAGGACGGCCAGTGGTTCTGGTACGTGGCCTGAAACTGCCGGAGGGGCAGGGATGCGCTGCCGATCTCAACCGCGATCCCGCGCTTGATCTGTATCAATAGCTGGCTAAGGCACTGCTCCTGCAGCGCGTTCATAGCGGCGGACATTACGGGTATACCTGCGTTACAATTGAAGTGAGACGCTGTAATGGCCAAAGGGTTGGATGGGCAGGGTGGAGGCAAGCACTGAGTGAGTGTCTGGGCGATCGTTCCAGTCAAACCGCTTAATCGTGCCAAGAGTCGTCTGGCGCCGGTATTGCCGGCGGATGTCCGCGAGCGATTGGCCACCGAAATGTTGAGTCATACGGTTGCGGCCCTGGAGCGTAGTGGCTCGGTGAGCGGTATTCTGGTCATCAGCCGGGACAATCGGGCGCTGGTTATAGCCCGCAAGTATGGCGCGCGCACCGTGCAGGAGAGTGGCACGCCGGCGCTGAGTGCGTCGCTTGAGCGCGCTACACGGATGATTGCCAGCTGGAACGCCCAGGCAGCGCTGGTGCTACCGGCGGATCTTCCCCTGCTGGCTGAAGATGATCTACGGGCACTGATTGATCTGGGAAGGTACCACCAGTCGCTTGTGCTAACCCCCGATCGTCATGGGCAAGGCACGAATGCGTTATTTATGCGCCCGCCGGACTTGCTCCCGGCTCAACTGGGGAACGGGAGTTTTCATCATTTTGTGGCAGCGGGGGAGGCTATGGGGGCGACTGTCCATGTCTTCCGTTCTGAACGGATGATGCTTGATCTGGATACACCAGATGATCTGCAACTCTACCTGAACCTGTGCCAGAAATACCGCTGTGAACCGCTGGCTGGCCTTACCGGCGATATGTTGCAGTTGTTCCCACCAATATTGCATGAGGAGAAACCCTGATGGCTGATCGAGTCGCCCTGTATTTGCAGGATGCTCATGAACTGAGCGCAGCGATTGAGTACGTCCGTTATGCGGAGAGCCGGGGATTTGAGGCTGTCTGGCAGGCAGAAAGCCGGCTTGTGCGGGATGCTATCGTGCCAATGGCTGCCTTTGCAGCGACAACCACCAAGATCAAGATTGGCTCCGGCGTGATCAATAACTGGACGCGCAATGCGGCGCTGATCGCTTCGACCTTCCTGACGCTTGACGATCTGGCGCCAGATCGGATTATTCTGGGTATTGGTGCATGGTGGGATCCCCTGGCCCGGAATGTCGGGATTGACCGCCAGAAGCCGCTCAAAGCTATGCGTGAAACGGTCGAGGTTGTGCGCGCCCTGCTCGCCATGAAGAACGTTACTTACGAAGGCGAGTTCGTCAAGATGCGCGGCGTGGAGCTGGATGTGGTGCATGGCCGGCGGGAGCCGCGCAATGTTCCCATTTACATCGGCGCTACTGGCCCCAATATGCTTGCGCTGAGTGGCGAGATCGCTGATGGGGTTTTGCTCAATTACCTTGTCTCGCCGAAGTACAACGAGGATGCCCTGACACACCTTGAAAAGGGTCTGAAGCTGAGTGGTCGCCGGATTGAGGATATCGATCGGCCCCAACTGGTGGTTGCCTCTGTAGACCGTGACCGCAAGAAGGCGCTGGATAGCGCCCGCAAGCTGGTTACGCAGTATCTGGGGCAGCAGCCGCACATCATGAAGGCAAGTGGGGTCAGTCAGGAGCTGCTGGATGAAATCCACCGTGTGCTAACCTGGCCAGCGACTGAAGAGCAGATCGAGAATGCGATGGTGCTGGTGCCGGATGACGTTGTGCAGCAGGTGACCGCCTCTGGAACGCCGGAAGAGGTGCGGGCCAAGGTACGCGAGTATGTTGCGGCGGGTTGTACGTGTCCGGTTCTGTATCCTCTCGGCGAAGACGTTCGCCTGATGATCGATACGTTCGCTGACGGCTACTCCAGTTAGGGTCGTTGGGGACCTGGCTGGCGGATTACGTCGTTCCTGGTGACTATGAGCGATTACGATCTGTTTAGATTGCTGCAACAGGCCCAGGAAAAGGGCCAGGATGTGGCTCTGGCGACGGTTGTACGCACCCAGGGTTCAGTGCCTCGCCACGCGGGCAGCAAGATGATCGTGTGGCCGGATGGCCGGATTGCTGGCACGGTGGGCGGCGGCATGCTGGAGTCGATGGTGATCAAGGCTGCGCAGGGAGTCATCACGTCGGCGCGCCCTGAACTGGTGACATATCGGATGAACGACATGGCTGCCGGAGATGTGGGGGTGTGCGGGGGGACGGTGGATGTGTTCATTGAGCCGGTATTGCCACCGCCAACTGTGCTGGTCATCGGTTGTGGGCATGTCGGCAAGGAAGTTGCGGCTCTGGCCAAATGGGTGGGATACAGGGTTATTGTCAGCGATGATCGGGCGGACCTGTGTACGCCATCTCACATTCCCGATATGGACGGTTACTATGTAACGCCTGCCGCAGAACTGGGAAAGCATGTCCCGATTACCAGCCAGACGTATGTAGCGGCGATGACCAGGGGGCAGACCGTTGACCTGGAACTGTTGCCTGTGCTCTTTGCATCTCCTGCGCGCTACATCGGCTTGATCGGCAGCCGGCGGCGATGGGCGTTGACCGTCGAGGCGTTGCGTCAGGCAGGTTTCGGCGATGACCAGCTGGCTCGTGTCCATGCGCCGGTAGGGCTTGACCTGAACGCGGAGACTCCGCGTGAGATCGCGGTCAGTGTGGTCGCCGAGATCATCATGGTTCAGCATGGAGGTGAAGGACGCCCGATGCGCTGGCTGGATACCCATGACGAGCCTGAAGGGCGGCAGGAGCGGGGAACGTAATGGTATGCATGCGCGCCAGCCGGCAGTGAAAATCCTGGCGATCAGCGACACTGAACTGCCGCAGATGCAGAACGTGCCGTACCTGCGCCGCAAGTATGGTGATGTCGATGTTGTCATCAGCTGCGGCGATCTCTCAGCATCCTATATTGAGTTTGTCGCTTCAGTGCTTAACGTGCCGGTGTACTATGTCAGGGGGAATCATGACACAGGATATACCCTGAGGCCCCCTGGCGGGGATGACCTGCATGGTCGGATCACCAGATTCCGGCATCTGTGGCTGGCAGGGTTGGAAGGCTCGCGGCGGTATAACCGGGGGCCGATACAGTACAGTGAATCCGAGATGTTGTTTCATGTGCTGAAGCTTGCGCCGAGGATGTTGTTGAGGCGCGCCCGCAAACGCTGTGGTGTGGATGTGATGGTGACCCACGCGGCACCATTCGGCATCCATGATCGCGATGATCTTCCTCACCGCGGATTTCGCGCCTTTTTGCTGTTGATCCGGTGGTACCGACCGCGTTATTTTATCCATGGGCATGTTGATGTCTGGGATCGCCGCGAGGCGATATCGACCCGGTATCTGGATACGCAGGTTCTCAACATCAACCCGGTCTATTTGTTGACGGTTGACGGGTCGTCATAAAGCCCGGCGGATCGTCTGCATTGTGCAGCCCTGAAAAGGGGTGGGGCCAAGATGTGGCAAGAATATTACAGTGTGACTTCGACAGCGGAAGCACTTGATCTCCTGAAACGACACAGGGAACGCGCGCGGCTGATTGCTGGCGGAACCGATATCCTTCTGGAGATGGAACGTGGTCAGAGGCCGGGCGTGGAGGTGCTGGTTGACATCTCGCGTGTGCCGGGCCTCGATTCTGTCACCGTGTCGGGTGATCTGGCGATTCTGGGGGCCTTGGTAACGCACAATCATGTTGTTGCTTCCCCCGTGCTCTGGGAACGCGCATTGCCCCTGGCGCAGGCCTGCTGGTCGGTAGGGGCGCCGCAAATACGCAACCGTGGGACGGTGGCGGGCAACCTGATCACGGCCAGCCCGGCTAACGATACGATTACACCCCTGTGGGCCATGGGGGCTTCCGTGACACTGATCTCAGCGCATGGCGAGCGTAGTGTGCCATTGCGTGAATTCTACCGGGGTGTACGGCAGACGGTTCTCCAACCGGATGAGATGCTGCTGGACATTCGCGTTCCGTTGCTCCGTCCCCATGAGCGCGGGGTGTTTCTGAAGCTGGGGTTGCGGCAGGCCCAGGCGATCGCTGTGGTGAATGTGGCCGTCGTCCTTGGCTTTGAGGGTGATGTTGTTGCCAGCGCACGTATCGCCCTTGGAAGCGTAGCTCCCACCATCATTGATGTTCCTGCTGCTCAGGAGTTTCTGCCTGGCAGACGGCTTGACCGGGAAACGATCCGGACTGCGGCACAGCTGACCATGCAGGCAGCCAGGCCAATTGATGACATCCGGGGCACAGCGGCCTACCGCCGCGAGATGGTGCGTGTTCTGGTGGGACGGTCATTGCGGATGCTCGCTGAGGGCACCGAGCGGCAGGATGTTCCGGCACGTCCGCCGCTGCTGTGGGGTAAAGGCAGTGGGCGGATCGGGCAACCTCTGCCAGCCATGGTGCATTATCATAAGGGCGATTGTCCACCTATCGAGACGATCATCAACGGCAGACACTATCGCGTGCCGGGCGGTCATGAGAAGACCTTGCTGCGCTTCCTGCGTGAGGATGTCGGCCTGACCGGAACCAAGGAAGGGTGCGCCGAAGGAGAGTGCGGCGCCTGTGAGGTCTTCCTGGACGGTATGGCCGTAATGGCCTGTCTGGTACCTGCGCCGCGTGCTCACGGGGCGGAGATCGTCACCGTTGAAGGGCTGGCGCAGAATGGCCGGTTGCATCCGGTGCAGCAAGCATTTGTTGAGAAGGGGGCGGTGCAGTGTGGTTACTGCACACCGGGCTTCCTGATGTCCGGCGTGAAACTGCTGGAGGAGTTCCCGGAGCCTACGCCTGAGCAGATCCGACAGGGGATGACGGGCAATCTGTGCCGTTGCACGGGCTACTATAAGATCATCGAAGCTGTCCATCGGGCTGTGGAGATCATCAAGGAACCAGCCTGGCAGGAGAAGGAGAACCATGGTTAAGCGCGCAGAATATAAACGGCAACGCAATCCTCTGCTGCCTATCTTTGGGGCTATCCTGGCGGTCGGATTCGGGGTTGTGGCATACTTCCTCGTTCCGCCTGTACAGGGGTATCTGAAGGCACTGGGGATTTCGTTTGGTACACTCAACAAGCTGACCAGCGATCTGCTGGTTGGTGTTGTGCTATGGTTGTTGATGTTCGGGGCTTCCATGTTTCTTGTTGCTCTGGCGACTGGCAAGCATCCTGACGAAGCTCTGGCGCTCTCCTTCAACAAAGAGTCGGAGAGATACCGGGAAAGACAGCGGAAGGAAAAAGAGCGCAAGATGCAGCTGAAGCGAAAACTGCAAAGGGAAAGCCGCGAACATTCCAGGCGTTTCTAGCTGAGCCGGGCAACAGTTCCGGGAACAGGTGAGCTTGCATGGATCGGACAGTGCCCAAAACCGGCAGCGAAGAGATTGAACTGTACATCCGGACGTACTACTCGCTGTTGCGTTCGACGCACCCCGTTCAGATTCTCGCTCTGACTGAGGCGCATATGGGCATGGATTCGTCGCTCCATACCGGGGCGCGCGATCCGGAGCCAGATGTCTCCGCGTTGATTTACGCCAGCCTGCGCTTACCTCTCTGCATCGGGCAGGTTTCTCTGGTTGTGCTGGGGCAGTCTGAGGAGGTGTTCATCCGGGCGGGCTATGATGATGTTGAGGCCTGGGCGCGGGTCAGTGCCAGAGGGCGGCGGCGACGGATGCATTTTGATGGGCGGGAGACTCTGGCCGTGTATATTGCCAGCAGGTCGGATATCGACGATTTGATTCCCACGCTGACCGCCTACCAGATTGAATGGAATAAAATCCATGCCCTGTTGCAGGGACGTGATTTGCCGCAACTGGTCACCCGCTGGAGCGATTCCCTTACGATTAGCGATAGTGATCTGATGCTACTGGCAGCTGCGTTGCAGGTTCCCCTGGAGGATCTTCAGCGGTTGCAGGTGGTCTGGGGGGGCGATTTCCTGCCAACCCTGGCTGCGATGGCAGCCCGTCCCAAGAGCTTTCGTCTGCAGTTGCTGTCCGGGTCACTGGCGCATTATCGCAAGGCGACCAACCGATGGTGGACAAATCTGGCTGATCGGGCGCGGGATCACGGTATCGAGATCAGCCAGCGGCCGGTCTATTTTGTTTCCAGTAATCCCCATGCTTTGCCTAACCTGCTGCATGGGTATGCCTGGCGCCATGAAGATACGCTGCTGGCCTACCTGAATGAGTCGAACCAGCAGCGGCTACTGGCGGAGTATGAGGCTATCCAGGCCAGGCAATCCCCCCAGAATCATAATAACCTGCTGTATTACGTGCTCAAGAAGTATCTGCAGGATTGTGGTGAGGAGGTGCGCCAGGCAGTTGCGCGTGAAGAGCAGGCGATCGGTCTGCTGCGGGTGCCGAGTGAGCGCGGTTTCGATGTCGAGGCGCAGGTGCTGGAATTGCGGCATGTGCGTCCGGACTTTCTGGATCAGCGTGTGGCAACGGTCGAAGGCATTGAACGGTTGGCGGAGAGCGATGCTGTATTGCTCAATATTGACTATCCGCTCGGCATGGCGGCATATGAGCTACTTAACGAGGTGGCCTATCAGGTCGGGGAGTTGCTGGGCGTCTACGTGATGGGCAAAGCGGCGACGCTCAACAGCCGGATTGGCGATGTGATCCTGCCCAATGTCGTCCATGACGAGCATTCCCAGAACACCTACCTGCTGGCCAATTGCTTCAGCGCTGATGATGTGGCGCCCTATATCACCTATGGCACGGTGCTGGATAACCAGAAGGCGATTAGCGCCCGTGGAACCTTTCTGCAGAATCCACGGTACATGGATGTCTTTTACCGTGAAGGCTATACCGATATCGAAATGGAGGCCGGGCCGTACCTTTCCGCGGTATACGAAGCGGTTCGTCCCAAGCGCCACCCTTACAATGAAATTGTGACGCTCTACGGCACGCCGTTTGATGTCGGTTTTCTGCATTATGCGTCAGATACCCCGATGACCAAAGGAAGAAATCTGGGCGCCGGTAGTCTGAGCTATGCGGGTGTGGAGCCAACCTATGCCGCAGCGGTGGCCATTCTCCGTCGAATCTTCCAGCAGGAAGTGAAGCGAATCAGCGGCAGAGGCTCTTCCTCTTGATGGCATGCTGGTAGTGTGGGAGGGTTGAAAACGTATGGCGGCGAGCGAACAACTGACGGTAGTCGGCCAGAGTGTGGCGCGTACGGATGCTCGCGACAAGGTCACTGGAGAGGCACTGTACCCTGGCGATATCAACCTGCCAGGTCAACTCTGGATGAAAATCCGCTTCTCCGACCGTGCTCATGCTCGAATTACCCATATCGACACTACAGCTGCGGAGCGCTATCCGGGTGTTGTGGCTGTTCTGACGGCGAAAGATGTGCCCGTTAATGAATACGGTCTTATTATGCCGGATCAGCCGGTGCTGTGTGGGCCGGGCAGCTCACGGTCTGATGCGGATATCGTGCGCTGTTACATGGATAATGTGGCGCTGGTTATCGCTGAGACCGAAGCCGCAGCCGCCAGAGCGCGCGATCTGATCGCAATTACCTATGAAGACTTGCCTGTTGTGACCGATCCCTTTGCTGCCATGCGAGATGGTGCCCCGCAGTTGCACCCGAACACGCCGAATAACATCCTCACGCACTATCGCATCCGTAAGGGCGACATGAAGGCCGGGTGGGCCGCAGCGGATGTAGTCGTTGAAGGCACATATCGGACAAGCTGGCAGGAACATGCGTATCTTCAGCCGGAAGCGGGCCTCGGTTACATTGATGACCAGGGTCGGGTGACCGTGGTTGTGGCCGGCCAGTGGACACATGAAGATCGGGAGCAGATTGCTCACGCTCTTGGCCTGCCGGAAGAATCCGTGCGTGTGATTTACCCGGCAATTGGTGGCGCTTTTGGCGGACGTGAGGATATGTCCGTGCAGATCGTGCTGGCACTGGCGGCGTACCGGTTGCACCGTCCGGTCAAGATCATCTGGAGCCGCGAAGAATCCATCCTGGGCCACCATAAGCGGCATCCGATCACCATCAAGACGCGCTGGGGGGCGACCCGTGAGGGGAAGATCGTGGCGGTCGAGGCCGAGGTTGTTGGCGACGCTGGCGCTTACGCCTACACCTCAACCAAAGTGCTGGGGAACGCCAACCTGATGGTCACCGGCCCGTATGAAATCCCGAATGTCCATGTTGACACCTATGCGGTGTATACGAATAACATCCCTACAGGCGCCTTCCGCGGGTTTGGCGGCCCGCAGGGCGCTTTTGCTGCTGAGATGCAGATGAACAAGCTGGCTGAGGCGCTTGGAATTGATCCGGTAACGCTGCGGCAGAGGAATGTCCTGCGGGAAGGGAGTCTGCTCTCGGTAGGAACGCCGGTGCCGAAAGGGGTTTCGATCGAGGCTGTGCTTACTACATGCGCCGAGCGCAGCTTCTGGCAACGTGACGGCGATCGCTGGCAACGCCAGCCGATGCCGCAACCAGCGAATCCGGCCAGACGTCGCGGGCGGGGAATTGCCTGCGCCTTTAAGAACGTTGGTTTCAGTTTTGGTGCGCCGGAGCATTGCTGGGCAATTATTGAGCTTCGCGGTGGTACTGAGATCGAGGAAGTAATCCTGTATCATGCCGCGGCAGAAGTAGGGCAGGGGGCGCACACGGTCATGCAGCAGATGGCCGCTGAGGCTGTCGGTGTTCCGTTGGAAAGGGTGCGACTGGTTGCTTCGGATACCAGTTCTACACGGAATTCGGGGAGTGTGTCTGCCTCGCGAATGACGTTTATGTCCGGCAATGCTATTCGGGGAGCCGCGGCGGAGGCCCTGCGCCTGTGGGAGGCCGAAGAACGCCCGGCGGTCGGCACTTATGCCTACTGGCCTCCCAAGACCACGCCGTATGACCCGATGACCGGCCGCAGTGAGCCGAACTTCACCTATGGCTATGTCAGCGAAGCTGTCGAAGTTGAGGTCGATCTGGAGACCGGACAGATTCATCTGATCAATGTGTACTGTGCAGATGATGTGGGTCGCGCTGTGAACCCGGTACAGGTTCAGGGTCAGATCGAAGGGGCTGTGGTGCAGGCCATGGGATACGCCGTCCTGGAGGAGTTGGTGGTGAAAGATGGGCGAATCCTGAACCCGAATCTGTCCACTTACCTGATACCAACCATTCTGGATGTGCCGGACGCAGTCCATTCCATCATCCTTGAGCATCCAGATCCTCTGGGGCCGTGGGGGGCGCGGGGTATGGGTGAGATGCCGTATCTGGCCCTGGCACCGGCAATCGTCACTGCTGTCAGGGATGCAACAGGCATCTGGTTTGATGAAATTCCGTTGACACCTCAGAAGGTCGTTCAGCGCCTGCGGGAGCATGGTCTGGGCAGCGATGTTCTTTAGTCAGGTGCGGATTGTCGTTCGAGGCGGAGGCGATCTCGGTTCAGGTGTCGTTTACCGTCTGCACCGGGCGGGATTCCCGGTTGTGGTGCTGGAACTGGCGCAACCGCTGTTTGTCCGGCGGGGGGTCGCTTATGGCGCAGCGGTGTTTGAGGGGGCAGTCACTGTTGACGGTGTGACTGCCCGGCGTATCGATGATGTTGACGCGGTGGAGGAGGCCTGGGCAGCTGGTGAGGTCCCGGTACTGGTTGATCCGGCAGGGGGCTTGCTGGCCCGGTTGAAGCCCACTGTGGTTGTGGACGCGCGCATGACCAAGCACCCGCTTGACACGCAGATGGGGGATGCGCCGCTGGTCGTGGCACTGGGGCCAGGCTTTGAAGCAGGTGTTCACTGCCACGCGGTGGTGGAAACCAATCGGGGCCATTACCTGGGGCGGGTCTACTGGCGCGGTTCCGCTGAGCCAGACACGGGTGTTCCCGGGCAGGTGAATGGTGTATCCGCATTGCGGGTGCTGCGGGCGCCAGTGAGCGGCCTGGTGAGACCATTGAAGGCTATTGGTGAAGCCGTCAAAGCGGGAGAGACTGTAGCGGAGGTTGATAACCAGCCAGTAGTTGCCCGGCTCGATGGCGTATTGCGCGGGCTGATCCACCCGACCGTACCGGTGCATCCGGGACTGAAGATCGGTGATATTGATCCGCGGGCACAGCCCGATCACTGCTTCACGATTTCTGAAAAGTCCCTGGCCGTTGGCGGTGGCGTGCTGGAAGCCGTCCTTGCCTCCGCAGCTGTTCGCCAGCGCCTTGGGCATACACGGAGCAGCGGATGAGACTCAAGACCGCCCTGAGGGTTCAACAGGGCGATGTTATCGCCTTTGTGGGGGCTGGTGGCAAGACCTCAGCCCTCTTTCGTCTGGCTCACGAACTGGTGGAAGACGGCTGGCGGGTGCTGGCTACGACGACGACCCGTGTTGCCGTGGATGAACTGGCTCAGGTGCCCAGCGCAATAGCCGAACAACGCCTGTGGGGCAGTCTGGCTGCCTTGACGAAGGCGCTTAGCCAGTCGCGGCTTGTCTTCCTCTACAGCCATATTCAGGATGGCAAAGCCAGGGGCGTGCATCCGGAGCTTGTTCGACTCTTGCTGGACCGGGTGGGTAGCGATGCTATTCTCATCGAGGCAGATGGCGCACGGCGATTGCCATTCAAAGCCCCTTACGCCCATGAGCCGGTTGTCCCGCAGGAGGCGACACGGATTGTACTCAGTGTTGGCATGGATGTGCTCGGTCAGCCTCTGGATCGGGCGCACGTGTACAACCCCGAGGCGATGATCCGGCGCTTTGGGTATCCCGCCGGTGCGCCGGTGATCTGGCCGTGGGTGGCTTCCGTCCTGCGGGATGAGCAACTTGGCCTGTCTAACCTGCCGGTTTCTGTGCCGGTGACTGTGTTACTCAACAAGACTCCGGTGAGCGGCCCCGTCCGCCGCCAGGCTCAGCTTGTTGCCAGCCTTCTCCTGCGTTCCCGGCGGATCGATAGCGTTGTTCTGGGGGCCATGCTGGGCGATGCTGAACCTGTCTACGAGGTTCGTCGTCCGGTTGCGGCCCTTGTGCTGGCTGCCGGGAAGTCCAGCCGGATGGGTCAGAGCAAGGTGCTGCTGCCCTGGGGGCGAGAGACGGTTCTGGAAGCGATTATTCGTCAGCTTTACATGGCGCGTGTCGAGCATATCGTGGTGGTTACCGGTCATGAAGCTGATCGCGTAGCCAGCATCGCAGAGCGCTACGGGGTGTCTATCGTGCACAACCCCGACTATGAAAGCGGAGAGATGCTCTCTTCACTTCAGGCCGGGTTGCGTGCTCTGGATGCCCGCTATGATGGTGCGCTGGTTGTGCTCGGCGATCAGCCGCAACTTCAGAGCTACGTGGTAGCGCGGCTGATCGAAACTTATGCCAGTAGCGATAAGGGGATCATCATCCCCAGCTATGAGATGCGTCGGGGGCACCCGGTTCTTTTTGGCCGGCGACACTGGCGCAGTTTGCTTGAGCTACCGGCCGGCAGTGCCCCCCGCGATCTGGTCAACATCAACGCTGACGACATCGCTTATGTGAATGTCATCACGGATAGCATCCTGCAGGATATTGACACCCCCGAAGACTACCAGCGGGCCTTGCGGCGTGCCGGGCTGGTATAGACCGTCATCATCTGTCTGTAGCAGCGCCGTATGATACCCACCTAAGGACTGCGGATGGGTGTGGCCGTGGGGATCGGTGCGCTGATGAAGATGGTGTAGGTGCAGGACGCCCTTGGGGTGTTGGTAATGTCAAACACGTTCAGCCGGAATTTGTATTCACCGGGAGTCAACTGCGAAGGGATGAGCTGGCCTAGAACGCCATCGACAACCGGCACCGTGTATTCGCTGAGTTTGGCCCACACATTGTTGGTTTCCGGGCCGTTTAGCTCAAAGCGATAGAAGGCGAAGTTGGCTGTATTGGCGCTGCCAACAATGTTGATGGCTTCAAAGACGATCATGCCATTGGCCGGGATGATCATCCGGGCTTCCGGCGTGTCACACCCAATAGCTGGAGGGACGTCCGGTACAATGGTTCCCACAGGCGTGGGTGTTAGTGTTGGCGTGGCGAACGGCGCCAGATTCAACTCGTCTTCCAGACCGGGAATCTCGACGCCCTGGGCAAAATCGGGAGGAGGAGTACTGGCCAGAAGGCTTCCAGGAACGGCCGTCGTGAACGGTGGTTCTATGGCCTGGGCAATCGGCGCGCCGGTTTGAGGCGGTTGCATGCGTAGTGTTGGCGCAACTACCTGTGAAATTGCCAGCACCGCCAAGACCAGCTGAATCAGGAGTATGACCGCGGTTACAGCGTTATCGACACGGAAGCGAGCCAGTTCCTTTTCCAGCTCAAATTGGGCACTCTGCAGCTGGCGACGGGCCAGAATGACCGCACGCAGGGCGATGACTATCCCCACGCCACACAGAATGTACAGCCCAAGGGCGATCTGCTCAATGAAGAAGACCACGTTAACCATGGTGGCGCTTCATCACGTGTCCAGTCGGCTGAGCACGCCCCGGATAAGCGCAATCAGCTTGGGGACAATAACCCTGCCCGCTTCCAGCACTTCGTCGTGGTTAGGCTGTTGCTCGGCGTCTGGATCATCGATGGCTGAGTTAGAGATGCCGGAGATCCCCATCACCCGCATGCCGGCGTGATTAGCCACCACGACTTCCGGCGCGGTTGACATACCAACCGCGTTAGCGCCAAGAATACGCAACATGCGGATTTCGGCGGGTGTTTCAAACGCTGGCCCAGACAGGTAAGCGTATACCCCCTCATGCAGGGAGAGATTCAGATCATGTGCGACAGCACGGGCCAAGCGGCGCAAGCCGGGATCATAGGCATTGGTGAGGCTGGGGAAGCGTGTTCCCAGTTCCTCGTTGTTGGGGCCGAGGAGGGGATGATGGCCGGCCAAGCCAGGCAGGTTGAGATGATCCTTGATCAACATCAGGTCACCCGGTCGATAGGCTGGATCCAGGCCGCCAGCGGCGTTGGTGACGATCAGCGTCCTGATACCCAGGCGCTGCATCACACGGATCGGGTAAGTTACACGGGCCATACCCAATCCTTCGTAGAAGTGTACACGCCCCTGCATCACCAGCACATCTCTATGCTCAAGCTGCCCAATGACCAGCCGTCCACTGTGACCCGGGACAGTGGATTGAGGCCAGTTCGACAACTCCGTGTACGGAATTGCCACAGCGTTTTCCACGCTATCGGCCAGTGCCCCGAGGCCGGAACCGAGAACTATGGCGATGGTGGGGCGGCAATCTGTTCTGGCCGTGATTTGTGCGGCGGTGCGATCATAATCGGCAATTGAGAATTGCGATTGAGGCGAATCGGTCATAGTTCTGTCGAAGCTCCTTAGGGCCTGCCACTGGCAGCACTCGTCGGCAGAGATTATAAGCGAGAAGTGCTGTGTTGCCAGGTCAAATCTTCAAGCAAGGGCGTGTCAATCTTGCACTAGCAGGCCAAATGGTTCCCTGGTCACATTGGGTGAACGGTCCGGAAGGCGTAGAATCGATTATGTGAGCGGTGATCTGACCTGAAACGTGTTTCTTGCTATGCAGATCGGTGAACTGGGCTCCACCACTTCTCTACCACGTGATACTCCCACCCCGGCCTCGGCAATAATCGGGCGTTACCAGCAGCTTTACCGCAAGCTGTACTTCCGGGATCCGCATGAGTTACGCGATCTGGGGACTGGCTGGGTCGTAGTCAATGGCGTTCGGATGCAGGTCTCTGAGCTTGAGAGACTTACCCAGCAGATGCAGCTCCAATACCGCCAGAGCGTTGCCCAGAAACGTGGTGTAGTCAAGCGCCTTATCGCCTGGTTGCGCAACCACTGAACCCCCGGCGTGAGCACCTGACTACAGGATCAGCATGGCGTCTCCAAAGCTGTAAAACCGATAGCGATGTTCACGGGCGACCGCATACGCAGCGAGGGTTCGTTCCCGTCCCAGGAAAGCGCTGACCAGCATCAGCAGTGTTGAGCGAGGCAGATGAAAGTTGGTGATCAGACCGTCGATCACGCGAAAGCGGTATCCCGGTCGGATGAACAGCCGCGTTTCACCGCTGAAAGCAACAACAGGCTGCCACGGGCAATACGCATCGGGTGGCATCTCGCCCGTGGCAGGGTTGCCACCGGCGCTGAGAATCGCTGCACTTTCCAGCGTGCGGACAACGGTCGTCCCCACGGCGATCACGCGCCGACCGGATAGGCGGGCTTCGTTGATCAGCCGGGCATCTGCCGCCGTGAGGGTCGCCCATTCGCTATGCATTCGGTGGCGGGTAATATCTTCTTCCTTAACTGGCTGGAAGGTTCCCAGGCCGATGTTCAGTGTGCAATAGGCGAATTCTACCCCCAGCTTTTTGAGCGCAACGAGTAAGTCCGCTGTGAAATGCAGACCTGCTGTCGGTGCGGCTGCCGATCCTTCATGGCGGGCGTAGATTGTCTGATACCGCTCAGGGTCCGCCAGCGGTTCATGGATATAGGGGGGCAGGGGAGTCTCCCCCAGGTCACTCAGTTCGTGGTTGATTGGGCGGACAAAGCGCACCAGGCGCTCCGCGCCCTCCAGAACGCGGATGACTTCCGCTTCTACCTGGACGCCATCCTTTTCCACCCGGATCTGTGTCCCTTCCCGGATGCTCTTGCCACCAACCAGGACTGCCCAGGTGTGGCTATCGATCTGGCGCAGGAGCAGGAGTTCAACAACGCCGCCGGTGGGGAGTTTGCGGCCGTGAAGACGGGCAGGGATAACGCGGGTCTGGTTGAAGACCATCAGATCGCCGGGGCGCACATAGTCCACCAGATCGGAGAACTGGCGGTGTTCAATGTTATCACTATCCCGGTGAACGACCAGCAGCCGGGAAGCATCCCGCGGCTCCACCGGGGTCTGGGCGATAAGCTCCGGCGGGAGTTCATAGTCGAAATCGGAGAGCTTCATGGATTGTGGATTCTGGTCTGGCATCAGTGTTTCACGAGGCGCAGGATAATGTTGAGAGCAATTGTTAGCAGGATACTGATCAGTAGCATGCTGGCCAGCGGGATGAAACAGGAAACCTCCTGACCTTCGATGCGAATATCGCCGGGCAGGCGGCCAAGATGGCTCAGGAATGGTACGCGGCTGAAGAGGAGCAGCAGCCCTCCCAGAG
>FWPV01006832.1_pt1 | contig 21348 bp, 19 predicted proteins | sample 2228371 | NCBI WGS metagenome assembly FWPV01 (sample SAMEA103939776, study PRJEB20133) | metagenome | reverse complement strand
GCCTGCCGGGGGTGGGGCGCTTTGCCCTCGAGGGCATCAACCTGCGCGACTACCCGGTGGTGCAGGGCACGGTTTTGTTTGTGGCTACCGCCGCAGTGCTGGTCAACCTGCTGGTCGACCTGCTCTACTCCCTGATCGACCCCAGGATTCGCTATGAGTAGCCCTTGGTCATGCCCCCTCCCTGCCGGAATCCCCCTGCGTTGCACAACAAGCCCCTCGGATGCACCCTCGGCCCACCCCTTCGGAGGCTCTGCATGACCCCATCCTCGACCACCTCCTCTGCACCAGCCCTGATCTGGAAATCCCTGGTTCGCAACCGCTCGGCCCTCATCGGCGGAACCATCACCCTGGTGGTGCTGATAGCTGCTCTCCTGGCCCCCCTCATCGCCCCCTGGGACCCCCTCAAGTTCGACCCCCCTAATCGCCTCAGCGGCCCTTCGCCCGAGCACTGGCTGGGCACCGACCAGTATGGGCGCGACCTCTTCTCGAGGGTGCTCTTTGGGGCGCGTTTCTCCCTCTCGGTGGCCGCAATTTCGGTACTGGTTGGGCTGCTGGTCGGCGGGACGCTGGGCCTCCTGGCCGGATACTTTCGCGGCTGGGTAGACCTGGTGCTCTCCCGCCTGGCCGATATCCTGATCGCCTACCCAGCCATCCTGCTGGCCATCGCTTTCCTGGCCTTTCTCGGCGGCGGTTTCGTCAACCTGGTTCTGGCCATCTCGGTAGTGTTTGTGGGGCCTTTTCTCCGGGTAGCTCGAGCCGCTGTCCTGACCGTACGAGAAGAACTGTATGTTGAAGCCGGGCGGGCCATGGGTGCTTCGGATGCGCGGATGATTTTTCGCACCATCCTGCCCAATGCTTCTGCTCCACTGATTGTCGAAGTGACTCTGCGCTTCGCCTATGCCGTGCTGGCCGAGGCTGCCTTGTCGTTTCTGGGGCTGGGTATCCAGCCTCCTTTCCCGGCCCTGGGCTCCATGGTCTCGGAGGGACGGGCCTTTCTCTCGCTCTCACCCTGGGGTTCGCTTGTTCCAGGCTCCGCCATCGTGCTGATGGTGCTGGGCTTCAACCTGCTGGGCGACGGGCTGCGCGACGCCCTCGACCCCCGCCTGCGGCAGCGGTAACAATTGCCATCTATCGGTATAATCACTTGCTACACAAGGAGGCGCAATGAAGAAACTGATGGTTTTCCTGGTTCTGGTTCTAGCCGCAGTATCGCTGGGGCAAAAGTCGGGCGGTATTTTGCGTGCTGGCATGCAGACCGACCCGGTGGGCCTAGACCCCCACACCACCAATGCCACCGCCAGCCGCAACGTGCTGGAAAACATCTACGACACCCTGGTCATGCTCGACAGCCGGGGCCGGATTGTGCCCGGTCTGGCCCAGTCCTGGTCGGTCTCGCCAGATGGCCTGACCTGGACCTTCCGCCTGCGCCCTGGCGTAACCTTCCACAACGGCGACCCCCTCAAGGCCTCCGATGTGGCCTTCTCCATCAACCGCATCAAAGACCCTGCCACCAAAAGCCCCAGGGCCAACGACTTTGCGGTGGTGCGCTCGGTTTCAGCCCCCAACGACAGCACCGTGGTGATAACCCTCTCCCAGCCCTTCACGCCCCTACTGGCCAAGCTGGCCTTCAGCACCAACGTGATCGTCTCGGAAAAGGTGGCACGGGAGAACGGCAACGACCTCAACAAAGCCGTCATCGGCACCGGGCCTTTCCGTTTCGTGGAGTACATCCCCCAGACCCGCTTGGTGGTGCGCAAGTGGGATAGATACTGGCAAAAGGACAACCAGGGCCGCCCTCTGCCCTACCTCGATGGCATCACCTACACCTTCTACCCCGACCCCGCCGCTCGTTCCACTGCCCTACGGGCCGGAGCCGTGGACTGGATTGAATATGTCACTGCTGCCGACGTGAATGTGCTGCGGGCAGACCGTAACCTGAGCGTGGTGGGGGGACCCTCGGCCAACTTCCGGGCGCTGTACTTCAACACCACCCGCGAGCCCTACAACAACCCCAAGGTACGCCAGGCCATCGCCTATGCGATTGACAAAAAAGCCATTGTAGACCTGGCCCTCTTTGGCACCGGCGGCATCGTGGCCAGGGGCACCACCATCCCCTCCGGGGCCTATGCCTACACCAACAGCCCCTACAACACCCGCGATGTGGCCAAAGCCCGCCAACTCCTGGCCGAGGCCGGTTTCCCCAACGGCTTCACCATGAACCTCTACGTCACCTCGACCTACGACTTCCTGCGTACCCCTGCCGACGTGATCCGCGACAACCTGGCGGAAGTGGGCATCCGGGTCAACATCCAGGCCGAGGACTGGAACGTCTACCTGCCCAAGGCCCTGCGCAGCGAGTTTGATGTAACCCTGCTGGGCACCTCGGGCCAGGCCGACCCCGACGACTATCTCTTCAATACCTTCCACCCCTCCTCGGCCCTGAATCTCTCCAAGTACCGCAACGACCGCGTGACCCAGCTATTAGAGCAGGGCCGTCGGGTGGCCAGCCAGGCCGAGCGCCAGCGCATCTACACCCAGGTGCAGGAACTGGTCTTGCAGGATAGCCCCATGGCCTTCCTGTTCCACTCCGCCCAGTACGAGGCCATGAACCGCCGGGTACAGGGCTTCTTACACTTCCCCAACACCAGCTATCTGGCTTTCCGCTACACCTGGCTGCAGTAGCCAAATGTTGATCCAGGGGCGAGCCTTCTGGTTCGCCCTTGTTTTTGCCAGGCCACAGGCACTCGCTCCACAACACATTTTTGCAGGGCCAGCCCCAAGATAATCAGGCCATGCACCTGTTGGCCCTGGTGTTGCTGGCCTGGGGCACCGCCCTGGCTCATTTCGCCGCACCCCTGCCCGATTCAAAAATTGCCAAACCTGCCCAGCAGTTTGGTTTGCCGCTGCAAGGCCCTCCAGGGCCTTCCACCTGGCTTTTGGGACAGCTTTATGGCAACACCACCGGGGCCTATCGTCAGCGCAATACTGCCTACCGGGCCGGACAAGGCATTCATTTTGGCCTGGACTTTTCGGCCCGTTGTGGTACCCCAGTAGTCGCCATTGGGGATGGGGTGGTGACCGAGGTAGATGGACCCCACGGCTCTCCACCGCACAACCTGGTGCTTGACCACGGCAATGGGCTGTCTAGCCTGTATGGGCATCTGCTCGAGCGCTCTACCCTGCGGGTAGGGGATCGTGTCCAGCGCGGGCAGGTGGTGGGCAAGGTGGGCGATTCGCAGTTTAGCTGTACGGCCGCCCCGCACCTGCACCTGGAAATCCGCGATAGCTCACACCAGCGCTTTTTCAACCCAATTCCCTACATTGCTGCCGACTGGGATTCACTCGGTCTGATTGGGGGGTTCTCGCGAACCTTCCAGCGCGACCTGGACAACCCCCGCCGCTGGCAGTTTCCCGACCAGCAGCCACAAGCCCGTCGTGGTGGTCCCCTTCTCAACCATTACGCTCGAGCCTGGCCTACAACCCTGAACACCAAACCCCCGCCCGACGCCCTTTCGCACAGTTTTGCCGGTCTGCCTGGTCGGGCTCTTTTCTCCACAACGCTGGAGTTCACCCGTACGCCAACCCCCCGCCGTCTCACCACCGGCGCCTGCTGTGCGAACCCCCTCTGGGGCCCCGACTCCAGCACCGTGCTTTTTATCGATAAACCCACCCCCCAGAGCCCCATCGCCTTTTACGGGGTATCGGTCAGACAGCCAAACACCCCCAGACCCCTGCTTCCTATCGCTCACTACAACAGCAGTTTCACCCATGCCCTCCTGCCCGGAAGGCCCAGTCTGATTGAGCGCTTGTCCGATGGGCAGCGCTTTTACCTCGAGACCGAAGGCGGAGCCGTGGCCTGGTCTCCCAGGAGTCGCCTGCTTGCCTGGAACACCACCGAGCCCAGGGGCAACTTTGACCGACGTCGCTCCGATATCTGGGTAGCCCTCCTGGGAGGGGCGCCAAAGCGTGTAGCAACCGTCTTCGGCGGAGGACTGACCGGTTGGCTGGACGAGGAAACCCTATTGCTCACAGGCAAACGTGCTCCCGACGACGCCCTGCGCAACCTCGAGACCCTCCATCTCCCCTCCGGCCAACGGCGCATCCTGAGCCGTGCTTCGGGTATGCGCAGCATCCTGCCCGGCCCCGATGGGCGCTGGATTGTTTACTATGTGGCCTTCGACCGCCCAGAGCGCAACGGCCTGTTCGTGGTTTCCCGTGAGGGCGAAAAACGGCGGCTGAACTGGTTTGGCTCCTATCGCTGGCGCGATGCCCAGCGGCTGGTCTACATTCCGCTGGTGCTGGGCCAGCCCTCCCACCAACTCTACGAGTACAACCTGCAAAGCAACACCTCACGCCTGCTGGCCGACCTCAGCACCAAGGTCTTGGGCGACCAGTGGCAGGTTTCGCCCGACGGCCAGCGGGTGGTTTTCCTCAACAGCCGTGACCGCAACCTGTGGGTGATGGAGCTGCCCTAAATTTCAATCTGCGCGTAGCGGGCGTTTTCCTCGATGAACTCGCGGCGGGGCTGCACATCCGAGCCCATCAGGTCGTCGAAGATCTGGGCGGCATAGGAGGCATCCTTCATGTCCACTTTTTTCAACACGCGCTTGGCTGGGTCCATGGTGGTCTCCCAGAGCTGGTCGGCATTCATCTCGCCGAGACCTTTGAAGCGCTGGATTTCGTAGGGCTTGTCGCCAATGCCCGCCAGGGCTTTTTTGAGGGCTTCATCATCGAAGATGTACTCAACGTTCTTGCTTTTGCCGACCCGCAGACCATAGAGCGGGGGCTGGGCCACATACAGGTAGCCCTGCTCGATGATGGGGCGCATGTAACGGTAGAAAAAGGTCAGCAGCAGGGTTCGGATGTGCGAGCCGTCCACATCGGCATCGGTCATGATGATAATCTTGTGGTAGCGCAGATCTTCGATGTTAAAGTGGGCCTCTTCACCATCCTTTCCACCAATACCCGCGCCGATGGCCGCCACCATGGCCCGCACTTCGGCATTTTTGAGGGCTTTGTTGAGACCTGCTTTCTCGACATTCAAAATTTTGCCACGCAGGGGCAGGATGGCCTGAAAGCGCCGGTCACGCCCACTCTTGGCGCTGCCGCCTGCACTGTCCCCTTCCACGATAAACAGCTCGGCCTCGGCAGGGTCTTCGGACTGGCAGTCGGCCAGCTTGCCGGGTAGGTCGTCGGACTCCAGGGGGTTGGCCCGGCGCACCAGTTCGCGGGCCTTGCGAGCCGCCTCGCGGGCCTGGGCGGCCCGCTGGGCTTTTTCGTAGATGGCCTTGGCCAGGCGGGGGTTTTCCTCGAGCCACTCGGTGAGCTTCTCGTAGACCACCTTACTGACCGCGGTGCCGGCCTCGGGGTTCAGGAGCTTGCCCTTGGTCTGACCCTCAAACTGGGGCTGGGGAATTTTGACCGAGATCACCGCCGAGAGGCCCTCGAGCAAATCGTCGCCAGTGGGCTCCAGATCCTTGACCAGCCCGGCCTTTTTGGCGTAGGCGTTGATGGCCCGGGTATAGGCGGTCTTGAAGCCAGAGATGTGAGTGCCGCCATCCACGGTAGGAATCATGTTGGCAAAGCTAACCAGGTTGGCACTATAGCCCTTGGTGTGCACCAGCCCCACATCCACCCCGACCGTCTCGACCTGCCCCTGCAACAAGACCGGCTTGTCGTATAAAAGCTCCTCGCCATCGGCGCGGAATTTGGCAAAGGAAGCCACCCCACCCTTATCGAAAAAAACCTCTTCCTTCTGGTGAATTTCGTCCTTGAAGACCAGCTTGAGACCGGCTACCAGAAACGAGACCTCGCGCAAGCGCACCCGCAGGCGGCTGGCCTCAAACCTCTGTTCGCTGCCAAAAATTTGGGGGTCGGGCATGAAGGTTACGCGGGTTCCACGTTTGCCCTTGGGGGCGCTACCCAGCAGATGCAGGGGTTTGATGACATCACCACGGCTGAACTCGATCAGGTAGTGCTTGCCCTCACGAAAAACCTCCACGCGGGTGTACTCGGCCAGGGCATTGACCACGCTGGCGCCCACCCCGTGCAACCCCCCCGAAACCTTGTAGGCTCCCTCTTCAAACTTGCCCCCCGCGTGCAACACGGTGTAGATCACCTCAACGGCTGGCTTTTGCTCCTCCGGCATGATATCTACTGGAATCCCGCGTCCGTTGTCCTCTACCGAGATGGAGCCATCGGGGTGGAGGGTGGTGACGATTTCGGTCGCGAAACCCGCCAGGGCCTCGTCTACAGAGTTATCGAGAATCTCCTTGAAAAGGTGGTGGTAGCCATCGGCCTGAGTACCACCAATGTACATGGCGGGGCGATGGCGAACCCCCTCCAAACCTTTCAGAACCTTAATTGCGGATGCGTCGTAGTTGGCAGTGACTTCAGTGCTCACTTGAATAGTATAACATATTTCGCTATTTACATAATAACACGGATCTGGGTATGAATAGGCGAAAACAGCCACCGAGACAAGTTAATTGCGGGTATCTTAGAGAAGCTTAAGATGATGAAAAAGGCTTGATTGTCTTATTGAGAGGTCTTTTTATCTGTTCTAGACGATTTAATAGAGCCATGCATCCAATCGTGGCTTTGGTTCTAATTCCGATAAATGCGAATTAGGGTTGTCGGCCTTTACTGGAATCCTCAGAAAACCGCGTAGGCTTTGAGAGACTAAGGAGGTTTAGCATGAAGAAGTTAATGCTGGGTTTGTTGGGCGCAGGACTGCTGGGAGCTTGTTCCCAGATTGTCGGTACTTTCAGTGCCTTCAACCTGACGGTTCCCAAGGAGGCCTGCACCGTTACAGGCAATATGCGCGAGCTCAACCTGTCCTTCAACTACACCGGCACCCTCAAGGGCGTGAGCCTGCTCTTTACCCCCAATGGCAAACCACCTGCTTCAGTCAGCATCCCTGACCTGAGTGCTCCGCCTGCTGGCTTGCGGGTCAACACCCTCACGGCGGGCGAGGCCAAACTGTTCATCGATCTGGGCACCCTCAGTCCCACAGCCACCGCGCTGGCCATCCCTCAGCCCAACCCCCGCCAAATCTACCCCATGGACATCGAGCTGCAAGCCATTGGCAGCAACAACGAACGCCCAGGGGTGCTGAAGCTACCCAACGTAGACGTAGCCAACTGCTATGCCCCTTGAGATTAGCGTTTGACCGAGCCAACAGCACTGATGGCGTGTTCGCTCGAGCTCGTACTCAGGCGCAGCCGCTTGCCCAGCTCGCGCCACCAGATATAGGAGGGGCTATCGAGGCGCTTGACCTGCTCGAGGTCGGCCTCCCGCCGCCACAACCTGACCCGCAGCAAAAACAGGTTCAAGAACAGATCGCGGTACTCGGCGCTGGCGCGACCCATGTGAAAGTGAAAACGCACCCCACGGTGCTGCGAAAACGAGATGATGATAGGCACCCCTTCGGGGCCCTCCACCGGGATTTCCACGGTGCTATCGGTGAGGGTGGAGGCGGTGAACTCGTACTCTTCTTGTATCATGCCCAGCTCGAGCAAAATCAGGGCAAAGGCCCGCATCTCGAGGCCGTTAATCTCGCGGTAGATGCGGTCGAAGAGGTCGTAGGTAGAGCTGTAGTGAAACTGCTCGCCTGGCTGCTCGGCCCACCACATCGCGTACTGTCCCCTGGGCGCTGAGAGCGCAGCCTGGATATATAGCCGATCACGGCTGGTTACCGGCTCGAGGGTTTCGGGGTAGATTGATAGCAAGTCGTCGGTACTGTAAAAAACCGGACGAATACGCCCCCACTTCTGGGCCAGCTCGTGCACCGCTACATAATGTGCTGCCGCTTTTTCGTCGGCTACCGGGTAGAAAAAAAGGTCGTACTCGCCATCCTCGGCCCGCACCCGCAGCGGTATTTCCAATACCCCTTCACGGGTCAGGCGCAGCACATCGGCTTCCAAAACCTGAATGCCCGACTTACGAAAAACCGTTTCCACCGTGGTCGCAAACATCAGGCGATTGGCCGCCTTGACTTCGGGGGCGCTGCTTTGCAACAGGCCCTCGATGTGAACTTTGGGCCAGTGCTCCGGGGCGTTGGTAAAGAGCGGTTGCATGGGAATCTGAAAAAGCGCTATCTCCCCAAGCACTAGGGTAGCGAGGTTTTCTTGAGCGCCTTGTGATATTTAAGTAGCTCAAGCGTTACGCCAGGAACATGGGGCCTGTTCGACCCTATTTATCTCCAAGCTGGAGCGCATTCTCGTCTGCGATACCCCCAGTTGGGGGTCGTCAACTTTGCGGCATTTTGCAGCGCCTGGCAAGGCGTCGGAACACATGGCCATACCCAGCACGGTTTACGAAAGGATCCCTGGGGTTCCCAAAAGTCCAGAAACTGTACCGAATTCGTTTTTGTCACCGGGGCGGCTCCAGGCCGTACAACTGCAAATATAGCTCAAAGCAACCAGCACGGGTGTAGGGCATCCTTCAGTCCTGGCTCGAGTTCGCAGAAATACTGAAGGTCATGCGCCGCTGGCTGTACCTGATCCTGGGCCTGGTTTTCCTGGGTTTGGGGCTGGTAGTGTGGTGTGCGATGAGTCAAGCTGCGGAAAAACGCCTGAATCCAAATAAACGTGACTGGGAGAGCTTTGCAGCCCGCCAGGTGGCCGAACAAACCGCTGTGCACAGCTATCCTTTGCGGCGAAAGCTGGACTTTGCTCCCTTCGAGGCGGCATTACAACAACTCGAGCCCACCACCCTCGAGCGCCTGCATACCCTTACCCAGAACGCCACCATCCCCCAGCTCCAGGCTGAGATGCAAGCCGGGCAGCTTACTTCCGAACAGCTCACGCTTTTTTATCTGTGGCGCATCCGTCGCTACAACGACTCGCTGCGGGCCTACCTCGAACTCAACCCGGCGGCGCTCGAGGAGGCCCGGGCCCGCGACCAGGAACGCCAGCAAGGGAAAGTGCGCGGTTTGCTGCACGGCATTCCCATCAGTCTGAAGGACAATATCTCCACCGCAGGCCCCCTTCACACCACCGCTGGGGCAGCGGTGCTGTCCGAGCACATCGCCGACCGCGATGCCTTCATCGTGCAGAGGCTGCGGGCCGCGGGCGCGGTGATTCTGGGCAAGAACAACCTTTCGGAGTGGGCCAACTTCATGACCAGCCAGTCGGTGAATGGCTACAGCACGCTGGGCGGGCATACCCGCAATCCCTATGGCCCTTTCGACGTGGGGGGTAGCAGCAGCGGAACGGCCTCAGCCGTAGCAGCCAACCTGGCCGTAGCGGGCATCGGCACCGAGACCTCCGGTTCACTCATCTACCCTGCCGCTCAGAACAGCCTTTTCACCCTCAAACCCACCCTGGGCCTGGTCAGCCGGGATCGCATCATCCCCATTACCGCCGCCCAGGACACCGCCGGCCCCATGACCAGAAACGCCGCCGACCTGGCTGTGCTGATGTCGGTTCTTGCCGGTCATGACCCCGAAGATGCCCAGACCTACGTGGCCGAGAATTTCACCTTTCCCGCCGAAGCCCCGCACCCTCCTTCTACGCTCCGGGTGGGCTGGGTGCAACACATCCAGCGCGAAGGCGACACACAAGCCCTGGAGCGTGTAGCCCAGGCCCTCCATCGCCTGGGTGCCGAAGTAGTCGAGGTGCCCTTCCCCGAAAGCTCCATCCAGATGATGCCGGTGCTGCATGCCGGGATGCGGCGCGACCTGGCCCTTTATTTGCAATCCACTCGAGCCTCCATTCAGGGCTTACAGGACGTGATCGAGTACAATCGGCAGCATCCCGAGGCCATGAAATACGGGCAGGATTTACTCGAGGCCTCGCTTTCGCACCCGCTTACCGAAGCCGAGTACCAGCTTCTGGTCGACAGAAACCGCCAGCAGGGAAGCGACCTGCTGCTGCAGTTCATGCAGAACCACCATGTAGATATATTGCTCGTGGTGGGCAACAGCCTGAGCGTGCTCACTTCTACATCGGGCTTCCCGGTGGTCAACCTGCCGGCTGGCTACCGCGAAAGCGGTGAACCGGTGGGGGCCTCGCTGGTGGGCAAACCCTTGCAGGATCCTGCGCTCATTGGACTGGCCCAGGCCGTTTCGCAGCAGCTGAACATCCACAAGCCCCCGTTCCTGCCCTGAACCTGCGATGGATATACCTCTTCCGGTCTACATCATCGGGCTGCGCGGTCTGCTCAACGCCCTTACGCTTGTGCTGATTGGAGTTTCGCTGCTCCTCAACCTGAGTCTGCTGGTGCGGGAGCCCACCCCCTGGCGGATACGCTTTTTTAAATTCACCGCCAGGTTTGCTGTGCTGGCAGTGGTGGTGGAGTTGCTGGTGCGTACCCTGTTCATGGGCGGCGTCACCTGGCTGCACGCGATTTATGGCCTCTTAGCTGCCAGCATTTTGTGGTTTGTGAGCGGTCTGGAGCCCGGCGGCTGGTTTCGCCAAAGCCTGCACAGAGCGCCCGAGCGGGTGGGGCCCTACTTCTTCTGGGCCAGCCTGGTGGGGCTCTTGCTCTGGTGGCGCTTTATCGAAACAGGAATCACCCGAGGCCCCCTTCCCTAGACCCTAACTGCCGGTGGATCTCCAGGGCGATTCGCTGGGCGGCGCCCGGCGCGCCCATCGCAGCCTGTCCGGCAGCTCTGGCCTGCCGCAGCAACTCGGGCGAGGCCAAAAACCGCCGGATCCCCTGGGCTATGGCTTGTGGGTGTGGTTCCACCAGCATCAGGGCCTCACCCAGCAATCGGCGCTGCTGGGCGGCAAAGGCCGGTGTGTACTGCGGCCCGGTCGTGGGAAAGCCCACCAGGGGCACTCCGTAGCCCGCAGCCTGCTCGGCGGCTGTACCGCTGGTGGAAATGCCGATGGCAGCCCCCAACAAAACCGTCTTGAAGGCTTTTTGCGTCAGGTAGACCACCGTGCCATCGGGGTGGAGGTAGCGGTGGGTCAGACCGACCCCGTTAGAGGTGCTTTCCAGCGTCCATCCGGCCACGGAGCGAATGGGCAGGCCCGCCCAGGCCACCACAGGCCTCAGGCCCAGGTCTGCCAGAAGCCGGGTAGCCTCCAGCATCCTGGGAAAACTCTCGTAGGCATCGCTGCGCGAACCCGGCAAAAGCAGCAGGTAGGGCGGTTCCACTTCCAGCGCTACTCCTTCCAGCGCATCGAGCATGGGGTTGCCCAGGTAGTGGGCGTGGGCCACACCATGGGCTTTTAGCCAGTGCTCTCCCTCGAGCTCACGCGGATAAACCCCCGCCGCCTGACGCATCAAAAAGCGCTCTAAAGCGCTGTAAGGCCGGCTCCAGCCCTCCTTCTGCCAGGCCCGAACCGAGGAGCGGCACTGCATCAGAAAAAGCGGCAGCCGACCAAAAAAACGGCCCACCATCAGGGCGTAAACATCCCCCACCACCAGCGTGGCCACGGCCTCCCGGGCCGCGGTTTGCACTGAACGGTACTGGGCCAGACTCATCGAGACCCAGCCCGCTTTCAAGTCGGCCCAGATGCCCGCCAGACTCTGGAGCGCAAAGCCCCCAGAGGGCATTTCCTGGCGGGGGCCCAGCACCCTGAAGCCCGAATGTTCGTAAACCAGGCCCCGGCCTACCAGCGGCACCGCCTGTATCCTGTAGCCCAGGTTCAAAAGCTCCTGAGCCAGCACCGCACCGATGATGTCCTCGCCGTGCCCGTTAGAGACGACCAGAATGGTTCTCATTCCTGGGTGAGACGGATCAGACGCTCCAGCACCTCGAGCCCCGCCCCGCTGTCCAGCAGTTCCCCGGCCAGCACGACGCCCTGGGCAATACTATCGGTCTTACCCGCCAGGTAGAAGGCGGCCCCCGCATTGAGTGCTACGGCATCGCGTTTGGGCGTCCTGTCCTGTCCACTCAAAATAGCCCGGGCGGTCTGGGCGTTCTCCTGAGGCGTTCCACCCTTGATGCTCTCATAGGGAGCAGGGGAAAGCCCCACTTCCTCCGGGCGCAGTGCATAGGAGTGAATCTGCCCATCCCGGAGCTCGACCACCTGGTTCTGGCCCAGAACCAGCTCATCCACCCCCTCACCATGCACCACCATAGCCCGTTCGGAGCCCAGGTTGTGCAACACCTGGGCAAAAGCCTCCAGCAAAGCCGGGCTGCTCACACCCACCAGATTGAGGGTGGCAAAAGCGGGGTTGGTTAGCGGCCCCAGCAGGTTAAAGACAGTACGTACCCCCAGCTCGGCCCGCACCGGAGCCACGTAGCGCATGGCTGGATGGTGGTTTCGGGCAAACAAAAACCCCAGCCCCAGGGTTTCGATAGCCTCGGTCACCCTGCAAGGGGGGATGTCAATTTTGATACCCAGGGCCTCGAGCAGGTCAAAAGAACCTGACTTGGAAGAAGCCGCCCGGTTACCGTGCTTGGCAATAGGTACACCTCCTGCTGCCACCACAAAACAAGTGGTGGTGGAAATATTGAAAGCATCGGGCGCGACCCCACCGGTTCCGACAATATCCAGCAGCGGCTTGCGCCGGGTTTCTACCCGCACCGCAGCTTCGCGCATACCGGCGGCAAATCCGGCAATTTCCTCGGTGGTTTCGCCTCGAGTACGCAGGGCTATCAGCACCCCCGCTGTCTGGGCGGGGGTCAGTTCACCGGCCATGATTCGGTTCATCAGTGCATGGGCCTCGGCCTGCGATAAGGGCTCGGCCAGGAGGGCTTTTCTCAACTCGTCCACAGTGCCTCCAATGTTATACCAGATTCGGTTAGTTCGGCACCGAATGGTGCCGAACTAACCCGACCGAAGGGATACGCTTTCTTCGCCGACCGGAGGGAGGGGTGTACTCTAGGATTCAAAAAGATGGCCTCTAAAAATCTTGGGATTGAAAGACTATCTTTTTGAATCCGGTATTAGGGGTGAAGAGCCTGGTCTGGCAAACCTCTGGATTCTGTTCATATAGGCATTTCCCAGCCCCGCCTGGCTCCGCGCCAAAGGGCATTCATCTTGTCCCAGCGACGCCGCAGGCCATACTCCGCCAGCCAGAACCCCACATAACCTGCTACTGCAAGCCAGGGCCAGGGGGCGTGTTTGCGAAAAAGTCGGATGTTGTATGCAGCAAATTGTTCGTCGGCGCTCAGGTTTGACCCCTGCCAGGAGGTGCCTCCCCTGTGCAAAACCCGCGACCGGGAAGCCACCGCCAACCTGAAGCCGTTTTTCAAGAGCCGTAAACCTATATCGGCATCCTCACCATACATGAAAAACCCCTCGTCCAGCAGACCTACCCGCTCGAGCGCCACCCGCCGCAGCAGCAGGCTGGCCCCACTGATATAGTTCAAGCGCGCGGCCTGGCGCGAATCGGTCAACAGGCGAATCAAGCCCCAGCGCAACACCACCTCTCCCCCACCCCAGGCTTGTACCCTCTCAGGGCTATCCATTTCGTAGAGCACCGAACCCACTGCCCCGATCCGGGCCTCTTGCTCGGCCTCCTCGACCAGCGCACTCAGTGCGCTGGCATCGGGCAGGGTATCGGGGTTGAGCAACCAGATGTACTCGGCCCCGTCGGCCAGGGCTTGCTTTATGCCCACGTTGTTCCCGCCAGCAAACCCCAGGTTGCGCTCAAGCTGCACCACCTCTACACCTGGAAACGCAGTCCGAATCTGCAGAACCGAGTCGTTGTCGGAGGCATTGTCCAGCACCCGCACCCGGTAGTTGGCATACTCGAGTTTCTCCAGGGCCTCCAGGCAGGCCACAGTATCGCGCCAGGCCCGGTAGTTGAGAATCAGGATACAGACCAGAGGCTCATCCACCCTTGCCCTCCCACAACCCCTGGGTGTAGGCCGCCTCGAGCAAGAAGCGGTACCCAGACTCCGCCCGCGCACCCTGTTCCCAGGCTCGATCCTGCAGCATCTGCTGTGCCCTCGACCAGGGGTAGACCCAGCGCTTCAAAGCCAGCGAAACCGGGTTGGCACCGGTCCAGAGGGCAACCTCCAGGCTGGGGCGCTTCCTGTAAAACTGCCAGGCCATGCGGCCCATGCTGCGAAACTTGCCCAGCGTACCCTCGAGGTTCACGCGGTCCACATGCCTGGCCCTGGCTTTCGTTGAAAGGCGCGGGTAAAGGCCCTGCGCCCATAAACGCATGCCCAGCTCGTGCTCTTCCCAACCATACCCGGCAAAGTGAGCAAAAGGGTTGGTGGGCAGGTGGGCTCGCTCCACCGACAGGCTGGCAAACCAGTAGCCACCGCGCCCCAGCACCGCCCCATCGGGCTTGCCCGAAACCCCACTTTCGGCCCGCTTGCGCCAGAAGCAGGTAAAGGGGTCTTGTCCCAGCGAGTCGGGAATCCAGGTTCGACTTACCACAGCCGTCGGGGCATACAGCCGGTGCAGCTCGAGGTGCGCCGCCAGGAAACCCGGCTCCGGGATGATGTCGTCGTCGTTAAACAGCACATACCGCCCTTGAGCCAGAGCAAAACCCGCGTTGCGCGCTGCCGCCAGGCCGCGGTTCACCTGCTGCACCAGGTGCAGTCGGCCATCCTTCACCCGCTGCAAGCGCCCGGTTGTGTTGTCGGTAGAACCGTCATCCACCACGATGAGTTCAAACCCGACCCCCTCCTGTTCCAGAAAGGCCGCCACCGTCCGGGCCACCAGCTCGGCCCGGTTATAGGTGGGAATCACGATGCTAAAGTCCATCACTTTCAACCGCTTTTGCTGGCCTCCAGCGCTTCCCAGGCCCCCCAGGCAAAGGCCAGTTCATAATCCCCTCTACTTCCCAGTAGCCCCTTCAGGCTGGGCAGCAGGGCCATCTTCAGGGCCAGTACGGTGGGGTTCACGCCCAGCGCCCAGGCTACCCTGGGGTCGCCGTGCTTCTTCCAGACCTGCACATGGGCTCTGCCGGCCTGGCGCGCCTTTTGAATAGAGTGGGTGCGGTGCTCCTGGGCCTCATGAACAGCCACCGCATCCGGCACGAAGACCAGCCGCATCCCGGCCTTCATCAGCCGGTAGCCAAGGTCGGAGTCCTCGCCGCCGTAGGCGCTGAAGGCCGGGTCGTAGCCACCCACCTCCTCGAACAGGGCCCTGGGCATGGAAGTGTTGTTGCCGGTCACATGCCACCAGAAAACCCGGGGGCCCCGCAACTCGGCGGCCCCTGTGCCGCGCAGCTCGGGGGGCAGCTTCAGCCGCCCGACCGCCACCGTGCGGGGCTGGGTATGGGCTTTGCGGTGAGCCTCAATCCAGCCCGCCCCGGGTATCACATCGTCGTCGGAGAAAAGCAAAATCTCGCCCCTGGCCAGCCTCGCTCCCTGGTTGCGGGCATGAGCGGCCCCGCTACCTTGGCCATAGCCCTCCCCAGTGTGTAGCACCTGCAAGGGGTAGGGTGGGCGATAGTCCTGCAAAAAAACCACGGTATTGTCGGTGCAGCCATCGGCCACCACAATCACCTCAAACTCGCCCTGCTGCGTTTCCAGAGCACGCAACTTTTTTTCCAGCAGTTCGCGGCGGTTGTGCGTGGGAACAATTACCGAAATCATCGCTGATATTGTATGCGCTTGGACTGTGGGCTGGGGCGATGCCCGCACCCACACCTAGCACATGGCCAGAAAATTCCCCAGCATCTGCTGCCCCCCCTCGGTCAGCACCGACTCGGGATGAAACTGCACCCCATGGGTCGGGTAGTGCCGGTGGCGCAGGCCCATCACCGTGCGGCCTCCAGCTTCGTCGTACCAGGCATTGACCTCGAGCGTCTCCGGCACATCCTCCACCACCAGCGAGTGGTAGCGGGTAGCCGTGAACGGCAGGGGAACCCCTGAAAAAACCCCGGTGTTATCGTGCGAGATGGGGCTGGTCTTGCCGTGGACAATCACCTTGTGCCGTTGTACGGTGGCCCCAAAGGCCTCCCCGATGCTCTGGTGGCCCAGGCATACACCCAGGATGGGGTACCTGGGGGCGTACTTCTGGATCAGGGGCACCGACAGCCCTGCCTCCTTGGGTGTGCAAGGGCCTGGGCTCACCACAATCCCGTCGGGATTGAAAGCCTCGATGTCCCCCAGAGCGAACTGGTCGTTGCGCCACACCGTCACGTCGGCCCCCAGTTCGCCCAGGTACTGCACCAGGTTGTAAGTGAATGAATCGTAGTTGTCAATCATCAGGATTCGCTTCATAGCCCTGCCTCCCGCTTTTCCAGCGCCACCATCTCGAGCAGAATGGTGCGGAAAATTCGCTCGGCCACGTTGGGCGACAGCCCCTGGTGTTCGGCCAGGTAGCGCACATGCTGGACGATCTGTTCCTGGCGCGCTCTGGCCTCGATTTGTTCCGCACCATATCTGACGGCATCACGCACCAGGCGCGCCCGCTGGGCCAGCAGGCCCACAATCCGGGCATCTATGGCATCCACCTGCTGGCGAATCCCCTCGAGGCTCACAACCCCTCCTCGGCCAGGCGCACCGCTTTGAGCATGGCCTGGGCCTTGTTCAAGCATTCCTGGTACTCCGCAGTGGGGTTGGAATCGTAGACCACCCCGGCGCCAGCCTGGATGTGAATCTGTTCCTTCGCAATCACAATGGTTCGTAGGGTCAGGGCCACATCCATATGACCGTCATAGGCCACATAACCAAAGCTTCCACCATAGGCCCCGCGTCGGGAGGGCTCGAGTTCCTCGATAATCTCCATAGCCCGAATCTTGGGGGCTCCCGATACCGTCCCCATTGGCAATACCGAGGCCAGCGCATCCAGCGGGGTCTTATCCTCACGCAGCTCGCCCTCCACGGTAGAAACAATGTGCATCACGTGGGAGTAGTTTTCCACCGTCATAAGCTGCGTGGGGCGAACGCTGCCGTACCGGCACACCCGTCCCAGATCGTTGCGGGAGAGGTCGACCAGCATTACATGCTCGGCTCGCTCCTTCTGGTCGGAAAGCAACTCCTCGGCCAGGGCCCGATCCTCTGCCGCATCCTTGCCCCGCCTGCGGGTACCCGCAATGGGGCGGGTGACCACCTTCCGACCATCCGAACGCAGCAGGCTCTCCGGGCTGCACGAGACCAGCGTCACCTCGCCCAAATCCAGAAAGCCCATGTAGGGGCTGGGATTCACCGAGCGCAGGGCGCGGTAGATGGCGAAGGGATGCACGTTGAGAGGACCCGACATTCGGAGCGAGGGCACCACCTGGAAGATGTCGCCGGCACGGATGTACTCGAGGGCTTTCTCCACCATGCCCTCGTACTCGGCCTGAGAAACATTCTGACTAAACTCCATGCGCCGCCCGGCCCGTTCGCCCGGCACACCTGGCAGTGGGCCCTGTAGCTTCCGCTCGGCCCAGGCAATGCGTTCCAGAGCCCTGGCCTTTTCGCCCTCCAATGCCGGAACCACAATGTGCATTTGCTGCTTGAACTGGTCGAAGACCACCACCACCTCGGGCTCGACAAACAGGAGGTCGGGGACCTCGAGCAGATCGGGCTTCAGGCTGGGCAGGCGCTCATAGGCGCGAATCAGATCGTAGGCTGCATACCCCACTGCCCCCCCCCAGAAAAGGGGTAAGTCGGGGTCGGGCCGGATGGGCCGGTGAATGGCCTGGTAGAGGGTGCGAAGCGGGTCGGTAGTCTTTAGCGCCTGTCCGTTCAGGGTAAGGACGCCTCCCTGCAAGCGCCACACGTTGCGAGCCCCCACCCCCACAAAGCTCCATCTCGCCCAGGCTTTGCCTCCCTCCACCGACTCCAGCAAAAAACTGGGGGTGGTCTTCTCCGAGAGCTTCAGGTAGGCCGTGACAGGGGTCTCTAAATCGGCCAGCAGGGTTTTCTTGACCGGAACTGTGTAAAGGGTCTTTTCCGTCATAGCCTCTCCTTCAAAATAAAAATCCCCCTGAGAGAAAAGCCCCAGGGGTACTGACCGCTACCGTCCCAGGGCTAACCAGGCCACCACCCCTTGACTTGTGCGTTCCGTACCATCTGGTCATAGTTTGCGCCATGCGGCTTCAGAATGCAAGCCACGGCCCCCTTCAGTCCGGCAAACCCGATACGCTATTGCCAATGCGCTGGCTAACTTTTGACCTCGATGGCACCCTGGCCAACTGGCCTTTTCACCACCTGATGCGGCCCCACATGGAACCCCTGCTCAGGCAATCCAACATCCGTCAGGCCCTGCGCGAGGAGTATCTCGAGCGCTTAGCCGCAGGCGATCCTACAAGGGTCTACGACTGGGGCGATATTCACCAGGCGGTGCGAGAAAAACTGGGACTAGCGCAGGTTTTTCCCAACATCTCCAGGCTGCTCTCCGAAGCCGTGTTCGAGAACGGGATGGTCTACAGCGACGTGCAGGCGGGTCTGACCGCCTTGCGTAACCAGGGCTACCTGATTGCGGTAGCCACCAACGGACTGGCCAAGTACCAGCAAATTCTGGTGGACAAGCTGAAAATTCCCTACGACCTGATGCTGGCCCCCGACATCTCCTTGGCCCTGAAACCAGACCCAGCATTCTGGAATCCAGTGCGCGAAGCAAGCGAACGCATAGTGCACGTAGGTGATTTGCTCAGCCAGGATATCTGGGGGGCCAACAGTGCAGGCCTTACGGCCGTCTGGATCTGGCGTACCATGCCCGAGGAGTGGCGCGCAACCCCTGTAGTCGAACGAACCCAACATTCGGATCTGACCGCGGTGATCGAAAGCAGGTTGCAAAGCGAGCTGGAGGAACACGGCTTTGTGGGCAAAACCCGCCCCCAAAGTCCTCCCCGGCCCGATTACATCGTGGCCGACCTGAGAGAACTGCTCGAGGTGCTCACCTGAACACTGAACAGCTCAGTGAGGACAGTATCGCCCTCCCACAAGCGGATAGCTTCGGTCGGGGTGGCTGGGCTGAGTCATACCGGATTCAAAAAGATAGTCATTCGAACCAAAAAATCCAAAGGCTTGGTTGCGCCGCGCGCGGCGCAACTTGAATCCTAGAGCACACCCCACCCCACCCCACCCCTCCTTTCAGTCGGCGAAACAAGCGTCTCGCTTTGCACCCCACCCCTCGCTACGCACCCCACCCGTCGCTACGCTCCGCGAAGCAAGCGTCTCCCTCCGGTCGGCGAAAAAGGCATCTCGGCGAAGAGAGCGTATCCCTCCGGTCGGCGAAACAAACGTCTCCCTTCCAGGGGGCGGTATCGCCCTCCGCTAAGCGGATAACTTCGGTCGGCGAAGAAAGTATATCCCTTCGGTCGAGTTAGTTCGGCACCGAAATGGTGCCGAACTAACCGAATCTGTTATCACATTCACCCTTAGCCGACCTCGAGCCGGGATAAACCTCTTCAAGGCCACCCCAGCCCAAATGTCCCGTGCAGGCTGCGAAACCATCCCTCTGCGTATCCCTGGGCAATCTGGATGCGGCTGAAACCCAGTGTGAACCTTGCTTCCAGGCCGGGTGAAACAACCCAAGGGGCTTCCAGTCCCAACCCCAACTGCCCGCCCAGGCCCCCCAGGTGATACCAGCGCGGGTCGCCATCAACACCCCAGGCGAGACCGCGTACAACCGTTTCGGGATGCGGCACAATCAGCCCCAGCCCCACCCTTGGCACCACCCGCAGCGGCCCCGCTTCCAGCCCATAGGCCAGGTTGAAGAGCATATAGTTGAAGCCATCCGTCACGTTGAACTGATCCAGAATCTGCTCATTGCGCTCGGCCCCGGCAAAGTAGAGCTTCTGGTGGATCAGCTCGAGCTCGTACCTCAGACCCGCCGGGTCGCCATACCACAACCGCACGGTGTAGTAGGGAAAGCCTTCCAGATCGCGCCCCTCAAACCGCGCACTCCCCACCACCGTGTCGGGAAAGCCCTTCTGTACCACCCGCAGGTCGGTAGGCTGGTTGGCTGTAAACCCCAGCGCGATCTGAATCCCGAGGCTTTGGGCCATCCCGAGTCCCAAAAGCACAAATAGTGCGATGCAATGGCGCATACTCAAACTGTAGCCCTGCCTCATGAGGGGCTGTTGTTAGGAGTATAAACGGCCAGGGCAACCGCGCGGGATTAAGTCCCCGGGAAACCATACAGCGAGGCTCGGTCACCCTCGCCCCGACTTTCTCCAGGTTGCGAAGCAGTCATGAGGGAAAGGGAACCTAAACGACTTTGCGGTTGTCCTATATGAACGGCTCAGTTGTGGGAAAATAAAAAAGGCGGCTTTTGCCGCTGATATATTTAGAATATCACGATATACGCCATACGTCAAGGTTATGCACGGTACTCGTCTGGGACAAGAGATCTACCCACAAATCGGCTCCGATATCTGCACCTATAAACGCCAAATCAGCGGCCATACCGCGAAGGGATTGGGCTCCTCCAGGTGGTCTTGTTAGGCAAGGATGAAGGACGGGCAGGGCTCCTATTGCTTAGCATACCAGAGCAATTCGTGCTGAATCGGGCCATCGTAGCCTGCCAGGTGGAAGCTCTCGCTGGCCAGCCGAGTGCCGAAGCGATCCATAAAGTTGAGAACCGAAAGGGCTTGGGTACGGTGCTGGGCCATTGCACGCAGTTTTTGCAGCAGTACATCCATTGGCAAGTGCCGAATGTGATTGGGCGGTAGCCAGCCCTCTGCATACTCCGGTAGGGGCGTGGGAGCCGCATAGTAAAAGAGCTTGATCTTTTGCCCCGACTTCTGAGCAGCTTTCACCACAAACTGGTGGGTGGCTACATGGTCGGGGTGGCGGTTAGAGCCGTTGGGGGCAAAGGTAATAATGGCCCTGGGTCGCAACACCTCAAAACGCCACAGCAACAAGTCCACAATTTCTGGATGATCGGCCACCCCATTGGGGCTTGCAAAGCCGTGCCCCCTGGCCTCTCCTTCCACCGGACCATTGGGCAAGCCATTGGGGAAGTCGTAAATTTCGAAATGGCCCACCCTAAGGATCTCCACCGCACGCTTCAACTCCTGCGCACGGAAATCCCCCAGCTCCTCCGGTGCACACAAACCCAGCGTTCGGCCCGCCTCCCCTTTGGTCAGGGTGATCAGGCCTGTCTCCAGGCCCCATTCGGCATATTGAAAGAGCGTCCCACCAGCACCGAATACCTCATCATCTGGATGGGGAACCACTACCAGCAAGTCCATGCCTTTATACTACCCAGCACAGTCCCCACAAAGCGTTGCCCGAAGGGTGGATCTCGGAAAAGTGGGGTTTTTCCTTCGGTAGTTCCCTCCTATTGACAGAGCCAAAAGCATTTGATACTCTTTTCTTTGCGTCGCCAAACGGTGATGCGAGAATCTTGAAAGCGCAGGTTAGGAAATAAATACGACCACAACGTGGTTTTGACCACGTCGAAACTTTTGAGCTTGTCAGCTCAAACTCAAATCGCCGCTCGCGGCGAATGTTTTTGGAGAGTTTGATCCTGGCTCAGGGTGAACGCTGGCGGTATGCCTAAGACATGCAAGTCGCACGGACTGTTTCGGCAGTTAGTGGCG
>FWPV01006831.1_pt1 | contig 21354 bp, 17 predicted proteins | sample 2228371 | NCBI WGS metagenome assembly FWPV01 (sample SAMEA103939776, study PRJEB20133) | metagenome | reverse complement strand
GCTGGAGAGGGGAGACCAGAGCCGTGCGCGCGGGCGTTCGAATGCGGCGCAAGCCACGTTGGCTCGGATGTTCTGTCCGCCCCTGAACTCTCCCAGAGGGGTGGCGGGAAATCCGGCGTTGCATATACTCGCCCTATAATGAACCATTGACATATATTTTTAGTTAGTGTATACTAATTACCACAATAAGCATATTTCAATATCCGCGGATAGTCAATCAATCGCTCTCGGTCTGATACGGAAAGGAATCTCCATGAGCAGGTCGCTTCGTCGTGCCCTGGGATCAATGCTGCTGTTGCTGGCTCTCGGAGTTCTTGCGCTCGTTGCAGGGGCCAGGCCGGCACAGGCTCAACCCGGCTCACAGGTAGTGAACGTCTATTCGGCGCGTCACTATGGACCAATGGAACAAGTCTTGCGACGCTTTACGCAGGCGACCGGGATCGAAGTGCGGCTCTCACAAGGTTCGGCCCAGGCGCTCGTCGAGCGACTGCGTGCCGAGGGTCGGCAGACACCGGCTGATGTTTTCATGTCAATTGACGCAGGAATGCTCTGGATCGCTGCCGAGGAAGGGCTGCTCCAGCCAGTTGACTCAGCTCTGCTGCGGAACAGCATTCCCAACTCGCTGCGCGATCCGCAGGATCGCTGGTTCGGGCTTACCCAGCGTGCCCGCGTGATCGTCTACAACCCGAATCGCGTACGCCCGTCAGAGCTTTCGACCTATGCCGCTCTTGGTGATCCAAAGTGGAGGGGGCGGCTCTGCCTGCGGCCAAGCTCACACATCTATACCCAGGCCCTCGTGGCAAGTTTCATTGCTCTGCACGGCGAGCGAGTCGCCGAGGAGCAAATCATACGCCCCTGGGTGCGCAACAACCCGCGCTACATTGACAGCGATACCAGGATCCTGGAGACGATTGCCGCAGGTGGCTGTGACGTGGGTATTACCAACCATTACTATGTGGCGCAGCAGCTGGCGCGCAATCCGGACTTCCCGGTGCGTATCTTCTGGCCTAACCAGAACGAGGCTGGCGTCCACGTCAACATCTCGGGTATGGGCGTGACGTCTGCTGCGCGTAATCGCGAGAATGCAATCCGCCTGATCGAGTGGCTGGCAACTGAAGGACAGGGCGCTACTCCTGACACGCTACCGGGTGGTAATTTCGAGTATCCGGCTAACCCCACAGCGCCGGTCAATCCGATTATTGCCGGCTTCGGCAGCTTCAAGGTTGACCCCATCGGTAAGTTTGAGTACGGTCGTTTTCAGCCCGCCGCGGTCCGCCTGATGGAGCGGGCGGGCTACCGGTAGGCGCGTGATCGCTGTGGGATGGCTTGTGACCACGTTACAGCGGTTGCCGCCAATGCAGCGGCGATGCAGGGGCATGGCCCCCACAACACTCCCGTGCCGACGGGGTGGATGCGGAGGGCCATGGCCTCCCACCTCCTGGCAAACGGTGTAGGGTACAAAGCGGTAAAGCGAAGCCTTGCCTTTCAAGTCAGTGCGCCCGGTAGAGCGGAGAGAGCCGGCCCTTCCCGGCATACCTTTGCTCGAACCATCGCCAGGATTGAACCCATGATCCGTGTCCGTCACGCATTGCTCGCAAGCTTGACCGTACTTGTCGCAGCGCCGCTGCTCTTTGTCGCAGCGCCGCTGCTACGCCCTAGCACAGCGATCTGGCAGCACCTCTGGGAGACGCGCCTCCTCGAGATGCTTATCCAGACACTCATGCTCGCCGGCACAGTAGGCCTGGGAACACTCCTTCTCGGTACCAGTCTGGCCTGGCTGGTCAGCGCCTACCGCTTTCCTGGCCGTGACTGGCTGACCTGGATGCTCGTTCTGCCCCTGGCAATGCCGAGCTACGTGCTAGGCTTTGTCTTTATGGCAACCTTCGACGTTGCCGGGCCAGTGCAATCCGCCTGGCGTAATTGGTTTGGTTTCGACGCCTGGTTTCCCGAGATCCGTTCGCCCGGCGGGGCTGCTATCGTACTTACACTCGTCTGGTACCCCTATGTCTACCTCCTCGCTCGGGCTGCCTTTGCTGAACAATCCGCCGTCACGTTCGACGCAGCTCGGGCAATGGGATTACGTCGTTCGATGGCGTTTGTGCGCCTGGTGCTGCCCCTTGCTCGTCCTTCCCTCGCGGCAGGCGTGATACTGGTGATGCTTGAGACGCTCACCGACTTTGCGACGGTGCGCTTCTTTAACGTGATGACCCTGAGCGAGGGCGTGTTCCGGATCTGGGAAGGCATGATGGATCGCGCTGCGGCCCTTGAATTGGCTTCACTGCTGCTCGTCATTGGCCTCGGTCTGATCTTGATTGAGCGTGGACTGCGTGGTCAGGCCCGTTTCACCCAGCTCAGGGGTTCTGTTCAACGGCTGACGCCTGTCTCGCTCCAGGGATGGCGAGCGCTCGCGGCTACCGGAGCCTGCCTGCTTGTTCTGGGCGTGGCTTTCATGCTCCCGAGTCTTCAGTTGATCGGCTGGACGCTGGCTGAGCTACAGGATGCGACTATTCCAACTGCTGAGGGAGTGGCCGGACGCTATATCGTTGTCACGCTCGGCCTGGCGACCAGCGCAGCACTGCTGACCGCGCTGGTCGCTCTGATCCTTGCAGTATGCAGTCGTTTTGAGGATGGACGACTCTGGCGGGGTCTGGTTCGCGTGGCCACGCTCGGCTATGCGCTGCCCGGCGCGGTGATCGCTGTTGGGACGCTAAGCCTGCTGGCCGCACTTGACCATACGCTCCTCGCAGGAGGCGTCGTTGGCACGATGACCTTTACGGGTTCGCTCACCGGGTTGCTCTACGCCTACCTGGTGCGCTTTCTGGCCATCGCCTACAGTAGCACCGAAGCTAGCCTGGACAAAGTGACGCCACAGCTTGTCGAGGCAGCGCGCTGTATGGGCGCAGGCCAGGCGCGGATCATTCGGCGCATCCATACGCCCCTGGTGCGGGCCGGATTGCTCGCCGGGGTCATTCTAGTCTTCGTAGATGTGATGAAGGAATTGCCGGTAACGCTGATGCTACGACCGTTTGGCATGGATACTCTGGCAATCTGGACCTATATGCTTGCCGCAGAGTCATTCTGGCAGGCGGCAGCCATTCCCGCACTCTTCATCGTGGGCGTTGGGGTAGCACCTGTCATCCTCCTGGTACGGGCCGGTGATCGGTTGGTGCTGCGATGAGCCTGGCTATTACCCTGAGCGGCGTGCGGAAGACGTACGCTGGCGGTGTGGCTGCTGTCGATGGTGTGGATCTCGCTGTAGCCGAGGGGGCGCTCGTAGCCTTGTTGGGGCCAAGTGGTTGCGGTAAAACCACCACCCTGCGGCTGGTTGCCGGGCTTGAGCGCCCTGATAGTGGTGTAATCACCATCTGTGGACATACGGTTGCCGATACGGCTACCTGGGCGCCCCCTGAGCAACGGCAGGTCGGGCTTGTCTTTCAGGATGGCGCACTCTTTCCGCATCTGACCGTAGCTGAAAATATCAGCTTCGCGCTCACGCGCACAACGCGGGCAGGCCGCACGCAGCGGATCGCTGAACTGCTGGATCTTGTGGGCCTCAACGGACTTGCGGCGCGTTACCCGCACCAGCTTTCAGGCGGCCAGCAGCAACGTGTCGCGCTCGCTCGCGCCCTTGCCAGCCGACCTGCCGTTGTCCTGCTTGATGAGCCCTTTGCAAACCTGGATTCGGCCCTACGGGTTGAACTACGCGAAGAGGTTGCACGCATTCTGCGCTCTGCGGGAATGACGGCGGTACTCGTCACCCACGACCAGCAAGAGGCGCTCAGCATGGCTGATCAAGTGGCACTTATGGTGGATGGAAAAATTGTTCAGTGCGGAACACCGCAGCAACTCTACACGTATCCATCGAGTCGGGCCGTGGCGAACTTGCTCGGTGAGACGAACTGGATCCCTGGTGAAGCCAGCGGGATGACGGCTAGTTCCTGCCTTGGTACGTTACGCCTGACCGCGCCGGTATCCGGTTCCGTTGACGTGCTCGTGCGTCCTGAGCAACTCATCCTGCATCCCGATGAAGCAGCGCCCTGGACCGTGACACAGGTTCGCTACTTCGGTCATGACCAGATCGTGACCGTAAGCGCTGACGGTTTGCCATCGCTGCGTGCTCGGCTCGGAACGCATGAACCTATTGTAGCGGGATTACGTGTTGCAGTTGCCGTCCACGGGAGAGTCAGCGCCTTTGCGCGCTGAGTGGCGCATCTGCTGGTTAGCTGTGGCGGCTGCGATCGCGCAGGCCGCTGGGTGGAAACTTCTGCCCGCCTTGCTGCTCTGGCTGCTGCTAGCACTTCAGGCGACCACGGCGATCGTCTATGTGGGGGTGCGCTTGCGCCTGGCACGGGGGACGCCAGCGCAGCGCACCCCGGTGCTGCCGGCGCACCCTGGCGCCCTGACCCTCGTTAGCATGCTGACCTGGTCAGGGCTGATTGGTTGGCCGGTGCTGACGATCTTTATCCTCCTGATGCTGCGCTGCTGGATCGGGCTGCTGCCGCGCAGCCTGCGCGCGCCGACGCTGTTGGCGGGTGCGCAGGAGGTTGGGTGGAGTCTGCTGACAGTGATAAGTATCGTACTTGGGCTGCACATGGGATAGTAAATGGGCGTGCATTCCTGAGCAACGAAGCAGATCACTCTGCTCGACGGTGAACTGCTGGTCTTGTTGCAGAGCAATTCCGTCGAAGGCGAAGCTGCGGCCATTACTACTATGCGTTGCAGGCTGCGAGGGTTCATGCTATAGTTTGCATATACCACTGGTTGCAAAAACGATCTTTCCACAGGAAGGGCCACGGCCGTCGCTGAGGTGAGCGCAGGGGAAACCGGGTTTCCCCACATCCCCTGGCGCGCCCATGGAAAGGAGAACCTCGCGTGGCGTGTTCATTGCGCATCCTCCTGACCTTGGCACTGATAGCGTTGCTCGCCGCCTGTGGCGGCCAGGCCGCTACGCCCACGGCTGCCCCCGCCACTGTCCCTGCCGCGCCCACAGATGCTCCAACCTCTGCGCCCACAGTTGCCGCCGCCGAGGAGCCGACAGTCGCACCCACTGCGGAGCCTGCGGCGACTGGCCCGCGTCGGGGCGGCACCGTTGTCGTCGTGCAATCGAGCGACCCGGGCAGCCTCAACCCGGCGATCACTACTGCCGGCCCCGTCCACACGATTACCGACCAGATCTTCAACGGGCTGGTGGGCCTCGACGACCAGCTCAATCCGGTGCCCGAGCTGGCTGAGAGCTGGGAGATCAGCGCAGACGGCACGGTATACACCTTCAAGTTGCGACCCGGCGTGACCTGGCACGACGGAGCGCCCTTCACCTCCGCCGACGTCAAGTTCAGCTTTGAGGAGGCCTTGCTCAAATTTCACGCGCGCACCAAGGCTGGCCTCGAGAACGTGCTGACCGCTATCGACACCCCGGACGAGCTGACTGTCGTCTTCACGCTGGCCCGGCCCTATGGTCCGCTGCTCCAGCGACTCGATGTGGTCGAGGCATCGATCATTCCGCAGCACATCTTTGCCGGGAAGGACCTGCAGAACAATCCGGCCAACCTCACCCCGATCGGCACCGGCCCTTTCAAGTTCGTTGAGTATGTCAAGGGCGAGCGGATCGTGCTCGAGCGGAACCCCGCCTACTTCCGCGCAGGCCGTCCCTATCTCGACCAGGTGATCTTCCAGATCATTCCCGATCCGGGCACGGCCCTGCTCGCCCTTGAGCGAGGCGAGGTGGACTACCTGGGCAGTGTGCCCGGCGCGGAGGTGGAACGTCTGAAGGCCATGCCCGAGCTGGTACTCGTGCCCGGCTATGGCGGCTCAGGCGGCTCGTTCTGCCAGATCACGCTCATCCCCAATATGACCAGACCGCCGTTCGACACGCCCGAAGTGCGCCAGGCCTTCTACCATGCCCTGGACCGCCAGTTTATCCTTGACCGGGTCTACTTTGGACAGGGCGCGGTCTCGACCGGGCCGATCAGCAGCCAGGTGGAGTGGGCCTACAGCCCTGCGGTGCTCCCCTACCCCCACGACCCGGCCCGCGCCGAGAAGCTGCTCGACGCGGCTGGCTACCCACGCGACGCCACCGGCAATCGCCTGACGGTCGTCTTCACCCACCCTTCGAGTTTTGCCCGGCTCGGCGAGGTGCTGCGCGAGCAGCTCAAGACTGTCGGCGTCACCCTGGAGTTGGAGGCGATGGATATGCCCGCGGCGGTTGATAAGGTCTTCGTGCAGAAAGACTTCGATCTCGGTGTCGCCTCGTACTGCAACGGCAGCGACCCGGAGATCGGCGTCCGGCGGGTCTATGTGTCGTCGAACATTGGCCCGATCCCCTTCTCCAATGGCGCCGGCTACGTCAACCCGGAAGTGGACGAGCTGTTCGACGAGGCCGCTGCCCTGACCGACCGTGCTGAGCGCGCCGCGATCTACGCCGTGCTGCAACGGCAGATTGTGGACGATCTGCCCTACTTCTGGCTGGTCGACTCCGCGGGTTACCGGGCCTACCGCGCAACCTTCGACGGCTTCCGGGTCTCGGCCGGGCCGTTCCTCGAGGAGGCTCACCTGATCACGGGTGACTCGTGAGTGGCATGCCACTCAACTCCGGGCGCTATCTCGCCCGGCGCGCGCTCCAGGGTGCGCTCCTGGTGCTGGGGGTGCTGGTCTTCAGCTTTGCGCTGATCCACCTTGCGCCGGGCGACCCGATCATTGTGCTGGCTGGCGATGGCGGCAACGCGGCCTACTACGCTGAGATGCGGGCGCACTATGGCCTTGATCGTCCGCTGCCAGAGCGGCTGCTGCGCTACGTGCTGGCGGTCGCCAGCGGCGACTTTGGCTACTCGTTCAGCTATCGCCAACCGGTCTTCCGGGTGATCCTCGGCCGCGCGCCGGCAACCCTGCTGCTGATGGGCAGCGCGCTGCTCTTCGCGGTGGTCGTTGGCGTGAGTCTCGGGGTGCTCAGCGCGCTGCGCCCTCGTACGGCGCTGGACTACGGGGTCAGCGTTTTCACCCTGGTCGCCGCGGCTATGCCGGTCTTCTGGCCTGGCCAGGTGCTGATCATCATCTTCGCCGGGCACCTGGGACTCTTCCCGGTTCAGGGAATGGTCTCCGTGCGGGCGCGCTACACGGGGGTGCGGGCCGCGCTCGATGTGCTCCACCACCTTGCGCTGCCGGCGCTGACCCTGGGGTTGTTGCAACTGGCCCTGCTGACCCGATTGACACGCACCAGTCTGCGCGAACAACTGGACGAGGACTATGTTCGCACTGCGCGGGCGAAAGGGCTGCATGAGCGGGTCGTAATCCTCAGGCACGCCCTGCGCAATGCGCTGCTGCCGATCATCACGGTTATTGGCGGCCAGGTGGGAGTGCTGATCACTGGCGCGGCGCTGACCGAGACCATCTTTGCCTGGCCAGGGCTTGGGCGGCTGTTGCTCGACGCCGCGCTGAGCCGCGACTACCCCCTGCTGATGGCGCTGTTCATCACCGCTGCTATCAGCGTGGTGGTCGCCAATCTGCTCACCGACGTGATCTACACGCTGCTTGATCCCCGGGTACGATACGACTGATGGCTCGACACGCACAGACGGCGCCGGAGTGCAGGCTGTACGGCACTTCCGCCGTCGTCAGCCCGTCCGAGGGAGCATCAGGTTTATGGACACGGCTGCGGCGCGAGCCGCCGGCGCTGGCGGGTCTGGCCCTGACGCTGCTGGTAGTGCTGGTTGCGCTTGGCGCCAACCTGATCGCGCCCGGCGACCCCTTTGCGATTGCGGACGCGGTGCTGCAGCCACCATCGGCACGCCACCCCTTTGGCACAGATGATCTGGGGCGTGACCTGTTCAGCGGCGTGGTCCACGGAGCGCGCACGTCGCTGCTGGTTGGTCTGACCGTGTCGGCTGCGGCCACCCTGATCGGCATCCTGGTGGGGAGCCTGGCGGGCTACGCGGGTGGGCGCATAGATGACCTGCTGATGCGTCTTAGCGAGTTCGTTCAGATCATCCCGCGCTTTTTCCTGGCTCTGGTGATCGTTGCCCTGCTGGGCAGCAGCCTCTGGCTGATCGTGCTGATGCTCGCGCTTACTGCCTGGCCGGGCACGGCGCGCCTGGTGCGCGCGCAGATCCTGAGCCTGCGGACGCGCGACTATGTGACGGCGGCCCGCGCGCTTGGCGTACCGCCCGGACAGATCCTGCGGCGCCACCTGCTGCCGGCAGCGTTGCCGCCGGTGATCACCCTGGCGGCGCTGCACGTCGGCGGGGCGATCCTGATCGAGGCCGGGCTGAGTTTCCTCGGGCTGGGGGATCGAAGTGTGATGAGCTGGGGGTTGCTGCTCAACGACGCGCAGCAGTTCGTGCGCCGGGCATGGTGGATGTCGGTCTTCCCCGGGCTGGCGCTGACGCTGACGGTGCTTGGCCTGAACCTGCTGGCCGACGGCTTGAACGAGGCGCTTCGCCCGCACCGGTCATAGAGCTTATACCATTTTAGATTTTGGATTGTGGATTGCCATGCTGGGCAGCACAACGCCTGAAACCGCTGGGAGGGCGCAGCCCTCCCAGACCCTCCCCTCAGGCAGGGGGATGGGGAAACCCGGTTTCCCCGTAGTTTCACCTCAGCTATGCGCGTCTCGGCGCGGCTAGCTTCAGGCGCTGCTTGCCTCCTCGAACGCCTGGGCCAGGGCCTGCGCTCCCGCGGTTACGGGGAGCGTGCCGGCAACGACGGCGGCCTCAATCGCTGGCAGGCGCGCCTTGACCGCCGGGTGATTAAAGAAGCGCGACCGCAAGTAGTCTTCGATGAGCGCGTGGAGCCAGTCGCGGGTCTGCTGGCGGCGTCGCTCCTCAAAGACGCCGGATGCGGTAGTTGTCTCACGGAAGCGCTCGATCTCCGCCCAGATCTCGGCGATCCCCTCCCCGGTCACCGCCGAGCAGATCCGGGCGCGGGTCTTCCAGCCCGGCGTGGCGGGGGCCAGGTAGTGCAGGGCCTTGTTATAGTCGGCCTGGGCGGCCATGGCGCGGATGCGGTTCTCGCCATCGGCCTTGGTGATCACCAGGGCATCGGCCAGTTCCATGATCCCCTTCTTGATGCCCTGGAGTTCATCGCCGGCCCCCGCCAGCATGAGCAGCAGGAAGAAGTCCACCATCCCGCGCACCGCGGTCTCGCTCTGGCCGACGCCAACGGTCTCCACCAGGATCACGTCGAAGCCGGCCGCCTCGCACACGAGCATCGTCTCGCGGCTCTTGCGCGTGACGCCGCCGAGGCTGCCGCCGGTGGGCGAGGGGCGGATGTAGGCGTTGGGATGCCGCGCCAGGGCCTCCATGCGCGTCTTATCGCCGAGGATGCTGCCGCGGGTGACGCTGCTGGAGGGATCCACCGCCAGAACCGCCACGCGATGACCGCGCTCGCAGAGCATCACCCCCAGGGCCTCGATGAAGGTGCTCTTGCCCACCCCGGGCACGCCGGTGATGCCGACGCGCAACGCTCCGCCGGTGTAGGGCAGGAGGGCCTGCAACACCTCCTGGGCCTGAGCGAGATGCGCTGGTGCATTGCTCTCGATCAGCGTAATGGCGCGGGCCAGAATGGTGCGGTCACCGCTGCGCACCCCTTCGACATAGTCGGGCACCGTCAGGTGGCGCCGCCGCGCCACCGGTTTTGCACCCGTGCCGCTACTCTGACCGGGAAGCCCATCGTGGCCGCCGGTCACCCCGTCCATCACCGACGAGGCGAAGACCGCGTCCTGCGCCGGTTGGGCCGGCTGCCACTCGGGAGGATGCCTGCCGCTGGTCATGGGTCGTTCCTTGCCTCTGTGCTTGCTGAGAGCGCCGGATCGCTGGTCGTCGCCTCGCTCGCATGGAGCCGGCGGCGCAGTTCGTTGAGCAGCTTCTCGGCGGCGACCGGGATGATTGTGCCAGGCCCGAAGATCAGCGCCGCGCCGTGCTCGCGGAGGAAGGCGTAATCCTGCGCCGGGATCACCCCGCCGATGATCACCACGATATCCTCGCGGCCCAGCTTGCGCAACTCCTCAACCAGTTGCGGCAACAGGGTCTTGTGGCCGGCGGCCAGCGAACTGATCCCGACCACATGGACGTCATTTTCCACTGCCTGGCGGGCCACCTCCTCCGGGGTCTGGAAGAGCGAGCCGATGTCCACGTCGAAGCCCATATCGGCGAAGGCGGTGGCGACCACCTTGGCCCCGCGGTCGTGACCGTCCTGGCCGATTTTAGCCACCAGGATGCGGGGGCGGCGGCCCTCTTCGTGGGCGAAGGCATCGGCCAGGGCACGTACGCGGTTGATCTGGTCTGCGTCGCTGTACTCGCTGCTGTAAATGCCCGAAATGGCGCGGATCGTGGCCTTGTAGCGACCAAACACGCGCTCCATCGCCATCGAGATCTCGCCCAGCGAGGCCCGCGCCCGCGCCGCCTCAATGGCCGCTTCCAGCAGATTGCCCTCGCCGGTCTCCGCCACCCGGGTCAGCGCATTGAGCGCCGCCTGCGTCCGCGCCTCGTCGCGCTCGGCGCGCAGCTTCTTCAGGCGCTCGATCTGGGCCTGACGCACGGCGGTATTGTCCACCTCCAGGATCTCCAGCGGCGGCTCGGCGGCCAGACGGTACTTGTTGACGCCGACGATCGTCTCCTGCCCCGAGTCGATGTGGGCCTGGCGCCGGGCGGCAGCCTCCTCGATGCGCAGCTTGGGCAGGCCGGCCTCGATTGCTTTCGCCATGCCGCCGAGAGACTCGACCTCCTGAATGTGGGCCCAGGCGCGTCGCGCCAGAGCGTCGGTCAGGCTCTCCAGGTAGTAGGAGCCGCCCCACGGGTCCACAATCTTGCAGATCCCCGTCTCTTCTTGCAGGAAGAGCTGGGTGTTGCGGGCAATGCGCGCCGAGAAGTCGGTCGGCAGGGCGATGGCCTCGTCGAGCGAGTTGGTGTGCAGCGACTGGGTATGGCCCAGGGCCGCAGCCATGGCCTCGATGCAGGTGCGGGCCACGTTGTTGAAGGGATCCTGCTCGGTCAAGCTCCAGCCGGAGGTCTGGCAGTGGGTGCGGAGGGCCAGGGACTTCGGGTCCTGGGGGTTAAACTGCTTGATGATCTTGGCCCAGAGGAGGCGACCGGCGCGCATCTTGGCCACTTCCATGAAGTAGTTCATGCCAATGGCCCAGAAAAAGGAGAGGCGCGGGGCGAACTGATCAATCCCCATACCTGCCTTGATGCCGGCGCGCACATACTCCAGCCCGTCGGCCAGCGTGTAGCCCAGTTCCAGATCGGCAGTGGCCCCGGCCTCCTGCATATGGTAGCCGGAGATGCTGATACTGTTGAACCTGGGCATGTGCTTCGCGGTATAGGCGAAAATATCGGCGATGATGCGCATCGAAGGCTCAGGCGGGTAGATGTAGGTGTTGCGCACCATGTACTCTTTCAGAATGTCGTTCTGGATGGTGCCGGTGAGCTGATCCTGGCGCACGCCCTGCTCCTCGGCGGCCACGATGTAGAAGGCCATAACCGGGATGACCGCGCCGTTCATGGTCATCGAGACCGACATCTGATCGAGGGGGATGCCGTCGAAGAGGATCTTCATATCGAGGATCGAGTCGATCGCCACGCCGGCCTTGCCCACATCGCCGACGACCCGCGGATGGTCCGAGTCGTAGCCGCGGTGGGTTGCCAGGTCAAAAGCTACCGAGAGACCCTTCTGGCCGGCGGCCAGGTTGCGCCGGTAGAAGGCGTTACTCTCTTCGGCAGTCGAAAACCCGGCGTACTGGCGCACCGTCCAGGGCTGGGTGACGTACATCGTCGGGTACGGCCCCCGCAGGTACGGCGGAAGGCCGGCGGTGAAGCCCAGGTGCTCCAGGCCCTCCAGATCTGCGGCGGTGTAGAGCGGCTTGACATCAATGTGCTCCATGGTTCGCCAGACCAGATTCTCGAGGGGTTGCCCCGCCTCCTGCTCGGCCAGGGCGCGCCACTGCGCCAGATCGGGCGCAGGGGCATCATCGCGGTACGGGATCCTGGTAAAATCGGGGGTGGTCACAGGGCCACTCCTTTCAACTGCTGAAGCCGGGCCAGTGTCGCGTAGCAATCGGCGCGAAGATGGATAAACTCATCAACCCCTGCCGCTCGGTGGGCTTCGACCTGGTCGGCCGGGTAGCCGGCCAGCACCACGGTCATATCGGGGTGTCCGTCCTTGAGCAGCCGGACGAGCGGCGGCACCAGTTCCGGGTAGGTCTCATCGGTCGAACAGATGACCACAATCGAGGCCCCCCAAGCGTGAGCGGCCCGGGCGGCCTCTTCGACGCTCTGGAAGCCCGGCCCGGCGACGACCTCGAAACCGCCGGCTTCAAAGAAGCCGGTCGAAAAATCGGCGCGGGCCTTGTGCTGTGAGACTGGACCCATTGTAGCAAGAAATACCTTCGGGCGCGAGCCGGTGCGAGCGGCAAATTGAGCGGCGGCGGCTTGCAAGGCCTCGAACTGCTCGGCGCCGCGGTGGGCGGGAATGGGTTCGACCGTGATGCCCGCAGCGCTGCCGGCGCCAATGGCTGCGCTGAGCGCCCCCAGGGTTGCGCCAGCGCGGGCCGCCGCAATCGCCGCCGGCAATACCTGGTCAGGCGCAGTTGCCACCGCCCGGGCCAGGGCCTCGAGCGCTGCCTGAACATCTACCGCGGCGCGGAAGCGTTGAAGCTCCGCGGCGCGCGCCGCGTGCAGCGCGGCATGGTCCACTGTACGGGGGGTGAAGGGCCGCTCCCTGGAGTTGACGTACATATTGGCGCCGACGATCACCTCGCGGCGCAGGGCGATCTGGTTCATACGCTCAGCGCGGACAGAAGCCACCTGCGCCTGGGGGAAGCCTGCCGCAAGCGCGGCGGCCATGCCGCCCTGCTCCTCGATGCGCTGGAAGAGCGTCCAGGCCTCGCGAGCGATCTCATCGGTCAGCGTCTCCACCGCCGCCGACCCGCCGGCAGGGTCAACCAGACGGTAGAAGTTGCACTCCTGTTGCAGAATGATCTGCACATTGCGGGCGATGCGCCGCGAGAACTCATCGGGCAGGCCGATGGCCTCATCGAAGGGGCTGACGTGGAGGCTATCGCAGCCGCCCATCACCCCGGCGAAGGCCTCGGCGGTGGCGCGCAGCAAGTTGTTGTAGGCATCGGCGCGCGTCTTGGTCCAGGCTGAGGTGCGACCGTGCAGGCGGAGCTTCTGAGCCTGGGCATTGCCGCCGAACGCGGCGACCATGCGCGCCCAGAGCATACGCGCGGCGCGGAGCCGGGCGATCTCGATGAAGAAGGGCGAGCCGAGGGAGAAGGCGACCTGCATGCGGGGGGCCACGCTATCAACGTCCAGGCCACGGGCCTGCATGGCGCGCAGATACTCCGCGCCGGTTGCCAGGGCGAAGGCCAGATCCTGCACCGCGTTGGCGCCGCCGTTGTGGTAGGGGTGCACCTCGACCTGAATGGTCCGCAGCTCGGGGGCGTGGGTTGCGGCCCAGGCCGTCAGCCAGGCCATAGCGTCGTAGCAGCGCTCGAGGGCGCAGGGCAGGGTGCCGGCGCTGACCAGGGCGCCGAGGGGGTCGGCCCCGATACACCCCTGCGCCTTGCTGAGCTTCAGGCCCTGGGCCTCGGCGGCGGCCAGGATCAGCGCGGCCAGGGGCAGAGCATTGGCCCCCGCGGCGAACAGCAGCGGGGTCTGGGCCAGCGGGATCTCGGCGAAGAGCGTGGCCAGATCCTCGCGCGAGGCGAGCGACACGCCACCCTGACCGACCAGTTCGGGTGGGACCTGGTCGGGGTCCTGTCCCTGCAAGGTAGCCCGGTCGAGCCGCGCGTGGAGCGTGGTCAGTCCCCGGGGCAGATCCTCGCGGGCAGCCTGGTTGACCTCGGCGGCGGTGGGGTAGGGCAACTCCTGCGCCACCTCCCAGGGGCGGATCCGGTAACCGAGGGCGCGCGTGCCGCGCACGTAGGATGGCAGACCGGGCAACGAAGCGGTGTGGGGCAGGCTGGCCGTGTCGGCAATCGCGTAGATCGGCTGCAGGGTGATTCCTTCGTAGGTCCGGGTGAGCAGGCGTTTCTCGAACGGCGCGCCCTTGAGCGTCTTCTCGGCGGCGGTGCGCCACTCTTCAGGGCTGGTGGGCGGAAACTCGTCGAAGAGGCGCTCCGGGACGTCGGGGTTCGGCGTGTGGGTTTCCTGGGTCATAGATCCACTCCTTCATCGGGGAAGCGCGTGGCCGGCAAACCAACCGGGAACGAAGGGATGGCCCCGAGCTCGTTTTCGGACGACAGGGGTGGGCCATCACATACGGCGCAAGCTGAAGAGCAACCCCTTCAGATCGGCCGGATCGACGTGCACCGTCGCAAACAGGTCGGAAAGCTCCAGACCGTCACGGGTCTGGCGCAGATAGAGATCGTGGATCTGCGAGATACGGCGGAACCCGATCGCGCACATCCGCTCACACATCGAGGCCTGTGCCCACCGATCATAATCCAAACTGAGGCCATTTGCCAAGAGGGAAAGGGCCAGTTTCCGGGCGCGATCGGCGGCAATCGGCGCCGGCAGGCGCAGCGCGCATGCAGGCGCCCGGTGAATCCAGACCGCAAACTCCTGCTGGTTGCGTTGCAGGCGCGATTGCGCTCTGATCAACTCGGCGCATCTATCACTCACATCACATCGTAGCATAGGAACCTCCCACAGGGAATGCGCCGGTGAGAGCGCGGTACTGGACGCTGAAGTTGCGCTCCAGTTCATCGCGACGATGCACCAGCAGTTCGTGGGTAATGACGCTGGGGCGCACAGCGCTGACAATTTCGCGGCAGCGCGGCGTGGTAAAGGGGCGATGCTGGTCAATCTGCGCTACGTGGTCACGCGCCAGGGTGTAACGTTCCACGAAGGGCAGGTCGGCAAAACCAGCGGGCAGACCAGGCGCCGAACGCTGGTAAGCGCCGGAGAGGCTGAGGCTCAGGTGCAGCCCCTCGATCCGCGCGCGCACCCGGGGCGAGAGGCGCGCCACCTGCTCCAGCACCAGATCAACCGCGGCATCTTCATCGTTTACGTCGAGACAGGTGTTGATCAGATGGCCCGTATCGAGCACGAAGCCCCAGTTCTCGAAGCGCAGGCGCTCCACGAACGCCTCGGCCAGCGCCGGACTGGTAAAGGTGAGGCCAGGCCACCACAGGTTCTCAAGCCACAGGCGCACCGGCGGTTCGCCGTCGGGAAACGTCGCAGCCGTGGCGTTGAGCAGATCAATCGTCGCACGCACCACCAGCTCTGCGCTGGACGCATAGCAACGGGTGAAACTCTCCTCCAGGGTCACGTGGCTGACGTGAAAGACGGCGTAGCGGGGATGCAACCTCGCCGCCTGGCGCCAGAGACATTGCTGGAGGGCGACCATATGCGTCGCATCGCGGGCGCCTCCAGCGAGAAACCGGCGTTCCTCGGGCGGAATCGCAGCATCGGGGCCGGCGTGCCAGATCTCCAGCCAGCGAATCCAGTATGGGAGATGAACACCCTGAACCAGATCCGCCGGCACAGCGGACGGCGGATCATTGCCGATCAGCAACTCGATCCCATCGAGCCCTGACCGGTTCACAAAGGCGCGGACCTTCTCCCAATCGCGCTCGAACTGATCGAGATGGAGCGCGTGAGTTGAAAAGTTGATGAGGTGTTGCATAGCTCCCGCCGATGGTCTACGCAGATCCCGGTCGCAGGCGAAACGGGGCACACTACAGTCCAGACGGACCATCATGCGGGAGACGGTCACGGGGCACGGATCATGTTCTTCCTCCCTGGCTCGAGAAGGGCAGAACAAGTACATCGCGGCAGGCGTCCTGGCTCCCGGCGCTTGTCGAGCGACCGGTTACAGTTGCGGCACAGCGCTGGACTCGCACCAGCTTCCACCTTTACGCCCTGGCATCCGGGCTATCGGGTCACCGCGACGGTTCATTGTACGGGTGCGGGATTGCGGAATTATACCACATGTCGCCCTCCAGTGGGAGGGGAATCGCTCATCACTATCTTTAGATTGCAGATGGCTGCGCCGCTGTTTCGGGGCGCGCTGGCGCTGCCGCGCCGATTCTTCACTTGACCTGCCGGCGATGTGCGACTATCCTCAGGGTAAGGTACCCCCTCCCGGGAAACAGCCCGTCGGCGGGGAGGGTTTGGGAGGGCTGCGCCCTCCCAGGAATAATAAAGCAGGGAAACACGTTATGAGCAGTGGCACAACCAATGGAGCAATCAGCCGGTTTCTGCGCCATCACTTTCGCCATTTCAACGCGGCCGCGCTGATTGACGCCGCCGAGTCCTACCGGACCCATCTCGATCAGGGCGGGGCGATGCTGGTCACCCTGGCCGGCGCAATGAGCACCGCCGAGCTGGGGCTGTCGCTGGCCGAGATGATCCGCCAGGAGAAGGTGCATGCCATTTCATGCACCGGCGCTAATCTCGAGGAAGATATCTTCAACCTGATCGCCCACGATTTCTATGAGCGGGTGCCGCACTACCGCGATCTCAGCCCGGCGCAGGAGCAGGAGCTGCTCGAGCGCCATATGAACCGGGTCACTGACACCTGCATTCCCGAAGAAGAGGCCTTGCGTCGTCTGGAAGGCGCCCTGCTCCAGGAGTGGCTCCGCGCCGACCAGGCTGGCGAGGCCTGCTTCCCGCACCAGTTCATCTACCGGGTTCTGCGTTCGGGCGTCCTGGAGCAGTACTACCAGATTGACCCGAGCGATTCATGGGTCTACGCGGCCATGGAGCGCGACCTGCCGATGTACGTGCCGGGTTGGGAAGACTCGACCACGGGGAACATGTACGCGGCGCACTGTATCACCGGGGAGATCCGCAATGTGCATACCGTGCGCGGCGGGATCGAATACATGATCGATCTGGCCGACTGGTACACCCGAACCTCGGCCCGGCACTCGATTGGCTTCTTTCAGATCGGCGGCGGCATTGCCGGCGACTTCCCGATCTGCGTGGTGCCGATGCTACACCAGGATCTGCGCCGGACGGATACGCCGGTCTGGGGCTACTTCTGCCAGATCAGCGACTCGACCACCAGCTACGGCTCGTACTCGGGCGCGGTGCCAAACGAGAAGATCACCTGGGGCAAGCTGGCGGTAGAGACGCCGAAGTTCGTGATCGAGTCGGATGCGACCATCGTCGCGCCGTTGATCTTTGCGCTGGTGCTGGGCTGGTGAGGAGTGTGGGGACGGCGATTTCACCTCAAGCGTCTATGCGGCTGCGCCGCACAACGCCAGAATGAAAAGATTATTGTTCTTGGGAGGGCTTCGCCCTCCCAAACCCTCCCGCTGGCGGGTTGTTTCCTGGGAGGGGCGTAGATATGAACATCGGGGAAACCGGGTTTCCCCATGCCCCTGCCGGTGGAGGGTTTGGGGTAGAGACGCGGCGCCGCCGCGTCTCTCTATGCCGCGCCGCCGCGTCTCTCTATGCCGCGCCGCCGCGTCTCTCTATGCCGCGCCGCCGCGTCTCACCTTATCATATGCCGTTTGACGCTGAGGGAGGAACGCCGTATGATCACAGGAAGGATCTGAGAACCCGGGGTCCGCGCCCGGCAAGGGGTGCGGTGAACGTGGTTTCTCTTCCCCTCGACGCGATGGCAGGGTTTGGGAGGGTCAGTTTCGCCTGGCAAAACCCCTTTCACCCCGGAGTTGTACGGCGAATCCAGCGTATGCAGATTGTCATTGTTAATACCCGACCCGAGCACTTCGCGCAACTGGTTACGCACCAGCAGATTTGCTTTCCGACCATTCCCGCTGAAGATTGGATAAACGCAGAGCATTTCGCGGCCCACGTGCGTATCTTTCCCGAAGGGCAACACGTAGCCCTCGACGGGGAACGGGTGGTTGGCCAGAGCACGACTCTGCGCCTCAGCGCCGAACACGCTTTCGCGCCCCATACCTATCGCGACATCACCGGCGCAAATTACCTCACCACCCACGACCCGGCGGGCGAGTGGCTCTATGGCGCGGATATGAGCGTGCATCCCGACTACCGGGGCCGGCGTATCTCCTCGATGCTCTACGATGCGCGCAAGGCGTTGATCCGCCGCCTGGGGCTGCGCGGCATGGTCGCGGGCGGGGCGTTGCCCGGCTACCACCACTACGCCGGGCGCATGCGGGTTGAAGAGTATGTCGCCGAGGTGGTGGCCGGACGGCTGGTTGATCCCACATTGACGACCCAGTTACGGAATGGGTTTCAGGTGCGCGGTATCCTGTATGGGTACCTGGGAGGCGGCGATCTGGTCGAAGACGCGACGCTGCTGGTCTGGGAGGCGTGATGGTCTTTCGGTGGGGAAACCCGGTTGCCCCACACCCCTGCGCGAGAGGCGTGGGAGGACTGCGCCCTCCCACACCCTCCCCTCAGGGAGGGAGTTGGGGAAACCGGGTTTCCCCATTTCCCAACCGCCGGTGGGAGCGGCTGGCGCCCCCACAGGCAGGGGGATGGGGAAACCCGATTTCCCCGTATTTTCACATGAGATTATGCATCAACTCCATGTTTGCCAGGCCGGCGATTTCTGCGCTGTTCCTGACGTTGACGCCATAAGCCGGCATCTCGAAACGCCGGAAACGGTCGTCTGGCTGGATCTGGAGTCGCCTGGCGAGACGGAGGTTGCGCTGTTGCAGCGCGAGTTTGGCTTTCACCCCCTGGCGATTGAAGATGCGGTGCGTGACCACGAGCGCCCCAAGATCGAGCGCCATGGCACGTACTATCTGCTGATCTTCTACACGGCGTCGTACAATGGCGCCAATGGCGGTCCGGGCGGATCCGCCGGCGCGAAAGGCGCTGATGGCGCTTCGCGCGATCCGCAGATTGACCTGCGACAATTGAGTGTCTTCGTTGGCAAGAACTTCATTGTGACCATCCGGCGCCAGCCGATTCCCCAGGTGGCCGAGACGATGGCGCGCTGGCAGATGCCGACGATGCCGCTGGGCAGCACTGTTAGCGGTATTCTCTATGGCCTGCTGGATGCGATTGTTGATGATTATTTCACCCTGATGGATCAGGTCGCCGAATGGGTCGAGGATCTGGAGGATCTGATTTTTAGCCGTGAGCGTAAGGATGCCATCCAGGAGATCTTCGGCCTGAAGAAAGATCTGTTGCTGTTTCGCCGGGTAGTGGCGCCTGAGCGCGATGTGCTGAACGTGCTGCTGCGCCAGGAGGTGCCCTTTGTGCAACCCGGCGAGCTGGTCTATCTCCAGGATGTGTACGATCATCTGGTGCGGGTGACCGATAGTATCGATCTGTACCGAGAGTTACTCACCAGCGCTTATGACAGCTACCTTTCAATACAGTCCAATCAGCTCAATCAACTGGTCAAGGCGCTGACGCTGGCGTCGATCATTTTGATGAGCGCCTCGTTGATCGCCGGTATCTACGGGATGAACTTCGAGAATATGCCTGAACTGGCCTGGCGCTGGGGCTATCCCATGGCTCTGGGGATGATGCTGGGCGTTGGGATCGGGCTTGCGCTCTTTTTCCGCAGCCGGAACTGGTGGTAAGGCGGCGCAACGACACGATGGAACCAGATTCTCCTGCGCGTGCTTCGCCCTCCTCCCCCGCAGGGGGTTGGGGAAACCCAATACCTTCATTTTCATATCAGGAATTGGATCTGTTTGTGAATGGGGAGCCGTGCGCCGCGGCGCCGGAACTCGCTGAGGGCCAGGCGGTCGAGCTGAGCGCCACGCCGCCGCCTGGCGCGACGCTGGCGCTGTGGCTCGATGCCGAGTTGCTGGAGCCGTTCCTGCGCCCCGGGGAGCTAACCTGGCGCTGGCGGTGGGTGGCGCCTCAGGCCACGGGTGCGTACCCGACTCGCTTGCAGCTCTCCTGGCCCGATGGGCGGGTGGAGGAGCGCCACTACAGCCTGCGCGTGCTGCCGCGCAAGATTGACCAGGAGCGTTATGAAGCCCTGTGCGCCGATCTGCAACGCCTCGGGCGCGCTCTGGTGGTTGCGCTGAACGGCGGGGCCGAGCCGCTCGCGATGCGATCTGTGGCGCCGCCGTGGCCCGCCGATCCGGTTGAGGAGTTCCATCGTCTGTTTGGTAACGAGTTCGAGCGCTTCGCCGCCGCGGTCGAGCGTCTGGCCGCTCGACCACCTGACCGGCTGCACCCCGCGCTGCGCCAGGTGCGCCTGGGGCGACTCCGCTCCGCCTCGAGCCTGCGCGCGCTGCGCCCGGAGCGCGATACGGCGCTGGTCGCCACTTCAATGCCCGGCTACGATAGCTATGAGACGCGCCTGCTGCGCCGGCTCCTCGATGATCTGGCGCGACGCCTGGAAGTCCTGACGGCCACCGTCACCCTGCCCGCCACGTTAGCGGAGCGCGCTGCCAGCGCACGCGCCCGGCTGCGCGCCCTGCGCGAACGGCCCTTTCTGGCCGGTGTGCCGCCGCTGGACGTCTATCGCGGCCCGACCCCGCGCTTGCTGCGCGATCCGGAGTACCGGGTCGTGTACCGGCTCTGGCGGCTGGCGCGCCGGCAGGGGGAGGTGCGCTGGGAAGAGACGCCCCTGCGCGCTCCGGTTGCCGATCTGCCGCGGCTGTACGAGCGCTGGTGCGCGGCCCGTGTCGCACTGACGCTGCTGGAACTGCCGGGCTATACACTGATCAGCCAGGCCCTTCTGACTACAGCCGATGGTGAGGCGCGTCTCGGTCTGCTCGAGACGGAACCACTGGTGGCGCTGGCCTCGCCAGAGGGAAGCGAAGTGCGCCTGCGCTACCATCCCCGCTACCGGCCCTTTGCCGCGATAGGCCACCCGACTCCCGCGCCGGTCACTGAGCGGCAGGCGCCGCCATCGCTGACCATCGGCTCGCTCGACCGGCACGCCCGTGTTCCAGACCTGGGGGTAGAGATCTGGCGCCCGGGCGCGGCGCCGCGGCTGCTGGCGCTCGACGCCAAATACCGTCTCGATGCCGCCGGCGGGCTTCCCGCCGAAGCCCTGGCCGAGGCCTACAGCTACCTGGGCAGCCTGGGCACGTCCGACGGCGCCCGTGTGGCGCTGGGAGTGGCGTTGATGTACCCGGGGACTGGCGCGCTCGAGTGCTACCCGAGCGGTGTCGCCGCGCTGCCGCTCCTGCCGGGCGAGAGCCCGACCCTCGCAGCCTGGTTAACGGCGTTTCTGATGGGCGTCTGAGGTGAAAATACGGGGAAACCGGGTTTCCCCACCTGCGGTGAGCCTGTCGAACCGCACCCCTGCCTGTGGGAGCGCCAGCCGCCCCCAACGGCGGTTGGGATATGGGGAAACCGGGTTTCCCCACGCCCCTGCCGGCTGGGTCGCCAGCCGCCCCCAACGGCGGTTGGGATACGGGGAAACCGGGTTTCCCCACCCCCCTGCCTGTGGGAGCGCCAGCCGCCCCCAACGGCGGTTGGGATACGGGGAAACCGGGTTTCCCCA
>FWPV01006830.1_pt1 | contig 21356 bp, 16 predicted proteins | sample 2228371 | NCBI WGS metagenome assembly FWPV01 (sample SAMEA103939776, study PRJEB20133) | metagenome | reverse complement strand
CCAGTGGGCCGTACCAGCCGCGTAGGGCAGGTAATAACCGGTCAGGGGTGTGTTGATGATGATGCCTTCGTTTGGTGAATTTTGGGGCGAGGATTGAATTTCAATGGGGAGTGATTGAGGGGGAAGGGACTTAAAAATCTCTTCCCATGCCGGATTGTCGGGCATCACAATTTGCCAGCCAGTTTGTGTTTGGCGGGCGAGGAGAAGGCTGGGTTCGGTTGCTAATCGCCGCCCGTAATCATCCCGCAGCGCCAGCCATAGCACGGCGGTTTTCCCGTCCGCCGTCAGGAAAGCGGTATCCAGTTCGGGGGTGAATAGATCGAAGGTAAGCGACTTTGGGGAAGAGGATTGCAATCGCTTGGTAAACGCCGACCATAAATCAGCCTGGACGACGGCCGGAGCCGGCAGGAGTGGCGGTTCAGTTGGCGCGGAAAGCAACAAAACTGCGCAGGATAGCAGACAAAAAATCAAATATCGTCGAGTAGGCATATTCAAACCTGTAAGGAATGAGAAGGCTCATAAGTGCCGGTAAATGTACTGTACCACAGGTGCAATTTCAACGCCAATGTTCCAACCCAAAAAGAAAAACGCCCACAAGGGGCGTTGAGATGCAAATTAATTACCCTCGACAAGCGTCATTCTAAGCAATCCAGTGCCTCACCAAGCGTGTTTACAACCAGAGAAACATCTTCGACTGTCATGGCTGGATAGAGAGGTAAAGTCAATTCCCGCCGGGCGACTTCTTCGGAAATCGGCAGAGAAAACCGGTTAGGGTGGGTGAAGTTGCGGTAGATTGAGAACAGATGAACGGCAGGATAGTGTATGCTGGTTTGAATACCGCGACTCTTAAGAAATTCCATTACCTGCCGGCGGTTGATTGCTGATGGCAGCAGAACTGGCAATAAATGAGCGGCCGTCTTCCCGCGGTAATTTTCAAAGGGCACAGTAACTTGAGGGAGGGCCTTTTTGATCATAGAGTGATACAGTTGACTCAGTTTTCGGCGCTTTTCGTTATTGTTTTCCAGTTTGGCTAGTTGGACCAGTCCAATGGCAGAGCGAATCTCATCCAGCCGGTAGTTATAACCGAGCATGACCACATCATACTCACTGGCACGGCCCTGATGGCGATCCCAAGTGAGGGTTGTCATGCCATGCGAACGCAATAAGCGCAGCCGGGCAGCCAGTTCATCGTTGTTGGTTACCACCATGCCGCCTTCGGCGGTGGTCATGTTTTTATTCGAAAAGAAACTAAAACAACCCACCTCACCCCAACATCCTAAAGAAATCCCCTCCAACTCGCTGCCAGTAGCATGGGCGGCATCCTCAATGATGTACAGGTTGTGCTTTTGGGCAATCTTCTGAATGGCGGGCATATCGCAGGGATAACCACCATAATGCACTACCATGATGGCTTTGGTGCGCGGATTGATCCAATTTTCGATAGCCAGCGGTGAGAGATTCAAGTCCTGCTGGCTGTAAATATCCGCGAAGACGGGGATTGCTCCTGTGTAGCGAATGGCATTGGCAGATGCCACAAAAGTAAGTGAAGGCAGAATCACCTCGTCTCCGCTGCCGATGCCGAGGGCAAGGCAGGCAAGGTGCAAGGCAGCCGTGCCATTGGTCACTGCAAGGGCATGTTTTATACCGACTTTTTGGGCAAATTCCTGTTCAAACCGTTGCGTGACCGAACCCATGGTCAGCCAACGGCTCTCCAACACCTCTTGAACCGCCAAAATTTCATCTGTGCCAATATCCAAATCAGCCAACGGAATTTTCCAGTTCATGGGTGTGCCTCATGAAAGAAGCGTGCACGCATCTTTTCGAAATCAATTGCTGCATGTTCGTAATCATCACTTCTGCCAAGATCCTGCCAGTATCCCTCAAACAGATAGCCGACGACCCTCTCGCCGGCAGCCAGTAAAATTTTGACCAGATCCGGGAAATCCAGATATTCTCCGTGCGGAATATACTTCAGCACCGCAGGTTCAAAAACATAAATTCCCATGCTGACCATGTAGTCTATGATCGGCTTTTCGATGTAGCAGGAAATGTGGGGTTTTTCATTCCATTCAACGACCCCGAAATCAATTTTTACCTGACGATGATGTACTGCAATGGTGGCAACGGCTCTTTCTTTTTTGTGAAATTCGATCAATTCACATAAATTCAAGTCGGTGAGCACATCTCCATTGCACACCAGGAAGGTTTCATCCAGTCCCTGCACCAGAGATAATGGCCCCGCAGTTCCCAATGGGGTGTCTTCGTAAGAATACTCAATGTGAATACCAAGGCGGCTGCCATCCTGAAAGAAGGCGCGCAACAGTTCGGAGAGATGACCGACCGTTAGAATGACATCGTGAATGCCTGCCTGACTCAGCTGCCGCAAAATGACTTCCAGAATGGGCATATCCCCAATCGGCATCAACGGCTTTGGCAAGATTTTGGTGTAGGGCGCCAATCGGGTACCTTTACCTCCCGCTAAAATGACCGCTTTCATGTTTCTCCCCTTCTAAAACTCATATTTTCCAATCCGATAGAGGGATAAATGATCTTTGATCCAGTCAATGGTTTCAGCAATCCCATCCGAAAGAGAAATGACGGGTTGCCAGTTCAACACTCGGCTGGCAAGCGAATGGTCTGAGATGAGCCGGTAAACCTCAGATTTTGCCGGTCTAAGGCGTTGCGGGTCTGTTACCAGCTCAAGCGATGGATCAATTTGCTGGATGATTAATCGCGCTAAATCGGCAATGCGGATCTCCTGTCCGCTGCCGAGATTGAAAATCATCCCTGTAATTCCATCTGCTTCTCCGGCCTTCATAAAACCTTCGACGGTGTCGGAAACATACGTAAAATCGCGGCTGGTTTCGAGATTACCGAGGATCACTTTTCTATTGACCAAAGCCTGGGTAATAATGGCGGGAATCACCGCGCGGGCGGATTGTCTCGGGCCATAGGTGTTGAAAGGCCGGACAATTACAACCGGCAAATCAAATGCCCGATGAAAGCTTTCGGCCAGTTTGTCTGCGCCAATTTTGCTGGCAGCATAAGGGGATTGTGCCTGCAAGGGATGCTCTTCATTAATGGGTACATAGCGTGCTGTTCCATACACCTCACTGGTGGAGGTGTGGATGACCTTTTCGACGGTCGCATTTCGTGCCGCCATCAGAATGTTCAAAGTGCCCAAGATGTTAGTTTGGACAACTTCAGCCGGGTGGAGGTAAGAATAAGGAATGGAAATCAAAGCTCCCAGATGAAAAACGATCTGGCAACCTTCCACGGCTCTCATTGTGGTGTGAGGATTGAGCAAATCACCTGTAAAAATTTCAATGTTCGCCCGCGTTTCGGCGGGCAAAAATTTGAGTAATCCTGCTTCCCCTCGTGAGTTGTAGCGCACCCAGGCTCGAACGTCAGCCCCGTTGGCTGCCAGTCTTTCCACAAGATGGCTGCCGATGAAACCGCCGGCGCCGGTGACCAGCACTTTTTTTTCAGTCCAGTTCATAAATGCCCCCTTGTGGAGCGGTCAATCGTACACGGTGCTTTAGCAGCCAGTCGAGTTTCTGTTGCGGGAACTCCATTTTTTCGGTTGGTTTCAGATTGGAACAAAGGCTGATTTCAGGTTTCAGAGAAACACAGCGATTATTCAGGAAAAATGGTTCGGTAAGTGTTTGTCTGATCCGCCGTGCGATGGTCATCACATTCTCCGTGCTGACCAGATTCTCAAGGATCAAGCCAAATTCATTTTCTCTGATCCGGGCTAAGGTATCGCTTTTTCTCCTCAAAGCGATTAATCGGCTGGCTGCCTGTTTCATCAGAGTTGATATTTCTGTCCTGCTAAGATAATCCTCGGAAGGCGTCACCCCTGTCAGCTTGATAAAAAGTACGGCGATTGTGGTGTGATATCGGGAGGAAAATGCCAGCGAATGTTTCAGTTGTTCGCAAAACAGGAGGTGATTGGGTAATTCGGTGAGGGGGTCATGCAGGGCCAGGTACAAGGTTGATTCAGGTGACCAAACCAGTTGATCGGGCAACCGCTGAGTGGCCTGCGTCATTTGTTGTTCCAGATTGCGGATGATCTGTGAAGCGATTACAATCCTCAATTCCGGGTGGGAATGGCGCAAACCGCAGATCATCCGCTTTACTTCGTTGGGGATATCATCGCTAACAATAAACAAAATCCCGACATCATGTTTTTGAATCAACTCGGGAAGATCGGAGGTTCTGCCGAGTACGAGGCATTCCTCTACCCACATTCCCACCTGAGAGGTGGCTTCATCATCCACAACACCGACGATTTGAAACAGGTAACCGAAGACGTCACTCCTCAGTAAATGAACGAGCGAGCGAAAACCATCTCCCAAGCCGACAATGATGGTTTTTTCTCCAATACCCCTGGCGTACTTCCGCCATCTCAACCAGCGGCTGGCAAGCGAAGAGAGAAGTCGCAAGCGAAAACGACTGACCAGTAAGCCGCTTTGAACCAGCAACCCCATCCATAAGAGCAGAGGGGCTGGCAGTGCAGCAAGCGGCAGCCAGCCAAAGACGGATTTGAAGTGATTGAGTGCCAGAACCGATAATATGATCAGGCTGGTAGAGAACAACAGACGGATACCATCATTTTCAGTGGCATGCTTCCATACGATTCGGTTGAAACCCAGCAATGAATTGACACTGCTGAATAAAAGCGCCATCAAGACACCCAACAGTAACAATTGCTGAATCCCCCAATCAGCGGGAAGATTTGCTCTGGCAAGTACCCCCACCATTATGATACCGCTCAGGGAAACCAAGAGATCAACCATAAACCAGTTGAGATAGCGGTGAATGAAGCGGGACAGTGGGCCAAAGAAGATCAAATTTTCAGGAATCTTTGCCCGGGAAATGATGGGCACAAAAATGGCCAGCGTCCAAAAAATGATATCCAGATCAGCGGTCAAAGACTGGTTGCGCACATAAAGCCGATCAAGGCGCATTTTATCCGGCAAAATTTGGTGGAGATAATCTGCCATTACATGATCCGGACGGATGCGATGTTCTTCATCGTGGTAGATGATGCTGGCAGGGCTGGTGATTCCCGGACGAATGGAGAGAATTTCGGCTTTTGCATCCTCCGGCCATTGGTCAACCACCCGAATATCCTCCGGACGCGGTCCGACAAGGCTCATCTCCCCGGTCAGGACATTCCACAGTTGAGGAAGTTCGTTGATTTTGCTGTCTCGCAGCCAGCGGCCGATTGGCGTTATGCGTTCGTCCCCATCACAGGTAATCGGTGGTCCAAGGTAACTGGTCGGCTTCTCGTACATGGTACGGAATTTCAACATGCGGAAAGGCTTTCCAAAGCGGCCCGCCCGGTTACACCAAAAGAATACAGGGCTGGGCGAATCACGTTTGATCAGGAAAGCAATCAGGCCAAAGAAAGGCGAGAGCAGCAAAAGACCTATACTGGCAGCCAGAATGTCTATGGCTCTTTTGGCTGCCTGATAAAGTGCTTTTTGCATCGCTTTTAAGCGGCCCATTTTTCGATAAGGTATGCGGGTTCGGATTTTGGCGGAGACGGGTTTGATGGTTTTCAGCAAGACCCGGTGAGAAAAGTTGCTGGGTCGACTCAACGAGAATTTCAAAGAATTTCCTTTTTTACGGGTCTAATTCCCTTCAGAGATGGATCTTTCAGCGGAAATTTTTTGCAGCCATTCCTCACGCCAGAAAAAATGACAGCGTCGGTCGCACCGACCAAATACAGGTGTTCCTGTACACATCAATCCTTCGAGTAAAACGATCCCATTGCATTTTTTAACCTTGTAGTCTCGCTCATCTAAAAATCTTTCCATGCGAACCAAAACGCGTTGTTTGGTACCACAGTACTGCCACATATCCGCTAAGAAGGCGCAGCCTTTCAGTTCGTTCCAGCGATCCAGTGTGGCTTTTATTTCGTCAGCAGAACGCACCTGTACCCAATCGCCGGCTTGCAATTTTTCGGAAGCAAAGGGGGATGGCGCTGCTTTTTTGGGAAGGGATTTATCAAACTTCTTAAGGCGGCTCTTGACCATGTAGTTCCAAATTTTTGCAAATCGGCGTTTGAAAAGAATCAGGAGAGGAAGATCAGAATCCTTTTGTTCCCCTTCGGCTATTTTGGGTAAGTCAGGAAGTTGACATTCATACTTCGGCTTGTTCATCTTATCTGCGGGGTCAAAAAATCTCAATTACAAGTCATTGTGGTTGAAGGAAACCCGGCTCTTCCTTTTTGTTTTGAAGGCATTTGGGCCAAGCTTGATCAGCCAGCGGTTGTTTGCCAACCAGATAAAAGCGCATCATTCCCTCTACTTTTCTGAGAAAAGTGTTTTGCGGATTTCGTTCTATACGCGAAATTATGGTTTGGTGAGTAAACCGATTGACAAACGGCCTCAGCAAAGGATGGAAGATGACCTGCTGACGGACGGCTTTGGCGGTGTAACCAAGGCGGAACTTGAATTCGTCCACACTTTCAGGGGCGTCCAGCGAGTGGAGACTGAAAAAGATGCCGGTTATTCCAGGCTCTGTAAGGATTTCCCGGCAGGCGGTGTAGAAAAGCGCTTGATTGACGTGTAAGCCCAAAAAATCGGTGCGGCTCAAGGCGTACGGCATATAACCTTTGTCATCCAGTCGGCAGGTGATAATGGCTGCAGCCAGGACCTCACCGACCAATGCAGCCCAAACCGTGAAAGAGGGTAAGCCAATGGCTGCCATGCAAATCCGCTGCCATTCGGTTTTTTGCATGCTATTCAGTCGATTCTGTCTTTCGAGAGTTTCCTTTTGGAGCAGCCAGCCTTCTTCTGCCAAGCGCTCAAAGGAGATTTTTTCTATCCGACAGTTCTCCAGTCCGCGGCGGATTCCGTTGCGCGCCTGTGATTTCAACTTCTCCATTGAATAATCAGGGTCATCCAGCACTATATGATAACTGACCATGCCGCTGGGTGAGTCCAGAGGAGCGGAGTAGCGTACGGCAAAGATTAGCTTCTTCCACAGCAGGTTTTGGATTTCGGGTTGGGAAGGCTGGATCAGCCAGTGGTAGGGAAAGGATTGAAGTACCCGTGGCCCTGCCTCGTACCAGTAACAGCTCTCGGTCTTGTAAACCCGGTGTCCTTGACGGCGCAGCCATTCGGCAAAAATTTCAGCGTTCATCTTCGTGAGTTTGGTAATTAAGGGGTCACAAATCCTTGAAAATCTAATCCTCTGCCAATAGAGCGGATTTTCCCGCACCTGCTAAGGTCAAGAGGAAATTGCCGTGGGTTTGGTTTGCGGGCATGGAAGAATGGATGAAAATAATTGTTCCAATTTTTCGGCGGCAATACCGGGTGTGTGATTTTGTAAAACCCACCACCGGCCATTTCTGCCCATCTGGTGACGCAAGACGTGGTTGCTTCGCAGGGTCAGGATAGCCTGAACGAATGCAACGGGGTTTTCGGGCGGAACGCATAATCCCGTGGCGGTGCGTTGGATGAAATCCCAAGTTTCACTGGCCCGATCTACACAGGCGAGGATTGGCCTGCCACTGGCAAGAATGGAGAGAATTTTGGAGGGCATGGCGGTATAGGCTACGCCCGGTTTGAGGACAACTAGAGATACATCTGCGGCAGCCAGTACTTCGGCTAAACGTTCGCGTGGTTGAAAAGGAATGAAGCGCAGGTTGGTGAGGTTGCGCTGGTGCGCTTCTCGCTGAAGTCTTTCCCGCCCGCTTCCATCGCCCACCAACACAAATAAGATGTCTGGATGTTCAGCAAGCGCCTCGGCTGCATCAAGTATTTGTTCCAATCCTTGGGAAAGTCCGATATTGCCGGCATATTGGACGATAAAATTCTCATTCATTTTATATTCACAGGTGAAGGAATTTTTTTGGGGGAGGGGATGGATTAGTTGGGTATCTACCCAATCCGGAATCAGGCAGATTTTCGAATCGGGGATGCCGAACTGATGAATGCTGTTTCGAAATGTCTCTGAGATGATGCGCACCTTAGCCGCGTGATGCAAACAAAATTGTTCCAACCATCGCACAATGTGGATCACCATCGGGTTACGGAAGATACCCAATCTGATTCCTACGTCGGGGTACAGATCATAAACCGAAAAGATCGCCGGTTTTCGGCGCATCACCGCCAGACAAGCAAATGGCAGCCAGACCCAGAGAGCCGGGTTCGCGGCAAAGACCGCATCATAGTTCAGGGAAAGTCCTTTGATGGCTGCTGCCAATTGAAAGGTGACGAATTGCAGCAAACGACCAGCAAGATTAGATCGGTTTATGGATGGCACGCGGACTCGATAGACTGTTACCCCTTTTTCAATTGAGCGCTGAATCCAACCAGTGCGAAAGGAAGGGGGGACAATCCCGCTGGGGTAATGAGGTACTGTGGTCAGCACACACACGCTATGTCCTCTTTTTACCAATTCGGCGCTTAGGAGGGTAAATAGCGGCGCACTGGGGCCGAGGTCGGGCTCGTAATGGGGAACCAGCAAGAGAATTTTCATCTCCTAAACCAGATTTTTTCCCCAAAGGGTGTTTTGAATGAAGTTATTCAAGGGTGCTCATAACAGGGCATAGTAAATGCCAACCAGTTGATTGACGTGCTGTTCGATTTCAAATTGTTCCCGGGCCAGACGGCAACTTTCTTGCTGCATGTTGCGACGAAGAGCATCATCGTGGATCAAGAGAGCAATCTTTTCCGCCAGTGATTCGGCGCGACCCGGCGGCACCAAAAATCCGTTGATGCCATCATGGATTAAGTCCGGTAAGCCGCCGACTCCGGAGGCCACAACCGGCAGGCCGCATGCCATCGCTTCAATTACTGCAATCGGGATGCCTTCCTGATATGAAGGGTAGGCAAACACATCTGCTTGGCGAAAGTACTCGATTTTTTCCTCTCCAAACGCGGGTGGGTGAATCGCAATCACATCCTCTAAATGCTCTTCCTCGATCTCTTTTTGCAATGTAAAAACTTCACCATGGGTTAATTCTGAACCAACCAAATGGATCAAAAAGACTTCGCCTTTTTCCTTCAAAATTTTGGCGGTTTCAACCAGCACAAATGAGCCTTTTGCCTTTCCAATGTGCCCGAGGAAAAGGACTTGTGGGGGAGATGAGTTGACAGGATGAATGGTTCGATTGTGAGCCACAGGTAAATAAGGAGTCAAGTCAATTGCGTTGAACAGCAAATATGTTTTGCAGCGGGGATATATTTGGCGGAGTTTCAACCATTCGGAGGATAAAATCAGCACAGCATCCGGAATGCGGATGAGAAAGCGGAATATGGTTTTCCAGATCGAGGAATGATCGCTGTACATTGCTGCAAAACTGCAATGGGGGTGAAGCAGTACACAACAGCCGGCTGCTTTGGCGATCAGAGCGCATAGCGAGTGCTTAATAAACGACCAGCCGAAAGCGGTAGCAATATGAGCAACCTGAGGGCGGATTGAAAAAACGGTTTGGGTAAATTTCCAGCAATCCGTTACAGCGGTAAGCAGGTTAGAAAAAGTGAATTTTCCCGCTAGAGTGAACGGTCTCTGTGGTGAAGTGGTTTGGACGAAGTGGAGATTGACCTGTTGCGGCAAGGAGGAATTCATCAGTGCAGCGAAATATGCGGAAATGCCCCCGATTGGCGGGTGAAGGTGGCCAGCAAGCAACACCGATAATTTGCGTGCGGAATCAAAGTCTCTCATGAGCAGATTGGATGCTTTGATTGAGCACTTCAAGCGGCAGGCGTTTTTCAGGGGGGTAGAGAAGGCGTTCGTGTTCGAGGATGGTTTCCAGATTCTCAAAACGAAGCCCGATGACCCGCGCCGGTACACCCGCCACAATGGAATAGGGTGGAACATTCCTGTTCACCAATGCTCCGGCAGCGACAATCGCACCCCGCTTGATGGTGACCCCTTTCAAGATGACGGCGTTTGAACCAATCCATACATCCTCTTCGATAATTACATCTTCATCATCACCCGGCCGTTTTTCGAGGACATCATACATGTATTTACCAACCACAGAAGTGTTGTGATTTCCACCAATGATGGTTACATTAGGGCCGAGCATGACTTTATTGCCCAAAATAATTCGACTTTCAGTGGCTAAAAATGTTGCGCCTTTACCAATGGATACAAAGTCCCCCAATTCAATATGTTCAAAATTGAAATGATCAGCAGGGTCAAACAGTACTCGCTTGCCACACCTGCGAAAGGCAGACCGTAGTAAAACCATCCAGAAACGACGCCATACCAGGCGGAGGAAAACCAACCCGCGGGAAAAATATCTCAACATGATCATTTTGCCCTTACTTTCAAACTTGTCTGGATTAAGTCCTCAAACTGATTGACATAGCGATCCATTCCAAGATTTTGTTCCGCGTATGCACGTCCGTTTAACCCCATTCGCCGCCGTTCATGGGGGGGCATTTCGAGGAAAACGCGGATTTTCTCCGCCAGCTGTTGCGGGCTCTGCCAATCAAAGAGAAATCCACTCCATCCATCCTGCACTAACCGTGGATGATCAAGGGCATTGCTGACAATTACCGGACGGCCGCAAGCAAGCGCCTCACAGACCACGTTAGGCAAACCCTCCACGAAGGAAGGATGAACTAGGACTTCATGTTGGTGAAGTTGTTGAACTATGTCGGTTCGCTGATCCAACCAATGCCATTGCTCCTGTATCTGGAATTCCTCGATTTCCTTTTCCATTTGTTTCAGGGCATCCAACCGGTAGCCAGTTACCGTCCTTTGACCAATCCAATCCACATGAGGGGTTATACCGTATTGATCGCGTAAGATTTTGAGCGCTCGGATTAGACAGATACCATTCTTGTAAGGGGACACGCTGGCGATGACCAATAATCGAGGAGGGTTATTCTCAGGTTCCTTTAGGGGAGGGTGAAAATACTTTAAATCGTAACCGTTATAAATAGTACGCAGGCGTTTTTCTAGGAAGGGATATTGCTTTTCCAGTTGAAAACGCTGGTTATGAGAATTGGTAACCACGAAGGAGGAAAACCGATACAGGTGACGTACCAGATGTTCCTGCCTGCTGATCAGGCCTGGGTAATCGAAGCAACGTTCTGAAACGATGACAGGCATTTTCCAAGCCCCAGCGAAGCGGGCGGACACGATTGCGTAAAAATTTGGCGTGGTCAGAAAGGAGAGCAGCAGAGCATAATGATTTTTTCTAATCAGGCTGGCTAGAGCGAAAATGACCGCCGGTGAATAACGGCTTTTTTTGTGAAACCAGTGGATAGGTATATGCAAATCAACAAGCGGTTGGGCAAGCCAGTCGCCGGGGGCATAACAGAACACCTCGACCTGGTAGTCACGTTGTTTTAGTCCGACGGCAAGATTAACCAGTTGCCGTTGAGAACCGCCGGTGCTGAGGTTGTCAATTACAAAAAGGAACTTGTTGGCAGGATTTACTGACGTTGTCATAATCGACGATCGTCATGCGGAATGGTTGAGCCGGTTTGCAAAGAATTTTTTTACAAAATAGAATATTCCCTGTTCAGGTGATCCGATCTGGTAGGAAAGATCAATGGCACATTCAACAATGTCAAAGTCAGGAAAAAAGCAAACTCCGACTCCGCCCCGCCGCCTTTTATCCATGAAACCAGATAAGCCGCAACAGTGATGCCGATAATGCCATAAGCGGTGAGAATTGCCGATTGTTGTTGTAATTTGGCAATGTAGCACTGTTTCAGAAAAGTGACGATCGAACTTGCCAGAACACTGCCATAAAGCAGCAGCCCAATCAAGCCCGTTTCTGCCCAAATGGTCAACAATGGATTGTGTAACGCCACCGAATCGCTGTAAACTGGCGAGAACAATCTCAAATAGCGGATAATTTCTGTCGGGGCGTTTCCCAAACCCACACCCAGCCATGGATGAGCCGAGATCATCATGCTGGCAGCTTTCCAAATGGCTTCTCTGCCTCCCAGCAGAGATTCTCTGCTTTCCAGAGTGAATCGATATAGGATTGTTGAAAAAATTTGTGGATAGATGAATGCCAGAATTACTGCGACGGACAAACTCAATAAAGGATAAATTCGTGTTTGGGGGATGATCAGAAAACCCAGCATCATAATGACGAGTGAAATTGCACTCCCCCGTGAACCGCTCATCACCGTCAGCAGAGAGGCTAGCATCACATAAATGAGCGATTGCCATCGAGAGAGGCTGGTTTTTTTGTCTGTTTTAGTGATGTTTTTCCATAAAATACCCGGAATAAAGATCAGGGCAAGAGCGGCGGCTTCGTTCTCATTCATTCCAAAGATTTTGAGCCTTGAACCGGGCAATTTACCACTTGAAAGCAGGGCAAAAACAAAAGCCGCCATCAGAATCCAGCCATTGATGGCAAGCACCTGCATAAATCCATCCAAGTTCTTTTGGCTGGTGAGAAAGTTAGCCGAGAGAAGCAAGAACACAATCCAGCGCAGGGTGTAGATTTGGACGAGTGAAATTGTCTGTGAAGGTGCAAACGACCACAGCAGGCTTGTCAACCCCCAGATTAGAAAGGCGGACATGATCAGCAGGGCAGGCGTCAAAAGTATTCTCTGACGACGGAGGACAACCATGAGCGCCCATGTGATGAAGGCTGCCACCGCCGTGAAACGGTTGAGAAAAGACTGGATTTCAGCCGGCACCAATCCCAATGGGAGAAAAACCAGCCAGACCGCTGTGTAAAACGCGATGATCGGCTTCTTGAACCAAAGGACGAGCACTCCAGCACCCAATATCCCGGCAGCAATCATCAAGGGGGCAAAAGTAGTGGGGATGATCCATCCCACCCCGGCGGCGCCGATGATGGATACAATCGCCACAGCAATGGCTACTCCGGAACGGGAAAATGGAATTTTTCTAATGAGAAGCCAGTTTTTTTCCATTGGGACGATCTTTTTTGGTATGAAAAAAATTAGTCTTGATTTGCAATTTCCGAATACATGTATAAAAATTTGCCGGAGGGGGTTGGGGGGAGTTCGTCTACGAATTCAAATGTCACCTGACAGTCTGGCCCCATCAACACGCGGCTTTTTTGTCGAATTTCATCCAAATCTTCCTCGTGAGGGAGATTGTCGTTTGAAATAAAGCGAAAGACCAATGCAGAGTAATCCTTTTGGATGACTTGAAACATTCGTATCCAGGTTTTGAAGTATAGAAGAAATTCAAAATACCCCGGATCGATTATGGTTCCATCCCTCAGTCGAAAGAGTTGATTGATTCTCCCATCAAGGGAAAGTAAGGTTTGGGTAGCATTTTTTGCAGAGGGGGTTTTCAATGATCCGATATCTCCGATCTGATAGCGGATGAGGGGCATAGCGTAATTCGACAGGCAGGTAATCAGGATTTCTCCTCGAGTTTCGTCCATTATCGGTTGAAATTCATCATCTACAACTTCAAGGTAATTTCCCCATGGGGCAATCCACAATCCAACCTGATCGGGAAGTTCGCAGGCGATGGCGCCGGTTTCCCGTGAGCCGTAATGATTGTAGACTTCACATTGAAAAACCTGATTGATTTTTTTGCGCATGGAAGGGTATAAATTACCGGCAGAGGTGATGATGGCTTTCGGCGGCAGTATAGGGATTTGGTGCTTTTCAAAGAATAGAGCCGCCTCATAAATTGACTCAGCATAGGCCATGATGAGGGACGGTTTTTTCTTTCGAATTAACTCGGCAAAGTGGGTAAGGGTTGCCGGTGTCATTTGGAAGGCATTGACAAATTCAGTGTTGGTGATGTGGTTCAGCAGGACAGCCGTCCACTTCTGACTGCCATGCAGAATATCCCGTTCAGAACCCCACAAGAAGATTTCGGGGTCACCCAATTCCTTTCCGATTTCTTTGGTAAATAACAATGAGATGGCTTTGGAGGTGGTCTGGAATTCTGCATCTTGTAACACACATACCGGTTCGCCGGTTGAACCACCAGAAGTATTCACAGTCCATTTTCGCTGTGAGAGGTCCGTAGAGGCCAAACGTTCAAACTGATTGCGGAGGATAGACTTGGTCAGAATGGGAAAATTGGCTAGATAGGCGAAAGGATCTTGATAGAAACCATCCCCCAATTTCTCGATGATTTCAGAGTAGTACGGCACATGAAGTTTTGCGTGATGGAGCAGTTTTATCAGCCGATTTTTGATCAGGTCAGGGGGAATGCCCTGTTGATATTGGCTGCGAAATTGATGATAAGTTTCTCTGATTTTGTAACCACGCAATTCAAACAGAGTAAAGTAAAGCGTCTGCCTGAAAGAGTTCTTTAGACCCATGGCGGTTATTTCCCCCGAAAAAACCTTGGTGGGGACACAGATTGAGGAGTGTGCATTTCAATATTTTATAGATTGAGCGCAACGGAGATCAAATGGTGGATTTTTTGAGCAGTGATGGAAATTAATTCGGAAGGACTTATCTGGTGTAGCCGAAATTGGATGCGATATCCGACATGATCGAACCAACGCCGTTTCTTTTGATACCACACTGAATAATCCTTCAGATTGTATTTTTGCAAGGGTATGCTCAGACGGTACAATTGTCTTTCGGCGCGCTTGAAGGGATCTGAGATTGTCTTTCCCTTCGAACGCCAAAACGAATGGGGTGTTATGGTCAATTTTGCCCCTTTTGAAAAGCGGATATCCATGCCCAAACTTGCCCGGTTGAGAGGGGCTTCTTTGAGAATCCATTTTCCCGAACTGTCCTGGACATCAGAGAAGTAGAAATTACCAATGCTGTAAAAGACCGGGCAACCGGCAATGACTTCCCAGCCTCGAACAACATGCGGGTGTTGGCCGATGATCAAATCAACTCCCTGGGTTGCCAGAGCGGCTGCGATTGAGCGGTCTTCTGGACGGGGATAACCAAACAATTCATCGCTCCAATGAAGAACCGCGATAACCCAGTCGGCTTCTTTTTTCAAACGGTGAATAAGGGTGCGGCTGTCATCCAATCCTGACCAGCAATTTGCTCCGGGATTTTCATCCCAGTCTGGGTGAGTTTCGGGAAAAACCCAATTTAGAATGGCTAGTGTGCCTTTGTCAGTTTTCCAAATCCGAAATTGTCGGTGCTCGTCCTCAACCAGACCCGCACCAAGCGGTTTGAATCCACAGTCAGAAAATGTTTTATATGTCCTCATCAAACCGATATAGTCCGCATCTAAAATGTGATTGTTGGCAAGGGTTACAAAAGCGGGAGCCCATTCTTGGAGCACTTCAATGGCATGGGGGTCGGCCAGGAAGCGTTGTCCATTCCCACGCGGTTTGGGATTGAGGTGCGTACCAACCGGAAATTCGAAATTGAAGAGAAGGTGGCTGTTTTCATTCGGTTCAAAACCCGCCGGTGTTGGCCATCGGCCATGCGGGGTAAGATCTTCGCAAATGGCAATATCCCCCACACAAAAAAGACGCATTCCTTGGGTATGTTCACTTATCATGATTGGCTTATCAGCCGAACCTCAAGTAGGTTCTGATCCATTGTTTTTCTTGGTGGTTAAATCCGAGCCGCCAGGCTAGAATGCCGAATACTGTAAAGATGAGGGCAGAAATTAAACCAAGCCAAAGCCAGTTGGAAGGAGGATAAAAATAGTTCACTGTGAGGGAACAGACGGCGATTACCGCAGTGTATACAACACCCGGGATCAGGGCAGGGATAAATACCGCCCATTTGAGATTTAGGATGCGAGCCGTGTAAAGAGGCATGTAAATTCCATTTTTTAAGATCATTGCCAGAGCAATTGCAACCGGAATACCGGCAGGCCCCCAAATTCCCCATTTTGACAGGATGATGGCTAACAAAATTGCACCTACCCCGCTGATCAGGGTAACCATCCCTGGCCACTTGACCCGATCACAGGCATTTTGGACAAAGAGGAGTGGTCTTGCAGACAGGCTCAAGGCTTGATGGAAAATGACCAGGAATAGCAACGGCGCCAGAAAGGTGTATTCCCCTCCTAACCACAAGCCTAAGAGCGGTTTGGCAAACCCGCACATGATACCAACAGGTAATGCCAACAGCAATCCCAATCCTTTCATAGCCAGATAGGTAGTATCCCGCAAGGCTTGAAAATCATGGCGGGCATATTGCGTCAGGATAATTGGACGCAGGACAATGCTGGCTGCATTGGCAGCGTATTCCAGCAGCATGGATAACTGAACGACGGAGGCGTACCCGCCGGTGATGGCGGCCCCAAAATAACTGTTGATGATCAATAAATCTGCCCGGCTGAGCAGTAATGCCCCCGCCATGTTCACCATGACCCAGCCTGTCATGCCGGCCATACCGGATAACTGGCGTTTATCAAAGTCGCGCATATTCAGGCTGAGTTGGGGGGTGTATTTTTTCCAAAGGATTGAAAAACCCGCCAGGATGACCACAGCACTCAAAACAGAGGCAGCGCCTACATACCATAGTTGATGTGGAAGGAAGGTGTAAACCAAAACGATAAGTCCGATTTTTAGCGCCAGTCCTCCAAAATTGATGAGGTTAATGGGGATAAATTGGCTTTTCAGGAAGGGTGAGATTGAAAAGTTGCTACCAATTAAGGTGATGAAAAAGGAGGCAGCGGTCAGTACAAAGAGCCATGAGGCGTCCGACTCCCAACCGAGGGGGACATGAAAGAGATGAGGAAAAACCACAGCGATCAGGATGACTAACGGCATGAACCCAATCATCAGTCCAATGAGGGAAAACATAGCCGTATTGAATACTTTATTGGCAGTCTGATAGTTGTCCTTCTCCAGTTCAATTGCCAGAAATCGGCTGACCGAGTTGTAAATAGCCGTTGTCAGGATGGCTGCGTAAGCGACGATCGAATTGGTTAGCGGAATCATCCCAAAGGCTGCAATGCCAATATTGGCGATTAAGAATGGCGTTAACCAGAGATTGGCAAGCGCAGCAAGGATGGTATAAACTATATTCGAGAAAACATTACTGATCAGGTGATGATCTGTCGAGACAGGTGCTTCGACGGGGTGGAGAGGGTAGATCCGGGTTAATTTTCCTCTGGTAGGTTTGGTTGTGGCGGGAAGGGACAGTACAAATTTGTGGGTCATTGATTCACTGGAAAAGTCAGGGACGATATTCCTTGGCGCCGATGTCTGGCTTGTTATCGCGCATAAAATTATCATAATCGCGCGGCACTTCTGCCAACGGCAGGGCTTTGTCAATGGCGGGTGAATTTTGGTTTAAGCTGTACCATCCAGCATCAGAAGATAGGCCGTTTTTGCTCAATTGGGGATCAGCAATAACATCACCCGGACTGAACGCTTGAGTTGGCGGCATTTTCGACCAGAGGTTGTTTGAAAAAGTAATACCCGCGCTGATCGACACGATGATGATGGGTAAAGCTCCATCTTGCTGGACAAGATTGTTGAGGAAACGCACATTCGTGTGACTGCCGTTGCCGATGACTACACCGGCAGTGTCGTAGCTGTTTACAAATGTATTATGAGCAATCAGGACATCATTCATCCCGCCTCCCTGTACTCCGCGCCACCAGTAGAAATTGCGGTGATTGCTGTAGGCGAGATTGTTGAAAACCCGGATGTGTGCAGAAGGCGGTTGATACTTTTCGTCTCCCATCATGATGCCAACATGGGCATCGTAGCCGAAGATGTAGCTGTTCGTGCTCATATAAACAAAATTACGGCTGCATTCCACGTAGGTGGCGTCAGAGATATAAATGTTGGCGGTAAGATTGTCATGGGCGATATTGTTCTCGATCAGGGTATGGCTTGCTTCAAAAGTGGAAATTCCTTCCCCCCAGTTTTCCCAGACGGTATTTCCCCGAATGATAGCGTATTCGGTTAATCGGTCTGTCTGGTCACGGGCTGCACTAATGCCGGAATCATGAATGGAGGCTCGGTTGTATTCGTTGGAAAGGGAATTTCTCCAAACCCGACTGTTTTCGACTACTCCATAATCTCCACTGATCAAAATACCGCCGTGTTGGCTGTGATGAACATAGAGGTTGGAAGCAGTTCCGTGCTTGCCGAACAGACCAACCCCCATATATTTTGAATTGACCACTTCCAAGCCCTCTACTCTGATCCAGTCACCGCGAAGGGAGACCAAGGCAGTATAGGACGAAGGTAGACGATTATTGCCATCCACAATGGGTTTTTCACCCGGATAGGCTAGAAACTGAATCGGCGCATCGGAGGTGCCTGAGGGGATAATTTCCACGTGTTCCAGATAAGTCCCCTGCCGGATATAGACAATATCGCCTGCCTTCACTGTGCGGGCTGCTTTGCTGATGGTGCGCCAAGGTTGTGTAAAAGTGCCGGCATTCGAATCTGAACCGCTGGTTGAAACAAAATAAACGGTTTTGGCTGCATTCGTGATGAACGGCAGGAATACGACACGGGGCGAATCCAGCAGTGGGATGGAAGTTGGTGGGTAAGGATCGGTTGATTGATCTGTTTTGATTAGGTTCGGCGAGTTCGGCTTTGCGCTGCTCTCAGCGAGGATGAATGTCAGCAGCACTCCCACCGTAGTGACCAGGAGGATTTTGTGAAAATGAAATCGAACAGATTTTTTCAATTTTGGATTACGAAATTAGTCATTTTTGTGGCATAAGTTGCCGGTAATCCCAGTAATAATGGCTGGAATGGCCGGCTGCGTCATTGAGGACAATCCCAATATATTTCTTGTTCATTTTCTTGAGGATAGAAAACGCTTTTTTTGCATCCAGCTGGTTGGTCTTTTCGCAGCGCAGCACGAGTATGACTCCATCCACCACGGCGGAGAGGTAAGAGGTGTCAGCGAGTGCCAGCAGCGGAGGGCAATCTATCAAAACCAAATTGCTGTCTTTGCAAAGCCGGTTCAAAACATCCTGCAGCCGAGGAGAACTGAGCAATTCAACGGTATCGGTGGGGAGATCGCCACTGGTCATCAGTTTCAAGTTGTGATTCTGAATGATTTTCAACCACTCCGAGTGGTTGGGACGGCTCAGCGCATCGGCCAGTCCTATAGATTGTTCGACTCCAAACAACTGGTGAAGTTGGGGGATACGAAGATCGGCATCCACAAGGACTATTCCCAACCCGGTTCGAGAGAGGGCTAATCCCAAATTTGCCGTAACAAAGGTTTTCCCTTCCTGAGGGGCCGGACTTGTAACCAATAGAGTCCGCAGGGGAAGACCTTGGGCAGCCATTTGAATTTCAGCGGCGAGTTTCTTGAAATCTTCTGCGATGTCGAGCGATTTATCCGAACCAAAAACAATTTTTTCGGCGGGATTTCGATTATGTCCGATGATCCCTACCGGTTCCATATCGAAAAGTTGAGTGACGTTTTGCGGAGTGATGACCTGATTGCTGGAAAGTTCAAGGAATGTTACCAGTCCAAACGCAATGAATACCGTGACGATCAATGCCAAGGCGCTATAGAGAAGCCAATTCTGGGTGGGTTCTTCCGGTAGGGTGGCCGGTTCGGTGATCGAGATAAGGTTGGCAGTTTTTGAGGCATCAAGAAGGAGTTGATCATGGTTGTTCAGCAGGTCACGAAGCTCTGAATTTTTAGCGGTAAGATCGCTCTCTAATGTTTTGAGATTGAGATCCGTTTGGGTTTTCTTCTTTGTCCACTCCCGCATATCGCTTTGATATGCTTTTAATTGTTGGTCTAGTTCGGTCAGTTCATTCTCAATGGTGGTAATGCGTTTCTGGTAAGGTTCTCCCAAAAAATTTTGGGTTTGGGCAATGAGCACATCTCCAATCGTTTGGCAGATCTGGACTGCTTGTTGGGGGTCATTGTCCTTAACCCTCAATCTGATCAGGCGGGTTTCGGCAATGGGGGTCAGGGTGATACGGGTTTGAAGGGATTGGGGTGTTTCATTCAAATTGAGTGTTTCGATAACCTGTTCCAAGACGGATGAACGGATTTGTAAGGAGCCATCGTTCAAGCGGGTGATTCCACTTTGTGGGTTGGAAAAACCTCCACCACCACTGAACAGTTGCTCATCGTATAAAACAGTCAGGGCAGCTGTGTGAGGTGGTGTGACGAGCGAATCGACCAGTTGGGTTGATTCAACCACATAGACTTCATTCAAAATTTGGTCTAAGAAAAATTGCAAATCTTTCAGTGTGGTTTGAAGAGATTGATAGGCCGTTCGGTTTTCTGATATTAACATATTCAATTGAAGTAGTTCGATCTCATACTCGACACTCGCCTGGTTCTCGGCATCAATTTTGCGTTGAGTGGCGGCAATTTCATTGCGTTTTGCTTCAATTTTTTGTTGAGATTCGGTTATCGAAGTAAGGAATTGTTCATTCGAAAGAGATTGAATGTATTCCACAAAGGTTGTTGTGAGAGAGTCAGCCAATAAACGGGCCTGTGATGGGGATGAATCACTCACTGAAATGCGAATTAACTGAGTATCGCGAATGGGTTGAACAGTGATCTTCTTTTCCAAATCTTTGATAGAAAGGTCCAAACCATTCTGTTTGATGACCTTTTCAAGAACAGGACGGCTGGTTATGATTTGGCTGTAGGTCAGAGCCAGTCGTTCACCTGCCAGAAGGGTGTTGAATTCGCTGGCTGTGTTATTGCTGGAAGGCATAATCAACAGGGTGGTAGAAGAGCGGTAGGAGAGTGGCGTGATTTTCATGACCACAAAAATGACCAAGATTGCCAATAACAATAAACCGCCTATCAGCCCAAGCCGGCGTTTGATGGCTCGCAAGAACCATACAATGCTTAAATCGGATGGAATGTTCATGGTACCTTCTCTACATTTGGGGTAAGGTGAGTTATCCAGGCATGCTCCGCCCTTCCGACATTAAAAAATATCGGAAGAGGAGCTCCATCAACCTCCACCGATAAACCGTTTTTCATCAACGAATCTGAATCAACCGCCGGTAAGACCAACTGGATGAGCGCTAAATCCGCGAATGTTATGTCAACGAATCATTCAATTGAACAAAGGACGATTTTCAAACCAGTTTCCCAGTCAACCTGCCTTAGCATTGAATAAAAAACCGGCCTTGTGTGGCCGGTATCGCTTTTGCTCCCCGATAATCTCGCCCTGATGTAAAGGCTCGCGACCTGTGCAGGTTATCGGATCATCGCATCCACATTATTAATTGCCCGACTTTGCCTTAATCTAATGAGGACTTGATCGTAAAAAGCATTCTTAAATAAAATTATACGCCTATTCATGACTGAGTCAATAAACGGTTTGAAATTATAAAAGATTCTTAAGAATTAATAATCTGCGGGTGGCTAATTGCATTTTGTTTTTATTATTGGGGGAGTGGATTCGAATATCATCCCTCGATGGGGCTAATGACCTCACAAAGAAAAACGCCAGATTTAACTGGCCTGAGTAGCGGGGAGTGGATATCACACCTCGATGGTGTTCGAAGCGCTCAAAGCAAAAAC
>FWPV01006829.1_pt1 | contig 21359 bp, 19 predicted proteins | sample 2228371 | NCBI WGS metagenome assembly FWPV01 (sample SAMEA103939776, study PRJEB20133) | metagenome | reverse complement strand
CCTGGCCCCCTTTCCTAGGAACCCTGTTTCAACACCCTGCTCTATGGAGGTCCATGTGCTCGTTAATCCCAGTGAGGTGAACAACCGCCTAACCACCTTGACCCAGAAATTCAGCCAACTCCGAGGTCGTCTTTGATCTGCCGGCCAAGGAGCGCCGTCTGGCGGAGATCGAACAGTTGACCGGCAAACCCGATTTCTGGGAGGATGCTGCCCGGGCCGCGGCCATCCTCAAGGAGCGGGGGACCCTGCAGAATGTCTTGGAGACCTGGCGTCGGCAGGAGGCCCGGCTGCAAGATCTGCAGGTCCTTTTGGAGTTGGCCCAGGAAGAGAATGACGAGGCTGCCTTGGAGGAGGCCTTAGCCGACCTGCGGCTTCAGGAGAAGGAGCTGCGCCGGCTGGAGCTGGAGCTGCTCTTGGGCGGCGAAGATGATAACAAGAACGCCATTGTCACCATCCATGCCGGTGCCGGCGGCACCGAGGCCCAGGATTGGGCCGAGATGCTCCTGCGCATGTACCTGCGTTTTGCCGAACGGCGGGGTTTCAAGACCGAGATCTATGATCTGCTGCCCGGGGATGAGGCGGGGATCAAAAGTGCCACCTTTGCGGCTACCGGTCCCTATGCCTATGGCTATCTGAAATCCGAGAGCGGTATCCATCGGTTGGTCCGCATCTCCCCCTTTGACGCCAGCGGCCGGCGGCACACCTCTTTCGCCGCGGTCTTTGTCTATCCCGAGGCGGATGATAGCATCGAGATCGACCTGCAGGAAAAGGACCTGCGCATTGACACCTTCCGGGCCAGCGGTGCCGGGGGGCAGCATGTCAACAAGACCAGTTCTGCGGTCCGGATCACCCATATCCCCACCGGCATCGTCGTCTCCATGCAGAACGAGCGTTCCCAGCACCGCAACCGGGACCTGGCCATGAAGGTCTTGAAGGCGCGGCTGTATGAGCTGGAAAAAAACAAACGTCAGGAGAAGACCCAGGAGATCCTGGACGCCCAGAAAGATATCGCCTGGGGTAGCCAGATCCGTTCCTATGTGCTGCAGCCCCATCGGCTGGTGAAGGACCACCGGACCAAGTATGAAGAGGGGAACGTGGAGGCGGTGCTGGACGGTGACCTGGACGCCTTCATCGAGGCCTACCTACTGAGCACGGTGTCCGCCTGATGGGGAGAGGAGAGGACGTGGAGAGGGATTCCCTGCCCGGGGTGTTCCGGGTGCATCAGATCTTGGCAGCAGCTCTGGCCGCCGCTTTGCTGGTCTATGTGGTCGTGGTGGAGGTCCTGTCCCGGCGGGCCGGGGCGATTTGGCCGATACCGGAGCATCTCTTGGCCAACCTGCGGTTCATCTTTGTCTTTCTGGCTTTTGCCGTCTATTTCCTCATGCGCTTCGCCCAGCAGCGGCTCCTGGTGAAGAAGCCTGCGGACAGCCGCCAGGTATTGGTGGCCAAGCTGAGCCTGAACAGTGCCGTCTCCCTGGCGTTGGCGGAAATGCCTGCGGTCCTGGGTTTGGTGCTCTTTCTGGCCAGCGGCAACAGCAGGGATTTCTATCCCCTTCTGGTCATCTCCCTGATCCTCTTGTATGTCGCCTTCCCCCGCTACACCTTCTGGGAGGTCTGGGCTCAACCCAGGCCGCAGTCTCCCGGTGGCGGCTGAGTTGATCGCCATTAATCCGTTGCCACATGCTCCAGATGATGGACCTTCAGGTAGAGGCGGCCGGCGCCGAAAGCCACCAGTTCGCCATACAGGGTGATGGGATCCAGGCGTTTCGGGTCGGCTTGCAACCGCTGCTCATAGGTCATGGCGGCCCGATCGAAATAGCCCCGCAGAGATGGCTCCTGGTAGACGGCAAACCATTCCAGCTCCCGCCAGCGTTGGGGATGGCGCAGCTGGTTGAGGTAATACTGGGGCACGGCAGGATCGTAGCTGAGGAATTCCCAGAAATAGACCGGCAGGCGGACCAGTTGTCCGGCTGCCAGGGCGGGGGAGCCTTGGCGGAGCTGTTCCAGGGCAATGGGTTGATAGTCCGCCGGAGAAAACGCCGACGGCACCGGCCGCACCTGGCCGCAGGCTGCTAACCCGACGATGAGGGCCGGCAAGAGACATGCGAGGCATCGCATCATAACACTTCCCTTTCTCCGGCAAGCAGGAGAGTGGCCGGTGCTGCTTTTTTCCGGCAGTATAGTTATACTATCCCGGACCCCCGGAAATCTATAGTTTTATTCTCTGCCAAGGCAAGGAGTCATAGTGCTATGGCTTTTAAGGTCGTTGTCCGTCGGCATGATGGTGTGCAATCGTATCTGGTATTGGACGATAAGCCCCGGGAACTGCTGCGCCACGTGGGGTTTTATGAGGAATTTTCCGTCCGCACCTGGTATGGCTCGGTGGAGGCGGACGATGCCCGGGAGGAGTGGGCCGAGATGTTGGGGGAGGACCCCTATGATGGTTCGTATCTGATCGTGGACTCAACTTTCCGGGAATTTGTAGCCGATGTCCACTTATGGGACCATTGCTTCTCCGACCGGAAGTAGGCGGCAAGCCGTTGGTAGGCGAGCGGCTCCCTTACTCCGGCCACTTCGAGGTTGGGGGAGGAGTTCTTGAAGGGCAGGGGGCTGTGCCCCTTGGCCTGCCACCCTGAGCCCCTCGGGCAGCAATTTGCGGGTGGCTTGGCCGGAAATCCACCAGCCCGGCTCATGCCGGGGAACGGGGCGGTATGGGAACGGTAAAGCTGACCTTGGTGCCCACCCCCGGAAAAGAGTTGATCTCTAAGCGACCGCCTAGCATCCGGATGCGTTCGGCCATAGCCGTCAGGCCCAACCCCCGGTTACCCGGGCTCTGGCCTTGGAACTGCTTCTGGTCAAACCCCTGGCCGTCATCCAGGATCATGAAATCCACCCTGCCTTCCTGCCGTTGGGCGGTCAAGGCCACCCGGGAGGCGCGGGCGTATTTGGCGATGTTGGTCAGGGACTCCTGGAACACCCGATAGATGTTGATCTGCGCTTCCAGGGGGAAGAGGCCGTGCAGGTCATCCAGTTGGCTGATGAATTCCTGGATGTCAGTGTGTTTGCAGAAGGTGGTGCACAGGTTATCCAAGGCGGCGTTCAGTCCCAGATCCTGAATGATCGCCGGGCTCAGGTCTCTGGACAGCCGTCGGACGCTTTCGATGATATGATCCACCTGGCTCAGGATGTCGGCCATCTTCCCGCTGGCCGGCTGCTGATCCGGCGGCAGGTGTTTTGCCAGGTTGCGTAATTGCAGTTTGAGGAGCAAGAGGGACTGGCCCAGATCATCGTGCAATTCCCGGGATAGACGTTGCCGTTCCTGTTCCTGGGCGGTAAACAGCCGGGACGTCAATTCCTGGAGTTGCTTCTGGGAAGCGGCCAACTCCGCCGCCACCTCTTCTTTCTGTTTGATCTCTCGGATCAGGGCCAGATTCGCCTCCCGCAGCAGTCGGGTCCGTTGGGCTACGGTCTCCTCCAGCTCCTCCCGGGCCTGCTGGACCGCTTCCTCGGTGCGTTTCCTCTGGATGGCGACGGCAAACGCATCTGCCAGACGCTGCACGGCCCAGAGATCCGCCGGGCCATACTCCCGGGGGGAGTTGGCCAAGGAGATCTGGCCGACGACCTCGCCCTCCAAGAGGACCGGGACGGACAAGAACCGATGGAGGGTAATGTGACCTGCGGGAACTCCCTGGGCAGCCGGGTGGTCGGCGGGTTGATTGGTATAAAAAGCTTCTTTGGTGTTCAGGGAGTGACCCCAGAGCCGGGGGTAGCTGCCATCCGGATGGCAGGGAAAGGTAACCCGCCGATCCTCGCCCGTGAGCCGGCAGTCGTGTTCCATCATGGCGGTAAGGGTGTGGCTCACCATGGCGCCGGTCCGGGCGTCGATGGTGGCCACATAGCCATGTTCACTGGCAGTGAGCTTCTGGGCCTGTTGCAGGACGCTGGTGGCGATGGTGCGGAGATCCGACGCCGGGGAGATCAGGGGGCGATACAGGGCGGCCAAAGCAGCGTTCACCGTGGCCTCCCACTCTCTGGAGGGCAAGTCCCCTGAATTACCTCCGATCATCAGACCAGCGCCCGGATCAACTGTGGCGGCATAACGAGGTTTGTTATCCTGGCTCATATCAGCCTCCCTGAAGGTTGGGCGGCGGTGGCCGGGCAGGCACGGCGGCGGTGGGGCTCAGGTTCTCATGGTCTAACTGGTTTCCTATCTTCTCACAAACTTTCAGCAAGGTCAAATGGTTCTGTTAGGTACGGCTGCAGAAGGGGGCAGTAGAAAGCCGGAGGTCCGGTGGCCGGCTCCGTCAGCACGCCTTCCGACATCGTGCTTCCGGCATCGCCGAAAGCCCAGGAGCGAGGCTGCGGACCCAATAGAAGGAGGTTGAAAAAGTGCTCGTACGGGAAAGGGCCAGGGGGCACAGCCCCTTGCCCCCTCCCCCAACCCCGACAGCAGCTTTTGGCTGCGCCAAAAGCTGAAAAGGTCTTGCTTTTGTCGGTAACCGTGGTAAGATCACTTGATAAAAAATCTTCGAAATTCTTTCAATCCCTTACCTGGTGGCCAAAGGAGGTGACAGTTTGCCCAGAGCCTTACGACCACAGGCGCCCAGTCTGTCTTGGGCCGACGCCTATATTGCCGATGAAGTGGAACAGGCGGAGAAGAGAGCACAAAACGTTCTGTTGGCCTTGCAGCACTCCGAGGGCTATTGGTGGGGTGAGCTAGAAGCCAACGTCACCATCACCGCCGAATACCTCATGCTCCTCACGTTCTTGGGAGAGGTGGATCGGGGTAGATTCACCCGCATGGCCAACTACCTGCTGTCTCAGCAACTGGACAACGGCGGATGGTCCATCTACGCCGGCGACGGTGGTGATCTCAGTACTTCGGTGGAGGCCTATCTGGGTCTGAAACTTGCCGGCCTCAAGGCTGATCATCCGGCCTTGCAGAACGCCCGGCGCTTTATCCGCAGCCGGGGCGGGCCGCTGCGCAGCCGAGTCTTTACCAGGATCTTCCTGGCCCTCTTTCAGCAGCTCAGTTGGCGGGGCATCCCCACCATGCCGGTGGAATTCGTCCTCATGCCCCTGTGCAGCGGTCTGAGTATTTATGAACTGTCCAGTTGGTCCCGCGCCACCGTGGTGCCCCTGTCGGTGGTGATGGCCAAGCAGCCGGTCTGCCCGCTGCCGCCGGAGCAGGGTGTCCGGGAGCTCTTCCTCCCGGGTGAGGACCCGTTCCAGGATCATCAAGTGTGCTTTCAGAAGAACGGCCTGAGCCTGGAAAATCTCTTTGTCGGTCTGGACCGGCTCCTGAAGGTCTATCAGAGATTTCCCTACCCGCCGCTGCGGCGATGGGCCTTGGAGGAAGCCGAGAAATGGATCGTCAGCCATCAGGAGCCCTCCGGCGATTGGGGTGGCATCCAGCCGGCCATGCTCAATTCCATCCTGGCGCTCCATTGCCTGGGGTACCACAAAGGGCATGATGTCATCCGCCGGGGGCTGCAAGCCCTGGAATTCTTCACCCTCTCCGAAGGTAACCGGCTTTGGCTGCAGTCCTGCATCTCACCGGTCTGGGATACTGCCCTGTCGGTGCGGGCCCTGACGGCTTCCGGGCTCAGCAGCCGGCATCCCGCGGTCCAGCGGGCCTGTCTCTGGCTCCTGGGCAAGCAGATCTTTCAGCGGGGAGACTGGTCCCAGAAAAATCCCTACCTGGCCTCCGGCGGCTGGGCCTTTGAATTTCACAATAACTGGTATCCGGACATTGACGACAGCGCCGTGGTGCTCATGGCCCTGGCCGAGGGCTTGCCGGACCGGCAGCGGCACCGCACTGCCCTGGACCGGGGCCTGCACTGGTGTCTGGGTATGCAATCCAGTAACGGCGGTTTCGCGGCCTTTGACACCGACAACACCAAGGCCTGGTTGAACGCCATTCCCTTCGCGGACCTGAAGGCCCTGATTGATCCGCCCACGGAAGATGTCACCGGACGGGTCCTGGAGATGCTGGGCCTGTTTGGCTATACCAAGGTGCACCCCGCGGCGTCTCGGGCCATCGCCTTTCTGCGCTCCATGCAGCAGCCCGACGGCAGTTGGTACGGCCGCTGGGGGGTCAACTATATTTACGGCACCTGGTCGGTGCTCTGCGGCCTGAAGAGCATCGGCGAGGACATGTCCCAGCCCTATATCCGTCGAGCCGTGGCCTGGCTTCTGGCCCATCAGAACGACGACGGCGGTTGGGGGGAGACCTGCGAATCTTACAAGCGGCCGGAGTTGCGGGGCCAAGGGCCCAGCACCGCCTCTCAGACCGCCTGGGCCTTGATGGGTTTGCTGGCAGCCGGAGAGGTGAGGCACCCGGCGGTGGCCCAGGGCATCAACTATCTGGTCCGCACCCAGAACGCCCAAGGGCGCTGGGAGGAGCCGTACTTCACCGGTACCGGCTTCCCCCAGCATTTCATGATCCGTTACCACCTATATCGGGATTACTTCCCGCTGATGGCCCTGGGTCAGTATCGCAATCTGAAGGGGCGGGGCAACGGTGCCTAAGACCCTGGTAACGGGCGGCACCGGCTTTGTAGGCCGGGCCGTGGTGGAAGCTCTGTTGGCCCGGGAACGTCCCGTTCGGGTGCTGGCCCGTCGGCCCCAACACCCAGCCCTCCGGGGGCTGCCGGTGGAGGTGGTCCAGGGCGACCTTTTGGAGCCCGAGTCCCTACGGCAAGCCCTCCAGGGTTGCGACCGCCTTTTCCATGTGGCCGCGGACTACCGTCTCTGGGTCCCTGACCCCAAGGTCATGTATGAGATCAACGTCAACGGCACCCGTTCCCTATTGCGGGCGGCCCTGGCGGCCGGGGTGGAACGGGTAGTCTATACCAGCACCGTGGGCGCCTTGGGGAACCCCGGGGATGGCACCCCCGGCAATGAAGACACCCCGGTGACCTTGGCTGATATGGTGGGTCACTACAAACGGTCAAAATTCCTGGCCGAGCAGGTGGCCCTGGAGTATGCCGACCGGGGCCTGCCGCTGGTGGTCGTCAACCCCAGCACCCCCGTGGGCCCTTGGGACAGCCGCCCGACGCCCACCGGCCAGATGATCGTCGATTTCCTCAATGGCAAGGTCCCGGCCTTCCTGGATTCGGGCCTGAACCTCATCCATGTCCGGGACGTGGCTGAAGGACATGTCCTGGCCGAAGCCAAGGGCCGCAGCGGGGAAAAATACATCCTGGGACATGTTAACCTGACCTTGGCGGAAATTTTCACCACCCTGGCAAAACTCAGCGGTCTGCCGGCGCCCAGGTGGCGCCTGCCCTATTATCCCGTCCTGGGGTTGGCTTACCTCAACGAGTTCTGGTCCACCTGGATTACCCGGCGCCCACCCCGCATCCCCGTGACGGCAGTCCGGATGGCGAAAAAGTTTATGTACTTTGACTCCCAAAAAGCGGTGGGCGAACTGGGGCTGCCCCAGACCCCCATCGAGACCGCCCTGCAGGAAGCCATTGCCTGGTTCCGCAGTCATGGGTATGCCACCTGACGCCCGGCAGGGCTGCCGCTCCTGCCGGCGGCCCAGCCCGACGCGGCGGCGATGACTTCCAGGAGGAAAACTACATGAGGTTCCCCCGCACCCTGACTTGGACTCTGGCGGCCTACGTGTTCCGCAAGCGGTTGGCCGGCCAGGAAAAATATCCCCTGGTGCTCATGCTGGAGCCCACCCACAAATGCAACCTCAACTGCTTGGGGTGCGGCCGCATCCAGGAATATCGGGACAGCCTTGGGCAGATGCTCAGCCTGGAGGAGTGCCTGGCCGCGGTGGAGGAGTGCGGCGCCCCAGTAGTGACCATCACCGGGGGTGAGCCCCTCATTTACCCCCACATCTTTGACCTGGTGGAGGCCCTGATCCAGCGGCGCAAGCACATCTATCTGTGCAGCAACGGGCTCTTGTTGGAAAAATCCCTGCCCCACCTGCGCCCCTCTCCCTACCTCACCCTGAGCCTGCATGTGGACGGCCTGGCCGCCACCCACGACCGCATCATCGGCCGGCCGGGCGGCTTTGACCAGGTATTGGCGGCCATCCGCTTGGCCAAAGCCAGGGGCTTCCAGGTCTGCACCAACACCAGCATCTATCGGGAGACCGATATCCAGGAGATCAAAGACCTCTTTGCCCTCCTGACCCGCTTGCACATCGACGGCCTGCTGGTCTCCCCGGCTTTCAGTTTCGAGCGGGTAGAGGCGGAAATCTTCCTCAGCCGTCAGGAGATCCAGGAAAAGTTCCGGGAGTTGACCGGCAACGGCTCCGCCTACCGGTTTTACAATTCGCCGCTCTACCTTAAATTCCTCCGGGGCGAACGCCAGTATGACTGCACTCCCTGGGCCAACCCCACCCGCAATCCCCAGGGCTGGCGGTCACCCTGCTATCAGATTATGGACGGCCATTTCCCCACGTTCGAGGAATTCATGGCCAAAACACCCTGGGAACACTACGGCGTGGCCCGTGATCCCCGCTGCCGTCAGTGTATGATGCATTCCGGCTTTGAACCCACCATCGTCCGCACCCTGGGCCGCAACCTCCGGGACCTGTGGGAAATGCTCCGCTGGAACCTCTCCTGAGTGGACCGGGACGGGCTGGTCATGGGTCCTCTTGGTCGCTGGTCAGGAACCTTCTGCCTCTGTATCCTGGTTTGGGCGCTCTGGGGCTGCAGCGTTAATCTGCCCTCGGCCCTGCTGCCGCCACCGCTACCGGTGGAACGGCAGGAGGGCAAGGTGGCCGCCACCTTATTCCCTCTTCCGGTGGTGGGCACTGACCCCAATACCGGCAACGACTACGGCGTGCTGCCGGTCTTCGTCTTCCCCCGACGGGACCGGGCCATCGGCCTGATTGTGGCGCCTTCCGCCATTGACAATGATTTTGCCGGCACCTCCCTGGCCTTCCGACTCTTGGCCTACCCCTCCAAAGACGTGCACTACCGGGTGGTGGCCGATCCGTCCACCAAGATCCGCAGCTTTTACGAGGCTGCCTACGAGAAATCGGCTGACCAGGCGGACGAATGGTTTTATGCGGCACAATTCATTTATGATTGCGACATCTTCCCCCGCTTTTACGGCTTCGGCAACAACAGCCTGACCAGCGACCAGACCAACTACACCTCCCGCAGCCGGACCTTGACGGGCTCGGTGGGCTATCGCTTTGCCCAATCCTGGGAGGTGCTCTGGTATGAACGGTTTAATGTGACCTCCCTGAGCGACAACCATCTGGCAGGGTTGCGCAGCACCGTGGACCTGTTTCCGGCAGTCATGCAGGACCGGCGCAACACCGTCGCCATCCACGGTCTATCTTTGGCGTATGATACCAGGGACATTAAAGAGACTCCCACCTGTGGCCTCTTGGCCCGCATCTATGGGGAGACTTCCCTGGCCTTCCTGGGCAGCGATAGCTCCTTCGACCGGGTGGGCTTGGAACTGCGGGGGTTCCAGCCGTGGGATCTAGACACCAAGAGGATCATTACCGCGGTCCGGCTGCAGGCCGATTGCCTGACCCGGGAATTCCGCACGCCCTTCTACCGTTGGCCCAGCCTGGGGGGCTACCGCACCAACCGGGGGTGGGGTGATTGGCGTTGGCTGGATCGGAACATGGTCGCCTTTTCCCTGGAGCAGCGCTTCACCGTCTACCGGTTCCATTACTTCGGGGTCACCACCAACGTTGAGGTGGCCCCCTTTATGGATGTGGGTAAGGTCTACCCCACCTTTTCCCGCTTCAACTTCCGTCGCCTGCATGCCGCGGCCGGGCTGGCCCTGCGGGCGGTGGTGCGGCCGCAGGTAGTGGGGCATGTGGAGGTGGGTATCGGTCAGGGGGGCAACAACTCCGTCTTTATGGGTCTGGGATATCCGTTCTGATGTCCAGCCGCCGTCCCCTCATCCTGGCCGTCTCGACCTTGGTCCTGCTCTGGGCTTTGATTTTCCTGCCCACCCTGGGCAGGCTGCCCCTCATCCGCTCTGAGGCCATGTATGCCCAGATTCCCCTGGAGATGCTGGCCTCCGGCGATTGGCTCACCCCTCGGCTGAACGGCGCCCGCTACCTGGATAAACCGCCCCTCTACTACTGGCTCAACCTCCTGGCCATCTCGGTGGGCGGCCCCCCAGACCATGCCGTCCGGTTGGCCACGTTTCTCCTCGGTCTGGGGGAGGTGTTGGCAGCCCTGACGTTGGGGACCCTTCTCTTCTCCTGGCGTGCCGGCTGGTTGGCCGGCCTGGTGCTGCTGACCAGCATCGGATTTTTTGCCCTGCACCTGCAGATGTTGGCCGACCATCTCATCACCCTCTCCCTGGGCTGGTCCATGGTCTTTCTCTGGCTGTGGTGGCGGCAGTCCCGGCCTTGGCAGATGGCGGGGTTCTATGCCTGTCTGGCCGTGGGCCTGCTCAGCAAGGCCCTGATCGGCGTCCTCTTTCCCTTGGCCATCGCCGGACTCTTTGCCCTGTTGACCCAGGACCGGCGTTGGCGCAGTTTTTTCTTCAATCCCTGGGCCTGGCTGGGGCTGGCCGTGGCGGTCCTCCCCTGGTTCATTGTCATGGAGGTGCGCCACCCCGGCTTTCTGCAATTCCAGGTGGTCAACGAACAGCTCAGCCGTTTTCTGGGCCAGCGTATCCCGCCTGACATCAAACCCATGTCGTTGACCTCCTTCTGGCTGTTCGTTCTGGTGTGGTTGATGCCCTGGACGCCCTTTCTGCCTGCCGGGGTGTGGTCTCTCCGGCCGGCTAGACACTGGCCTCCGGCTGAGGAGGACCTGCCGGCGCTATTCCTCTTCCTCTGGGCCGGGCTACCGCTGTTGTTTTTCAGTCTGTCGTCCTCCCGGATCGAATACTACAGCCTGCCGGTTTTACCCCCCTTGGCCCTGGTGGTGGCCAGCCGGCTGGACCGGTATCTGGATCAGCCCGCGGACCGCCCCATGCTGATCAGCCTGATCCTCTTTGCCCTGTCCCTGATGGGCCTCCTCTCCCTGGTGCCGTGGCTGGAACAGACCTGCAGCGACAATCGTCGGGAATTCTACGGCATGTTTCAACAGCTGCAGCCCCTGATTCCCTATGCCGCGCCCATTCTGGCCGCCCTTGCCGGGGTCCTGGCCCTGGGCTGTTGGCGCCGCCGGCCGATCCTCAGCCTGGCCTGTCTCAGCGGCATCGCCTTGACGCTGCTCTTTTTTACCTTCCTCTGTCTCCGGCTCCTGTCGCCCCACCTCAGTGACGATTGGGCCGGGCGGGCGGTGCGGCAGGTCGCCGGACCGGATGATATCCTGGTCATGGGGAACATCGAGGAATTTGAATACGGTATGAGTTTCCGCTACTATGCCCGCCGGCCCATCCTCATGGTGCAGCGCCAGGGGCTGCCGGCCTTCGGCTTTCCCCTGGCCGCGGAGGAGGATTACCTCATCAGTCCGGCGGCCTTGCAACAGCTCTGGCAGGGGCCTAAACGGGTCTTTATCCTCATGGATGACTGCGTGCCGGAGGACTATCTGCAGGGCGGGGTGACCCTGCTGGCCCAGGGGGGCAAACGGTTGCTGGTAAATCGGCTGCCGGCCGTCCCCGGCCCCTTGCAGGCGCCCGGAAAGCCCTTATCATTAGAATAATCTCAGCTTCCAGCCGTGCAGGCGGTCCCAAGATGCTATGATACCTCTACGAGACAACATCCCTTCCAGCCGGCGGCCCCGGGTGACCTATACCCTCATCGTCATCAACAGTCTGGCCTTTCTCCTGACCTTGGCCACCGGCCCGCACATGCCCCAGTTCATCACCGTTTTCGGGTTCATCCCGGCCCGCTTTTTCGCCATGTGGGATGCCCACCCGGAGTATTACCTGGCCCTCTACCTGCCCCTGATCACCACCATGTTCCTGCACGGTAGCTGGCTACACCTCATCGCCAATATGTGGACTCTGTTTATTTTCGGGGATAATGTGGAGGATCGGCTGGGTCATTGGCGGTATCTCCTCTTCTACCTGGCCTGCGGAGTGGCCGGGACACTCCTGCACGCCGTGCTGGCCCCGAACTCCTGGGTGCCCTTGGTGGGCGCCAGCGGTGCCATTGCCGGGATCATGGGGGCTTACTTTCTCCTTTTTCGCCGCTCCATGGTCCTGGTCTTCATCCCCTTCTTTTTCGTCGCCCCCCTCGTTGAGGTGCCGGCCTACGTCTTCCTGGGAGTCTGGTTCCTGCTGCAGTTTTTCAGTGGCGCCTTCTCCATTTTGGGACCCCGGGCAGGAGAGACCGGCGGCATAGCCTTCTGGGCCCACGTGGGCGGCTTTGTGGCCGGGGTTGTCCTCATCTTCCTCCTGGGCGCCATCCGCCTGGTCCCGCCGCAGTCCGACGAACCCTCCTGAGCCCCCATCGACCTGAGAGGCTGTTGCAGGAGTGTGCGTAGGGGAGGGGGCCGGAGAATAGGTGATCAGTGGTCAGTGGCCAGTGATAAGAGAATAGGGAATAGGGAATAGGGAATAGGGATGAGAGATCATCGGGCGGCCTGTCTGCTACTGCCCTACGGCTATTGCCCTCTGCCCCCACCCCTACAATCCTGACAGCAGCTTGTGGCGGCGCCAAAAGTTGAAAATGAAGGATATCCTGAGCAACGGCAGGGAGTTTTTCCACCGCCTGCTCTAAGGATTATGGTGCGGTCAGCCGGCCGGCGGCTATTTGTCCAAGGAACTGAAAGACAACTGCAGGTTCCGCAGGTGGTAGATGGCAGCTTTCAGGTGGGCTTTTTCCGCCAATTGCAGTTCCCGCAGCGATTCCTGCTGCAGTTTGGTGGCCAGATCCTTTTCCCCTTTGGCCTCTAAAGCTTCACTTTCCTGCAACTTAGCCTGACCCGAGCGCTCCAGATTCTTTCCCTGGGCAGTGCTGTCGTCTCCCAATTTATTGTTCTGCAGCCATTGTTCTTCCTGCTGCGGCGTCAGTTTCAGATTCTTCATCTGTTCTGGCATGTTCTGCTGTAGTTTGGCAAACAGGGCGTTGGCCTCTTTGACCAGGGCTTTGGCGGCGGTGGTGTCGTTGGCGGCCAGCTTTTTCTCGGCGCCGTCGATGGCGGCTATAGCCTTTTTGTAGATCTGGACCTGATCCACCGGTGGCACCTGCGCCGCCGCGCCCCCGGCAGCCACCAGGAGGCAGAGACCTGCCGCAAGGGCGGGCAGTCGACGGGCAAAGCGAGTCAGCATCATTGGATCTCCTCTCTGTGGGTAGTATGGCAGCACGGAGAACGGTCATCGCCTGCCGATCGGGTCCGGGCCCGGTCCCCGGCTACCTCAATGGTTCCACTTCGCTACTATACAATAAACGGGCTGCCGCTGCCAGGCAATTCCGGCACCAGAGGCATTTTCCCTCTCCATGTTTGGGAGACTAACAGGCCTAAGCCAGGGGGCTGTGCCCCCTGGCCCAGGCCCTAACGAATTTCAACCCCCTCCTACTGCCGGCCGTGGCTGTGGCGCCGGGCGATCTTTTTCAGCATGTGGGCCAGCCCCACCCCCAGGGTGAAGAGTGAGTCGGTGTCCAGGTTGCGGTTGGCGGTTTCGTCAAAGAAGACATTCAGGCTGGAGGCCAGGCCGTCGTCGGGCAGCCAGTAGCAGATCATGATGGGGACCTTGGGCAGCGGCCAGAGGACCACAGAAGTATCTGCATCCAGGTGTTTGGGGCCCCGACGACCACTGAACAGCCGCACCAGATCATCGAACAGGTCAGGATAGCTGTCAGCCACCCGCTGCAACGGTTCCTCGCATTGGCGCTGAAACAGGGGGTAGCGCTCTCGGCCGTTCTCCAGTTCCCGCAGAGTCACCCAGGTGTTGGTCGGCTCTATCCCGGCACCGTGCAGCAGATAATTCAACAGGGGCGCGGCCACCCAGGGGTTGATGTGAATCCCGGCGCTGAGATGGCCCTGGGCATCCACGGTAAAATCCTTGCCCAGGACCTTCAGCGTCAGTCTGCCGTTGGCATAAGTGCCGCCCGTCCGGGCCGCGGCCGCGGCTAAATCCAGCTGCGCCACCTGAGCCTGCAACGTTTTTACATATTCTACCCCCGGTTCAAAGGGCTTACGGGTGGTGTCCGCCGGCTCCAGCCTGTGCACCAGTTCCCGGGAGAGATGGGGGCAATCGGCCAAGCGCCGTTGGTTCAGATAGACGGCGCTGGCAAAGGCCAGACAGGTCTTTTCGCCACATTCCCGGCAGTTTGATTTGTCCAATAGTTGATAGATTTCCAGCGGGGTTTTCGGAAGTGCCGGCACAATCCCCTCCCTCATCAAGGATTACATCGATAGCGTGGGCTGCCTGCGCTGCCCAGGGCCGCAGGCCGCCTCGCCATCGGCAGAACATTTTTATGAACAAACGCCATTTATAGCATATTCTTCCCCTGGCTAAAAGTAAAGACGGTGATCGTTTGCGGCCGCGCCGGCAATATGGTAAGCTGATGCTGTTCTTCGCCGCCCCTGCTGCCGGGCCGATCAGCAGAATGTTGAAAAAGTATTCGTAGGGGAGGGGGCCAGGGGGTGGAGCACCCTGCCGCCTGCCCCAAGATCCGCAACGGCAATGGACCTCCAACACAACAATGTCTGGGGTCCCGGCGGGGGAGACAGCTTGTGTTTAGGAGGTTGTTGACGGTGCCTGAGGGCACTCTTGTACCGGCTGCAGATCGGGCCTTCATGACCCTGGCCCTGAAACTGGCCCGGCGGGGAGCCGGCTATACTTCCCCCAACCCCATGGTGGGAGCAGTGGTGGTGCGGGATGGCCGGGTGGTGGGGCAGGGCTACCACCGCCGCTACGGCGGCCCTCACGCCGAAGTGGAGGCCCTGCGCCAAGCCGGTCCCCTGGCCCAGGGCGCCACCCTCTACGTCACCCTGGAACCCTGTAATCACCACGGCCAGACGCCGCCCTGCACCCAGGCGGTGCTGGCCGCCGGGATCGCCCGGGTGGTCATTGCCACTGCCGATCCCAATCCCCGGGTAACCGGCGGCGGCGCTGCCTTCCTCCAGGCGCAGGGACTGCAGGTGGAGATGGGGCTGCTGGCCGACGCCGGCCGGCGGCTGAACGAGGCCTTCTTTAAGGCCGTCACCACCGGCAGACCCTGGGTGATCGCCAAAGCCGCGGCTTCGGTGGACGGCAAGATTGCCACCCGGACCAAAGATGCCCGGTGGATTACCGGTCCAGCCGCCCGGGGTTGGGTGCATCGCCTCCGCCACCAGGTGGATGCCATCCTGGTGGGCGTGGGCACGGTGCTGGCCGATGACCCGCAGCTGACCACCCGGCTGCCCCGCGGCCGCGGCCGGGACCCCATCCGGATCATCCTGGACAGTCAGCTGCGCCTGCCCCTGACCGCCCAGGTGCTCCACCTGGAGTCCGCGGCGCCGACCTGGATCGCCTGCACGGCAGCTGCGCCGCCGGAGAAAATCGCCGCCCTCCGGGACCTGGGCGCTGAGTGCCTGGTCCTCCCCGACCGCCGGGGAAAAGTTGATCTGGAAGCACTGCTCCATCTTTTGGGACAGCGGCGAGTACTGAGCCTGCTGGTGGAGGGCGGGGCCGAGATCCATGGGGCCTTTTTTGACGCCCGACTGGTGGACAAATTTCACCTGTTTCTGGCCCCCAAAATCATCGGCGGCCGTCAGGCCCCGGGCATCCTGGGGGGAGAGGGCATCGCCACTCTGGCGGAGGCCCAGCAGCTGCGGGAAGTGACCCTCCGCCGGCTGGGTCAGGACCTCCTCCTCACCGGTTATCTAACCTGATATCGGTACGGAAAACCCCGGAAATCGGGGATAAGCGAGAGGGCGGAGGGCTGTGCCCCCTGGCCCCCTCCCCCACGAACACGTTTTCCACACTCTCCTGGCAAGGTGACCAGTATGCCGTCCGATTCCAAGCCCCTCAAGATCCTCACTGCCCCGCGTATGGAGCGCTGCATCGGCTGCCACTCCTGTTCGCTGGCCTGCGCCCGGGAGGTGCACCAGCGCCTGGCGTGGGACACCGCCGGGATCCGCATCCACACCTCCGGGGGCCTGTCCACCGGCTTTGAGGCCCGTATCTGCCTGGCCTGCCTGCCCGCTCCCTGTGCTGCGGCCTGTCCCACCGGGGCCTTCAGCCAACGTCGGGGAGGCGGGGTGCTGGTCCGGAAAAAACTCTGCATCCGCTGCGGCGCCTGTGCCCAGGCCTGCCCGGTGGAGGCCGTCTTCCTGGACTTCGGCGGGGAACCCTTTGTCTGCCTGCACTGCGGCAAGTGCGTGCCCTTCTGCCCCCACAACTGCCTGGAAATGACGGTGACCCGGCGCAGCGGCACCGGTCTGGAGGAAGGCTTATGATCCGCGACGATTTCCGCATCCTCGTTGTCGACCTGGCCACCGGCAAGGGACGGGTGGAGACGGTGGCAGGCCGGGAGCAGGTTGTGGGCGGCAGCGGTCTGGCAGCGCTGCTGTTCCAGAAATACGGCAACGTGGCAGCACCTTGGGATGATCCTGATCAACCCCTCATCTTTGCCATCGGCCCCCTCACCGGCTACTTCCCCTTGATGAGCAAAACGGTGCTGGGCTTCAAAAGCCCGTATCACAACCAATACGCCGAATCCCATGCCGGCGGGCGCTCGGCCCTGGCCCTCAGGTTCGCCGACTATGATGCCTTGGTGCTCACCGGCAGAGCCTCCCGGCCCAGCGTGCTGACGCTGGGGTCCCGCCATCTGGCCCTCCTGGAGGCCGGCTATCTGTGGGGTATGGACGTGATCACGGCGGGCAAGTACCTGCGCCGATCCCGACCCGGGGCCGGACACCGCAGCATCCTGCGCATCGGCCCGGCCGGGGAGAACCGCGTTCCCATCGCCGGCATCAATGTGGATACCTACCGCCATTTCGGCCGCCTGGGGGGTGGCGCGGCGCTGGGGGCCAAGAATCTGAAGGCCATCGTCATTCAGGGCGATGCCGGTTTCCCTCTGCCTCCGGGGAGGGACTATGCCAAACTCTTCGCCCAGGTGCATCAGCAACTGACCCAGACCGACATGATGCACAAATACCATAACCTGGGCACTCCGGCCAACATCGCCGTGTTAAACAGCAAACAGGCCCTGCCCATCCGCAACCTCCAACAGACCAGTGCGCCGGACATCGCCGGCATCACCGGGGAGCGGTTTGCCGACGATACCCTCCTCCGCAATGTGGCCTGCGCCGGCTGTCCGGTGGGCTGCATTCACTTGGGCTATCTGCGCCAGCGCTTTCATGCGGACCACCGCTACTATTTCCGGCAGGTGGCTTATGACCATGAACCCATCTTTGCGGTGGGCGCCATGTTGGGGGTCACCGACTGTTTCGCGGTGCTGCAGCTCATTGATGTGACCGAGAAGTTGGGGCTGGACGTCATGAGCGCCGGCGTGGCCTTGGCTTGGGCCACCGAGGCCTTGGCCCAGGGTGTGGTTACCCTCCAGGAGACCGTCGTCCCTCTGGCCTTCGGCGCTCTGGAGCACTACGAGGCTGCCCTGCACCACCTGGCCCTGGGCCGCAACGACTTCTACCGCCTCTTGGCTCAAGGCACCGCCAAGGCTGCGGCCCACTACGGCGGGGCAGACTTTGCCTGCGTCCTGGGGCAGGAGATGGCCGGCTACGCCACCGGCGAGGTCTTCCTGGTGTCCCAATCCTTGGGCTTCCGCCACTCCCACCTGGACACGGGCGGTTACGCCTATGATCAGAAGACCGCGGCTCAGAATGTGGATGGCGCCCTGGCCTTCCTCCTCCAGGATGAACAGAGTCGGGTGCTCCTCACCTCCCTGGTCGTCTGCCTCTTCGCCCGGGAGGTCTACCAGGATGACCTGGTGGCCGATTGTTTACGCTCCCTGGGTTATACCACTCTGGCCGACCAACTGGACGCGGCCGGCCGCCGCATCCAGCAGAGCCGTTGGCACCTGCGCCTGGCCACCGGGTTTGATCCCCAGCAGGTCTCCATCCCCCGGCGCTGCCTGGAGGTGGTCACCTGGAAAGGCCCCCTCAGGGTCGCCTTCCTGGAAACCCTGCGGCAGCGCTACGCCCAGGCCATCATGGCCATGGCGTCGGCACCACCGTCCAGTCCTTGATGGGGAGCCGTCTGGATGGCAGAAGGCACCGATATCAGCCCGCCGGTCTCCGGCTCCGGCCCCAAGATCCAGGCCCAGACCTGGCAGTGCCGCTGGGACCGGTTCATCAAGATGAGCGTCCCCTTGGGTCTGGCAGTCTGTCTGCTGGTCTCCATTCAGGTGGGCTCTTGGAGCCATTTCTGGCAGCTCTTCCAGAGCCGCACCTATAGCGCCAGCCTGCCCGGCCTGATGGCCGCCTATACCCTGCTCATGCTCCTCTTCCAGGGGGTGCGGACCATCCTGTGGGCCGTGTACCGCCCCTTTCCGCCCACGGCGGCGTCTCTCCCCACCCTGACGGTGATCATCCCGGCCTACAACGAAGGGGTTATGGTGGAACATTCCCTCTATTCCGTGGCCCGGGCCGATTACCCCCAGGACAAGCTGGAGATCATCTGTATCGACGACGGCTCCACCGACCAGACCTGGGAGTACATCGCCAAGGCGGCCCGGCGCTTTTCTGGCCTCATCAAGACCATCCGCTTCCCGCAGAACCGGGGCAAGAAGGAGGGCCTCTATGCCGGCTTTACCCAGGGGCGGGGGGAGGTGTTTGTCACCGTGGACTCCGACAGCGTCATCGAACCACAGGCCCTACGCCACCTGGTGGCGCCGTTGCAACACGACCCCACCATCGGCGCGGTGGCCGGTAACGTCCGGGTCTACAACCGCCACCACAGCCTCATGGGCAAGATGCAGTGGGTGCGCTACGTCAACCTGGATTTCCTCCGGGCCGCCCAGGCGGTGTATAAAACCGTGACCTGCACCCCCGGCTCCCTGGCCGCCTACCGCCGGGAGGCCCTCGTCCCCCACCTGGAAGCCTGGCGGCACCAGACGTTCCTCGGCGCGCCCTGCGTGCACAGTGAAGACCGGGCCCTCACCAACTTGGTCCTGCGCCACGGCTGGTATACATATTACCAACGCACCGCCAAAGTCTATACCATCGTCCCGGAAAGCTATCGGGGGGTGGTCAACATGTATTTGCGCTGGGAACGGGGCAACGTGCGGGAATCCTTCGTGCAGTTAAGCTACCTCTTTACCCGCTACCGGGAGCGGCACCGCCTCGTGCCCATCATCGAGTTCTTCCTCACCCAACTGGAACTGCCCATGCTCATGCTGGCGTTTTCCTTCTTCATCGCCTCGGTCTGGCTCTACCCCTGGATCTTCTTCAAGATGATGGCTTTCCTGGGCGTCGTTTCCCTCTTCGGCCTGGTCTACTACCTCTGGCTGGAACGGGACCTGGAGTTCGTCTACGGCGTCATCTACAGCTACTACGCCTTTTTCCTCTTCCAGTGGATCTATCCGTATGCCTTCATCACGGTGCGGGACCGGCGCTGGCTGACCCGTTGACAGGCCAGGGAGGGCAGGGGAGGGGGAGGGAGTTTCCCCCGCCCTGCGATGGTGGCAAGCAGCCGCAGGGTGAGCATGGCCCTCCCTCCGAAGATCTGCTGATCGCTAAGGCAGGAAATGGTGATAGGGGTCCCAGAGGAACGACAGCCAGCCGGCCAGCAGCATGGCGCCGTCCACCAGGGCCTCCAACAACAGACCCGATTCCGGAGCATCCCACCGGTAGAGCAGGAGATACCCCCAGATGTAGACGCAGCAGCCCGCCAGGGCATATCCCAGGCTGGGCACCACCCCCCACCAGGTGGCCAGGAGGAGGAGGGCCAGGAGGAGGCCGTTCAGGCGGAAGAGGGCGTTGAAGGTCCACTCTTTGCCGAAGATCACGGCCAGGGTTTCCTTGCCCACGATGCGGTCGCCCTCCAGAGCCAGGATCTCGTAGAAGCCCGAGCGGATGAAGATCAGGCCGGCTACGAAGAGAAAGGCCACGGCCGTGGCCGGGGTCAGGCTCCGGTCGGAACAGATCACCGGAATCAGGGCTGCCAGCACCCCCCAGGCCAGTGAGGTGAAGATGGTCTTGGAGCCGGGAATCTCCTTGAGGCGATTCACCTGGAGGACGGCCTTCAAACTGGCCGGGAAGATGTGGACGGTGTAGATCAACCCCAGGAAGCTCATGAGCAGGATGAAGGCAAAGGCCAAGGGGGTCATGGCCAGGCTGAGGAGCAGGGCCGCCATTCCGGAGGTGAGGCCGGAGACCAGCAGGAACCGGCGGTGCCGGCCGTAAAAGTGATTCTGCACCGGGTCGTTCAACTTGCTGGCTGCATCAGTGAAATTATTAAGGATGTGCATGGCATAGATGTAACCGAAGGCGACGAAGAAGTATCGCCAGAGGGGCTCCACGTCCTGCAGCAGCGAAGAGGTATAGCTCAGGCAGCCTGCACCCACGGCCAGGTACACGTTGGCCTTCATGAGGAAACGCCACAAGCGGTGCCAGAGTTGACCGAAGGAGCCGTGCTGGCCAGCCCAGTCGTGTTTCAGCATGGCCACCACATTGCTGATCAGCCAATGGGGGGTGGAAGCTCCGGCAGTGACTCCCACGACCCGGTAGTTGCGCAAGGTCGCCATGTCCAGCTCCTGCTCCGTCTCCACGTGGAAGGTGGGGATGCCGGTACCCCGGGCGATCTCCACCAAACGCTGGGTATTGCCGCTGGTGCGGCCGCCCACCACCACCACGGCTTCCACTTCACCGGCCAACTGTTTGACTTCCGCCTGACGGCTGGCGGTGGCGTCGCAGATGGTGTTGTATACCTGGACTTCCGGGAAGCGGGCCTTGATTTCAGCCACCCGATCCTGAAAGACATTGTCACTCTGGGTGGTCTGGGCCACCACGACGACCCGCTCCAGATCAGGCAGCCGGGCCACGTCGACAGAACTGACCACCACATAGCCTCGGCCTTCCGTATAGCCCATCAATCCCAAGACCTCTGGGTGATCGGCGTCGCCGACGATGACGGTGGCATAGCCCTGCCGGGCCCACTTGCGGATGATGGCCTGGACCTTGGCCACCCGGGGGCAGGTGGCATCCAGGATCTGGCAGCCCAGGGCGGCGAGATGCTCCTTCTCCTGGGGGGGGATGCCGTGGGCCCGGATGACCACCAGACAGCCGGGCTCAGGGGTCTGGTTTTTCAGGATACCGATACCCCGCTCCTCCAATAGGTGCAACACCTGGGGGTTGTGGATCAGAGGACCATAAGTGTATATTCTTTCCGGCTTCCGGTTGAGGGCGGTCAGGACCATTTCCATGGCCCGTTTCACCCCCATGCAGAACCCGGCGGTGCGGGCAAGAACGACTTTCACCGATCTTCTCCTTTGTTTCGGATAAACTTGACAACTTTTTCCCGGTCCGTCAAGGTCAGGGTCAGCCGGGGACGAGCAGGTTGTTGAAAAAGTG
>FWPV01004751.1_pt1 | contig 21359 bp, 21 predicted proteins | sample 2228371 | NCBI WGS metagenome assembly FWPV01 (sample SAMEA103939776, study PRJEB20133) | metagenome | reverse complement strand
CTCCGCCTGCGCTCGTATCCTCCGGCAATACATCGACCGATTGGGATTTGGGAGAAACTTTGTCATCTATGATGAGGAGGATCAGGAACGACACCTGAAGGCCGTGATGCGAGAACTGGAACTCGATTTCAAGATGTTTCACCCAAGAGCCATGCAGGCGGCGATCGACCGCTTAAAAAACGAAGGCATCCCCCCCGATCAATATCAACCCTCTCCGTTCAACCTCTTTGACAAAAAAATGGCTCTTGTCTATCAACGCTATCAGGAGGAACTTCGTCGAAACAATGGCGTCGATTTTGGGGATCTCCTCGTCCTGGTGATTGATCTTTTTAAGAAATTTCCAGAAGTGCTTCGATTCTATCAACATCTTTTTCGCTATGTGATGGTGGACGAATTTCAAGATACGAACGTGATTCAATATCAACTGATTCGAAAACTGGTGGAGGGACATCAGAACATCTGCGTCGTTGGGGATGATGACCAGTCCATCTACCGATGGCGAGGAGCTGAGGTCGGGAATATCTTAAATTTTGAACGAGACTTTGATGGAACGAAAATTATCACCCTGGAGCAGAACTATCGATCCACCCAGCATATTCTTCGGGCAGCCAATCATGTCGTAAGAAGGAATCGACTCAGAAAGGAGAAGGTTCTCTGGACGGAAAATCCAGAAGGAGAACTCCTGACCCTCTACGTCGCGGAGGATGAGACGGATGAGGCTCGTTTCGTGGCCCGTAAGATCATAGAATATGTGAAGGGTGATCCCCAAGACGATCGGGGAGGCCTGGCCCGAACCTACCGCCACATTGCGGTCTTTTATCGGATCAATGCCCAGTCCCGTGCGATTGAAGAGGAGCTGGTCAAACAGCGTATCCCCTATACGATCGTGGGAGGGTTGAAATTCTATGAACGGAAAGAGATCAAGGATATCCTCGCCTATCTGAAACTGATCGTCAATCCATCGGATGGCATCAGTCTAAAACGGATCATCAACCAACCGCCGAGGGGGATTGGCGAGAGAACACTGGAGAGTCTGACGGCCTTTTCGAGAGACCGAAAGCTCTGTCTCTATGAGGGCATGAAAGAAGCGGTCAAGGAGGATGGGTTGTCCCCTTTTGTGAAGGAGCGGGTCAAGGGGTTTATTCAGTTGATGGAAGAACTCCGAGAGGAGGCAAAAAGTCTTTCCCTCAGCCAGTTGACTCTCTCCCTCCTTGCCAGAACAGGCTATCTCGAAAGATTGAGGGAAGAGGGGACGGACGAAGCTTTCTCAAGAATCGAGAATGTTCACGAACTCATCAATCTCTTAACGGAATTGGATGAAGGAGAGGAGGTCATTTCTTTGGAGGCTTTTCTGGACAGAGTCTCCTTGGTGACCAGTGTGGATCTTTATGAGGACAAAGAGAATTGGGTATCCCTGATGACCCTGCATTGTGCCAAGGGTTTGGAATTTCCGGTTGTGTTTATCATCGGGATGGAAGAGGGGCTTCTGCCTCATTATCGAAGAGGAGAAGAGATTGAGGATCTTGAGGAGGAGAGGAGACTCTGCTATGTGGGGATGACCAGGACCAAGGAAAGGCTCTATCTGACCCGGGCAGAACGGCGTTTTACGTTTGGCGTGGGTAGGGCGAACCTTCCCTCCCGTTTTCTCGACGAACTTCCCTCGGAATGCATCCGGATTGAGGAGAGGGAAAAAAAGGAGGAAGACCTCTTCTCAGAGGAGACCTTCTGGCACGGTGAGGTCGATCGATCAGGAGATGAAATGGAATCGGGTAAAGAAAGTATAGCCTGGATCCCCGATGGGTTTTTCCCTTTAAGGGCAGGGATGAGGGTGAGGCATCCAAAGTTTGGAGACGGAAGGGTGAAGTCGGTTGAAGGGATGAATGAAGAACAGAAAGTGACGATCGTCTTTCCATCTGTGGGCCCAAAACGGCTCAAAACGCGATATGCCAACCTCGAAATCCTTGAATAAGGGGCATAGATCGTAGAGAGAAAGATAACTTTTTGCGCATTATCGTTTCTCGGCAGGCGATGCCGAGAATTGGGAGGTGGTCATGAAAACCTACTTCATTCTGTCGGCGATCGGGAAAGACCGACCCGGAATTGTCGCTGATGTCGCGGAGGTCATCTATGAATGTGGGGGAAACATTGAAGATTCGAGCATGAGTCTTCTCCGGAACCACTTTGCCCTTCTCCTCCTCTTTTCAACAGACCGAGACGAAGTAAAACAAAAACTTTCTTCCGACCTGAAGCGTCTTGAATGGGAAAAGAACTTGACCATCTTTTTCTCTCCTGTCACTTTTGAACAGGCCAACCCTGAAATCAGGAGAGAATATGACCACTTTAAAATCAGCACGTCAGGGATCGATCATGCCGGAATTGTCTTCAAGGTCTCCCGCCTCTTGGCCGACCGGGGGATCAACATCATCGATATGAAGACAAAGCGTATTCTCTCGGCAGAGAGCGGCACACCCCTCTTTGAAATGGATATCGATATCGAAGTTCCACGCTCCGTGTCGGAAGAAGGATTGAGAAAGGAACTTCATCACCTCGCCGACGAACTGATGATCGATCTGGTGTTGCGGAAAGTGTAAAACACATTGGGGTCAGGCTTGCAATGTTGCAATTTTTATCATCCGTGATTCAATAAATTTTTTCTTGACATCCCTCATGGTTTAGAACAAAATTTCTAATAAGTTACAGGAGAGACTCTGAAAGGGGCGCCGAAGGGGCAAGTTCCGATTGGTCGGAAGGAAACTCTCAGGCAAAAGGACTGTAGCTTAACTGAATCCTGGAAAGTTCCCGATCTTCAACAGGGACACCGAAGGGGACAAATCCTGAGCCTGGCGAAGGATAATCTCTCAGGTCAAAAGACAGGAGGAAGGAGATCGATCTTCGATTGCCCTTCCTCCTTTTTATTTTGATCAAAAACAGAGAGGTCAGGTCCCATGGAAAAGAAAAAACGGTCCGTTCAAACCATTTCCTCCAAGAAGTCGACTCCATCACATCAAAAAGAATTAGAAAAGATTTGCTTCATTGATTTAGAAGAGTTAAGAGAACATGAAGAGATTCGGCCTGACTACCTTGAAGCCTTGAAAAACGAGATTCTATCAGATGGGATTCTTAAAATGCCTATTGCGGTCGATCGGAGCACATATATCATTCTGGATGGACATCATCGACTCCATGCATTGAAAAGGATTGGCTGTAAAAAGATCCCAGCCATTCTGGTTGACTATCATTCACCGGAAATCGAGGTCATTCCCTGGAGGGAAGGTGAAAAGGTAACCAAAGAGATGATCATTGATACTGCTCTGTGTGGGAGGCGAATGCCTCCTAAGACGTCCAAGCATATGATCCGAGTCGAAGGAGAGTTAAAACATATCTCCTGTATCGAGATGTTTATCAATATTCCTTTGGATGAGTTAAAATAAAAAGTACATCATCTCTCCCTTCTCGAAAAAGTCGGAGTTTTTTAAATTGTGGCACAACCTCTAACGAGAGGAAGGGAAAAGAGGTGGGCAAGGGGGGCATATGGAATTTCCTGAGAATTTACTCTATTCAGAAAGTCATGAGTGGGTGAAGGAAGAGGGAGATCACGTGACGATCGGGATTACGGATTATGCCCAGAGTCAATTGAAGGATATTGTTTATGTCGATCTCCCAGAGATCGGGTCAGAGCTGAAGAAAGGAGATACGATGGGGGTTGTCGAATCGGTTAAGACCGTTGCCGATATCTACGCTCCCGTGACGGGCAAGGTGATGGAGAAGAATTTAGATCTCAAGGACCATCCAGAATGGGTTAATACCGATCCTTACGGTAAAGGATGGCTTGTCAAAATGGCGTTGAAGGAAAGAGAGGAGTTGAAAGAACTTCTCTCATCGAGAGCCTATCAAGGAACCCTGTTAGGGGAAACGTCATGAAAGATTTTCATCGCTATATTCCCCATACGGAAGAGGATGTCAGGGGGATGCTCGAAACGATCGGAGTGAATTCCGTAGAGGATCTTTTTGAACGGATTCCTCAGAAATTCAGAACCTCCAGGCCCCTCAATCTCCCCCCCCCGCTTTCTGAGAGGGATCTTCTGTGCCATCTTGACAGGCTTCAATCGCAGCGATACTCCCATTTTTTAGGAGGGGGTGCCTATCACCATTTTATTCCCTCTGTGGTTTCGCACCTCATCTCCCGATCCGAGTTTTATACTGCTTACACGCCCTATCAACCTGAAATCAGCCAGGGAACCCTTCAGGCCATCTTTGAATATCAGACGTTAATGTGTCAACTTACCGGCATGGAGGTATCGAATGCATCGATGTATGATGGAGCCACAAGCCTTGCCGAAGCGGTATGGATGGCTTACCGAGTGACAGGAAGGAAGAGAGTTGTAGTGGCGGAAACGGTGCATCCAGAATATCGAGCAGTAATGAAAACTTACATCGATCCCGAAGAGCAAGAGATCGTTTCCCTTCCCTATCAGAGAGGAACGGGAAGAATCGACGAGAGAGTTTTGGACCAACTACTTGATGAAGAGGTCAGCGCGGTCGTGATTCAGAGCCCCAATTTCTTTGGGGTGGTTGAAGATCTCACTCCTCTCGGTGAAAGGGTTCATGGGGCTGGCAGTTTGTTGATCGTCTGTTTCAGCGAGGCGATTGCCTACGGGATATTAAGGCCTCCCGGTGCATTCGGTGCGGATATCGTTGCCGGAGAAGGCCAAAGCCTTGGTATTCCTCTTTCCTTTGGTGGCCCCTATCTTGGAATTTTTACGACGAAGGAGAAGTTCGTTCGAAATATGCCCGGACGCCTGGTGGGGGAGACGGTAGATCTGGAGGGGAAGAGAGGATTTGTTCTGACGCTCGCGACCCGAGAACAGCACATCCGTCGGGAAAGGGCGACTTCCAATATCTGCACCAATGAAGGACTCTGTGCTCTGATGGCAACCGTTTTTCTATCCTGTCTTGGAAAGGAAGGATTGAGGGAGTTGGCCGTAATGAACATGAGCAAGGCAGAATATGCGAAGAAAAAGGCTTCTCAAATTCATGGCTGTAGACTCCCTTTCAATGCTCCCACTTTTAATGAATTTGTTTTAGAGGTGAGAGGGGAGCCTCAAGAGATTTTAGATAAATTAAAAAACGAGAAGATCTTAGGAGGTCTTCCTTTAAGGAGATTTTACCCTGAACTGGATCACCATCTCTTGGTGACTGTGACCGAGATGAATAGTAAAGAAGAGTTGGAGGACTGGGCTGAAGGTTTAGCAAAGAGCATCTCCCATGGCGCGTAGGGTTCAACATGTAAATTGATCGCGTCTTCTGCGTTAGGCTTAAAATGAGAGAGCAGGGCACTATGATTGGAAAAATAAGAGATACCGGATTGATACAGGATGAACCCTTGATCTTTGAACAAGGCGTAAAAGGGAGAAAGGGATATTCATTACCCCGATGGGATGTCAGAGAAATCAATGCTGAAGACTTGATCCCTTCCCATCTTTTAAGGGAGGATCTGGAGGGATTCCCGGAATTGAGCGAAGTCGATGTCGTTCGCCATTTCACACGGCTTTCTCAGTGGAATTATGGGGTGGACAGCGGTCTTTATCCTTTGGGCTCCTGCACAATGAAGTACAATCCAAAAGTGAATGAAGAGATTGCAAGGATGGAGAGATTTTCGAACCTCCACCCCTACACCCCTGAGGATCTCTCACAAGGAATTCTCCAACTGATGTACAACTTACAGAAATTTCTTGCTGAAATAACAGGGATGGATGAGGTGACGTTGCAACCCGCCGCAGGGGCTCACGGCGAGCTGACCGGTTTGATGATGGTCAGGCAGTGCCTTGAGGCTCGGGGAGAAAAAAGGAAAAAGGTGCTGGTTCCGGATACGGCCCATGGCACGAACTGCTCGACTTCCACGATAGCCTCTTTTAAAGCCATTGAAATTAAATCGAATGAACAGGGGATCATCAGTCCAGCCCAGGTTGAACAGTTTATGGATGAAGATGTGGCCGCCATTATGGTCACCAACCCGAACACCCTTGGCCTTTTTGAGGAACACTTAGGAGAGATCGCAGAGATCGTTCATCGGAAAGGAGGGTTTGTCTATTGCGATGGAGCGAACCTGAATGCCTTAATGGGCATCATCAAATTGGGTGATGTGGGAGTGGATATGGTTCACATCAACCTTCATAAAACCTTTTCCACACCTCACGGAGGAGGGGGGCCAGGGGCGGGGCCCTTAGCGGTCAAACAGTCGCTTGCGCCTTTTCTTCCTGTGCCCGTGATCGAGAAAGAGGGTGACACCTATCGGTTCAATTTTGATCGACCTCAAAGCATCGGACGGATCAAAGCCTTTTATGGCAATTTCGGGGTGATCCTCAAGGCTTACGCCTATATTCTTTCCATGGGCGCAGAAGGATTGAGACGAGTCAGTGAAATGGCGGTACTGAATGCCAACTACCTGATGAAACGCCTCAAAGGTGTTTACTACCTCCCCTATGATCGTCCCTGTATGCATGAATGCGTTTTCACCGATCGGTATCAAGAGAAGCATCATGTGACCACGCTGGACATTGCCAAACGGTTAATCGATTATGGATTTCATCCCCCAACCATCTACTTTCCACTGGTTGTTAAGGGGGCACTGATGATGGAGCCTACGGAGACGGAAAGCAGAGAGGGACTCGATCGGTTTATCGAAACCATGATCACGATTGCCAGAGAAGCAGAAGAAACTCCTGAGCTGCTCCGCCAGGCTCCAACGAAAGTAAAGGTGAGGCGGCTGGATGAAGTTCTGGCGGCCAGAAAGCCAAAGTTGAGATGGACTGGAGTTAGATGAAAATGTCGAAGCTCAAAGTTCAAAGTTCAAATTAAGCCAAAAATCCAAATGGACAAAAAAGGAATCTTCGGCATTAAGTCATTTGGCATTCCTTTGACTTTTGAACTTTGAAATTTGGACTTGATTGTGGATTACTATGGGGAATGATAACAAAGGATACCTCCTAAATCTTGGGGTGATTGACTACCAGAAGGCCTGGGACCTTCAGCACTCTCTCTGGTTCAAAAGAGTTCGAGAGGAATTGCCCGATTTATTACTTCTCCTTGAACATTCTCATGTGATCACACTCGGAAGACGAGGGGATCGGTCACACCTCCTTGTTTCGCCAGAGATTCTGGAGGCGTTGAACATTCCTCTATTCCCTACGGAAAGAGGTGGAGAGGTGACCTATCACGGTCCAGGGCAATTGGTCGCTTATCCCATCCTCCATCTAAGAGCATATGGGTATCGTTTGATCCAGTATGTGAGTCAACTGGAAGAAGTGATCCTTTCCGTCCTGAAGGATTTTGGCATAGAGGGGCGAAGAGATCCCTCCAATCGAGGGGTCTGGGTCGGTGGCGAAAAGATTGCCTCGATCGGTGTTGCCATTAAACGCTGGGTCTCCTTACACGGACTTGCATTGAATTATGCGACAGACCTAAAATACTTTGACCTCATCAACCCCTGCGGCCTTAAAGGAAAGAAGATGACCTCGATGGAAAAAATCCTTGGAAAAGAGATCCCCCGAGAAGAATTGTTTAAAAGTGTAATCATCCAGTTTCAGAAAGTTTTCGATAGAGATTGGGAAGAAAGGGGACTGGAAGAAATTGAAAAATAAATCTGGTGGCACAGGCTTCCAGCCTGTGACCTCTTTTAAAATTATCCCTTGGTTTGATGAGGTCTCTTGATAATGGTCACAGGCCAGAGGCCTGTGCTACCAAGGATTTTTGAATTATTAAAAATGACCATGAACCCTAAAAGAGTGGTTATTATCGGTGGCGGGCCGGGGGGGTATGTGGCCGCGATTCGCGCGGCTCAACTGGGGGCGAAAGTGACCCTGATTGAGAAGGATCGGATCGGTGGAACCTGTCTTAATCGGGGGTGCATTCCAACGAAAACCCTTCTGCACGATGCAAGAATGCTTCACTCTCTCAGCCATTCTCCTGTCTTTAAGTCCCTCTCCTTTGATCCTTCCGGACTTCTCAAACCGATGTTGGATCGGAAGAAGAGAGTGGTTGAGGAGTTGGTAAAAGGTGTGGAGATATTACTCGAATCCCACCGGATCATAGTCAAAAAGGGACAGGCCGATCTTTCCAACCTTAATCAAGTTATTCTCGTGGATGGAGAGAGTAAAGGGGAAATTCTGGAGGCGGATGCGATCATCCTTGCTCCTGGTTCAAAATCGAAAGCCCTCCCCGGTCTTACTTCTGACGGCGACAAAGTGATCACGAGTGATGAGGCGCTCGAGATTCAAAGAATCCCAAGAGAGATGGTCATCATTGGCGGAGGATACATCGGCGTCGAATTTGCGACACTCTTCAATCTGTTAGGTTCGAAGGTTACGATTATAGAAATTCTCGAGGATATCCTTCCTGGTCTTGAAGGAGAATTAGTCCGGAATCTCAGGCGGTTTCTGGAACGAGATGGAGTAAAGATTTTTACCCAATCTTCTGTGGAAGGGATTGAGAAGAATGAAGATGGGTTAAAGCTTACGGTGAAAACTCCGCGAGGAACCCAGGAGATCAACGCTGAAAAAATATTGATGGCTGTGGGAAGAGGGCCCAAACTGGAGCTCCATTTTAAAAATGCTGACATTGAGACTTCCTCAAAAGGAATCAAAGTTGATTCCCATATGGAAACCACCTGCCCTCATATTTATGCAATCGGGGATGCCACCGGAGGAGTCATGCTGGCCCATGTGGCTATGGAGCAGGGAACGGTGGCCGCAGAGAATGCCATGGGAATGGCTCAAAAGATGAAAGATAGACCGATTCCTCTCTGCATCTTCACTCATCCTGAAGTAGCCTCCATCGGACTGACTGAAAAAGAGGCAAAGGAAAAAGGAGAGATAAAGGTTGGCCGGTTTCCGTTTCGGTCAAACCCAAAGGCTGTGATTTCAGGAGAAACCGATGGTCTGATTAAGGTCATTGCGAGTCGAGAGAACAATGAGATTCTGGGAATCCATATGATCGGACCTGAGGCAAATATTCTTCTTTCAATCGCGTCTACGATGATCGGTGGGAAATTGGGAGAGTTCGCTCACTTTATGCAAGCACACCCTACACTTCCGGAGGCATTAAAAGAGGCCTGTCTCGATGTGGATGGATGGGCGATTCACCTCCCCAAACCCCTGAGAGCTCAGAAGAGGGCATAGAGCATAGGGCAGGGGGGGAAGGGCAAAGCGATTTCGATAGCAAGCCAAAATCAGACCCTACTGGAAAATGGGGTTGTTTATTGGATATTGAGCATTGGGGTTTATGCAGAAACCTTCCTGGTTAAGAAAAAGAATTCCGCCTCTTCCGGATATTCTCAAGGTTAAAGGCCTCTTGGAAGAATTGTCTCTTCATACGGTTTGCGAGGAGGCGCGATGTCCCAACCTCGGGGAATGTTTTTCCCAAGGGACAGCCACTTTTTTAATCCTTGGAGACATATGCACACGGAATTGTGGATTCTGTGCCGTCCAGCATCGAGTTCCCTCTCCACCGGAAGAAGAGGAACCAGAGAAGATTGCGAGTGCCGTAAGAGAGATGGGCATCCGCTATGCGGTCATTACCTCTGTCACCCGGGACGATTTGCCCGACGGGGGAGCCTCTTTCTTTGCGAGGACGATCGAAGCGATTCGAAAAGAAGATCAGGAGATCAAAATTGAGGTATTAATTCCAGATTTTAAGGGAGACCCTTCTTCTCTTGAGATCGTGCTCAAAGCATCTCCGGATGTTTTGAACCACAATATTGAAACCGTCGAGCGGCTTTATTCAGAGGTCAGGCCGCAGGCTCATTACAAAAGATCTCTCAACCTTTTGAAACGATCAAAAGAGCTATACCCTCACATTCAGACCAAATCAGGATTCATGGTTGGATTGGGGGAGAGTCGCCAGGAAATAATCGAACTGATGGAAGATCTTAGAGAAGCAAAGTGTGACCTCTTGACCATCGGCCAATACCTCCAGCCCCGTTCCGACCGGCTTCCTGTCGTGAGATTTGTCCCTCCGGAAGATTTTGAAGAATATAAGAAAATTGGGGACGACATGGGATTCAGAGCAGTGGCCTCTGGCCCTTTTGTCCGCAGCTCTTTTCAGGCGTCTCAGATGTTTGTGCCCGGTTCAAATTGAACTTTTCGTGATGATTTGATCCGTTTTTTGAGGGTTCGATCTATGAGAAAACCATCAATCCTCCACCTTCATCTGTTTTGCCTCTTTTTTATTTTGATCATGATCACCTCCTGCACCCTGAAAGAGGCTCCGCCTCCGGTTGTTCAACCTCCGGTTCAACCTCCGCCCAAACCGGCAAAGATTGCGTTGGTGCTTGGAGCAGGAGCGTCCAAAGGATTTGCCCATGTGGGTGTGCTCAAAATTCTCGAAACCAATAAAATTCCAATTCATATGATCGTGGGGACGAGTGTGGGGAGCGTTGTCGGAGGACTCTATGCCTATGGACTCAGTGCCTTTGAGCTTCAACGGTTATCTTTCTCTATCGAGCAGAAAGATATCGTGGATCTCACGATTCCTGAAAATGGGTTCATCAAGGGCGAAAAACTGGAAGAATTTGTCAATAAGACACTGAAGAATACACCCATCGAGAAGTTGAAGATTCCCTTTTACGCTGTGGCAACAGAGATTCAGAGTGGCAGAGAGGTTGTATTCGGCAGGGGCAATGCAGGTCAGGCGATCCGAGCGAGTTGTTCTATCCCGGGTGTTTTTAGGCCAGTCAAAATAGGAGATAAGGTCTATGTGGATGGAGGCGTGGTCAGTCCTGTGGCTGTTGAAGCGGCGAAACGATTGGGGGCGGATGTGGTGTTGGCTGTTGATATCTCTGCGAGTTCGGAGCGAACCCCACCTGGCAATACCATTGAAACTCTTCTTCAATCGATCGACATCATGTATGCAAAACTGGCCGCCATTCAGCTCTTACAGGCTGATATCGTGATTCGGCCAAAGGTGGGTCATATTGGATCGGCCGATTTTTCAAAGAGGCACGAGGCTGTTCTCGAGGGGGAAAAAGCAGCCCTCGAAATGCTGCCGCAAATTGCAGCAATCCTTCATCCCCTTCGACAGGAGGGGAGACTGGAATGAAGAGCTACCGGAAAGAATTGTGGTTTGAGGTCCCCAGCCGACGGGCATTTATCAATATTACCTCCGAGGTTGAAAAGTGCCTGAAAGAAAGTGGTATTCGGGAAGGACTGGCACTCGTCAATGCCATGCATATCACGGCTTCCGTATTTATCAATGACGATGAATCGGGTCTTCACCATGATTTTGAAGTTTGGCTGGAAAGACTTGCTCCCCATGAACCCGTTCAACAGTACCGGCACAATGTTGGAGAGGACAATGCCGATGCCCACCTGAAGCGCCAGGTGATGGGAAGAGAAGTGGTCGTGGCAGTCACAGAGGGTAAGCTTGATTTCGGTCCATGGGAACAGATTTTTTACGGCGAATTCGACGGCCGGCGCAAAAAGAGAGTCCTCGTCAAAATCATTGGTGAATAAAAAAAGAGAATAAAACAAATAAGAATGTAAGCTTCCACCGGAGGAAAACAGAATGAATTTATCTGCTGAGCGACTTTTAGAGATTGCACAATATTCGATTGCCCGTCTGGATGGGGCTTGGTTTTTGGCTCTGGCTCAAAAACTTGGAAAAGAGACAGCCTGGGAGATGGATATAGAGGCGTGGAAGCAGTTCTCCTATATCTTTGGGAAAAAGATCAAGCAGGAGATCATCTCCAATCCAATCTGGCCGGAGAGTTTTTTAGACACTCTGGAAATTCTGAGCAAGGTTTTAAAAATTGAAGGCCGGAAGATAAAGGTCGAAGGAGACATCATCACGGTTCAGACCGAAGACTGTGAAGTCCAAAAAGCCATTGCCAAGGCCGGAATTGCGGATTGTGGAATTGCGACCGTCCATACTTACCAGGGGCTCATCTGGGGTTTATTCGGAAAGGAGATGAATCTTCATGTTCGACACACAAAAAATCTGAATCAGGGCGATGAGTGTTGTGAAGTTGTCATCTCCAAGCAGACCCAAAAGTAAGGAGGATACTATGGATATTCAGACGGTTCGATCCTTCTTCATGTGGTGTACCCTCATCAATGGAGGATTACTCATTTTCTCGTTTCTAACCTGCGCTTATGCCCGGGAATGGGTTTACCGGATGCACGGCAAGTGGTTTCCCATGCCAAGGGAAACCTTCAATGTGGTGATCTACTGCTTCATAGGGATTATGAAGGTCTTTGTTCTTATGTTCAACCTCATCCCATATGTTGCTCTTGTGATCATCGGCTGAAAAGCATTTCTCTCTTCAAGACTTCAGGCAAAACGGTCAGCTACCCGTCCAGTTCCTGTCTTCATTGGGGGTTTTCACTTGTCACCAAAAATTCCTATGTCGTCCTATCACCATAACCCCCAAGCCAATTCCTTGAATTTGATCAGGGGCAGAGAGAAGACATCCGTTTATTAAAATCGCACCTGAAAACCCCTTCCTGTGGACGGGGATGAAAGGTGCGTCTGCTGAAAGCAGAAAAATGTGCTATATGAAACTACATGGGTATCCGAAGAACTGCTCACGCTGTTTATGACACAAAATATCACTTGGTATGGACGCCGAAATATAGGAAATGGATTAAGAGAGAAGATATCAGAGATAAGGTGAGGGAGATATTTTTGGAGGTTGCAAAGAATCATGGTTTTGAGATTCAGGAGGTGAGAGTAGCGCCGGACCATGTTCATATATTTTTGAGTTTTCCTCCGAGGTATTCGATTTCGCGGGTGGTAGGGATGTTGAAGAGTATTTCTGCAAGCGAGGCATTTAAGATATTTCCGGAAGTGAAGAGAGAGCTTTGGGGAGGAGAATTCTGGGAGGATGGGTATTTTGCAAGAACCGTGGGGGATAAAGTCACGGAAGAATTGATCAAGCGATACATCAGATATCATCGAGATGAAATTCATGGTAAGCAATTAAAATTGTTTTAATGGTTTTAATGCCCCGCCCTGTGGGCGGGGTTCTTTACTGAAATAGTTATCCAAATCTCGTCTAAAATATGTTAAAAGGTTAATAAATATAACGACAGGAGTAAGGTATGCCAAAAGATTTAAAACGGACAGAGCTCTTCTCCTGGCATCAGGAGCATGGGGCACAGATGGCGGAGTTTGCCGGGTGGGAGATGCCCATCTGTTACGCACGCGGGATTCTTGAAGAACACCTGGCCACCCGAAAATATGGAGGGCTTTTTGATATCTCCCATATGGGACGGTTTTTGATTTATGGAGAAGAAGCCATCCCCTTTTTACAACAGGTCCTGACCAATAATGTCTATGCTTTAGAGCATGGCATGGCCCAGTACACCTTGATCCAGAATGAATGGGGGGAAGCCATTGATGATGCTTACCTCTATCGCCTTGATTTAGGAAATCTTCCCTCAGAATCGAGATACCTTCTGGTCGTGAATGCTGCCAACAAGGTGCGGGACTGGAATTGGTTGGTTGAGCATAAACGAAGATTCAGAGGGCTTGTGCTTGAAGATCGAAGTGAAGAAATGGGAATGATTGCCCTTCAAGGTCCTGTGACCAAGAGGGTGTTAGAGAAAATCGTCATTGAAAGCCATTCCCAACTTCCTGATCCCTGGAGGAACCGTTTAAGAGTCTGTGAGATCGAAGGAGTACGGGTAGCGGTCACCATCTCAAGAACCGGATACACGGGTGAACCGATCTGTTTCGAACTTTTTTCTGATCGAGAAAAGATCCGGATGATCTGGGAAGCCATTCTCACAGTCGGAGAAAAAGAGGGAATTGTCCCTGTAGGATTGGGGGCAAGGGATACCCTGAGAATAGAAGCAGGGCTTCCCCTGTATGGCCATGAATTGGGAATGGATCTGGAAGGAAGAGAAATCCCAATCTTTGCCGTCTATTCCGCCGGCTTGGCAGTCAGTTTTTCACCATTAAAAGGAGAATATATCGGCAGGGATGCTCTGAAGAGACAGTTTGAAGAGTTGAAAGCGAGGGCGGATGGGACGCCTCTTCCACCGAGAGAGAAACAGGCAATTCCCCGAAGGATTGTTCCAATTGCAGTATTGGGAAGCAAGGGAGGACAGGCCATTGCCCGACAGGGCTATGAAATCTTTGTAGGGGAGAGGAAGGTTGGTTATGTAACCAGTGGGACCGTGATTCCCTATTGGCATTTCTCTGACGAAGGAATTCTTTCAAAACCGACAGAAGAACGAGGGATGAGAGCCATTGGATTGGCTTATATCGATTCTGATTTTGAAGCAGGACAGAAAATTGAAATTGAGCAAAGAGGAAGGCGGATGGAGGGCATCATTGTTGAAAAACATCTGTCCGGCGAAGCTCCTCCCTATGCCCGGCCCATCCTTTTTCAAGAAAAGGTGATCCCAAAAGTAAAAGTGGACAGGGAGTTGAGGATTCAGGCAAGAACATTAATCGAACAATCCATCCAGAATACCCGATGGAGACAACGGGAAACGATCAATCTCATTCCTTCTGAGCAAACATCCTCTCCTTTGGTAAGATTGTTGACCATCATGGATCCATCCCATCGATATGCGGAACACCGCCTTGTCAAGGCTCTTGGAGAAAAGGATATCTTCTATTATCAGGGCACAAAGATGATTGCAGAGGTGGAAGCTCATCTGATGGAGGAGATGCGGAGTTTTCTGGGATGTTCGGAAGTAGAAACCAGAGTGATCAGTGGTCAGATGGCCAATACGGCTGTCTTCAGCGGCCTCATGGATTACCTCAACCGGCTGGACCGGAAGAGCGAACCGCGAAGGATTAGGAAGGTGATGAATCACCATCTCGGGAGAGGAGGGCATCTCAGTGCGCAGCCTATGGGTGCCCTGAGAGATTTTATCGCGATCGATCCTGTCACGGAGCGGCCGTCCGTGGTGCCGTTCCCGGTTCTCAAAGAGGACCTCTACCAGATCGATCTTTCCAAGACAGAGGAACTTCTTGACATCCATAAACCTGAACTGATCATCCTGGGAAAGAGCATGGTGATCTATAAAGAACCATTAAAAGAGATTGCTCGAATAGCTTCTTCGATCAAACCCAGACCGATCATCCATTATGATATGGCCCATGTGTTAGGATTAATCGGCCCTTATTTTCAAGAGCCTTTTCAGGAAGGAGCAGATATTGTCACGGGTTCCACCCATAAGACTTTTTTCGGCCCCCAGAGAGGAGTGATTGGAAGCAATATGTCAGAAGGTACGCCCTATGAGGATCTCTGGGAAGCCATCGTCCGAAGGGTTTTTCCCGGAAGCGTCAGCAATCATCATCTGGGAACGCTCTTGGGGTTGCTCATGGCTGCCTATGAGATGAATGCCTTTAAGTTGGAATATCAGAAAGCTGTCATTTCCAATGCAAAAGCCTTTGCCCGTTTTCTAAGGGAAAGGGGATTAACGGTTGAAGGAGACCCTCGACTTGGATATACAGAAACCCACCAGGTGATCGTCAGAGTGGGCTACGGAAGGGGTCCAATTGTGGCAGAACAACTGGAGGAGAACAACATCATCGTCAACTACCAGGCTGCACCGGATGATGAGGCTTTTACTGCAGCCAGTTGCTTGAGGATGGGAGTCCAGGAGATGACCCGTTTTGGAATGAAGGAAGAGGACTTCGGGCAATTGGCGGAATATATGGCGGAGATCATCCTTCGCGGGAAATCCATGGCAAAAGAGATCGCCCAGTTTCGGAAGAAATTTACGGAGATGCGATATTGTTTGCCTGAAACCGAAGCGGCCTCGCTGGTCAGCGGAATCATCGAAGCGATTCGGTAATCCATTTGACAAAAATGATCGCGATGGTAAAATGGAATTGGGTATCCAAAACTGAAATCAGATGAAAGATCAAATTGCCAGAGTAGCAGCCCAATATCGCCTCAAGATTATCTATGCCTTTGGTAGTCAGGCCAAAGAGGCCCTCGACTTGATGGAAGGCAGGATAGAGCACCTTCCTTTAACCTCCTCTGATCTTGACATCGGTGTCAAACCCGAGAGGCCGCTTACTGTGGACGAAAAGGTCGAAATCGCAATATCCTTTGAAGACTTATTTAATGTGTCTCGGGTTGATGTCGTCGTTATCCCCGAAGCTCCGATTTTTCTGGCTCTTGAAATTGTTACCGGAGAAGTTCTTTACAAACAAGATGAGACCTATGAAGCGGAATATCAGCTCTATATCATGAGAAAGGCAGCAGAACTCATCCCTTACGAACGTATCAAGCAGGACATGATCTTGGGCAGAGCATATGGTTCCTGGCGAAATTAGCGAAAGCGTTATTACACAACGGGCTACCTGGGTGCTGGAGATGACAGATGCCCTGAGGGAGCTCCCAATCGAAAATAAGGCCGAATTTATAAAAAATAAGCACTATGTGGCGGCTGCAGAATCTTACCTGAGACGGTCACTGGAAGCCCTTTTCGATATTGGCCGTCATATCCTGGCAAAGAAATTTGCTTATCCTGCCACGGAATATAAAGAGATTGCGAAGGGCCTTTCTGACAGAAAGGTGATCGTCGGGACCGAGGCTGAATGGATGAGGAAAATGGCAGGATATCGGAATCGGATGGTTCATTTTTACCATGAAATTGCGCCGGATGAATTACACGAAATATGCCTGAACCATATCGGAGAAATCAGGCAATTGCTTGAGAGTATGCTTCGATGGGTTAAAGAGAATCAAATGAGGGGGGGTATTTCAAATGAATAGTCGAAAGAGGATAAGGTTTTGGAGTTTAATGATACTCGTCTCTTTTCTTATTGTTGCAGGCTGTTCCAATACACCCAACACCCTCGATCGCTCGGTTTCAAACCCGCAGGTCGTTGTGAATCCCGACTCGATCCGCCTTGGGGTAGCTAAATTGATGGACACCGTCATCGTTTTTGAGGGGTCTGGATTTAAGCCTGGAGATTCCATCTTTATCACCCTCCATGGTCCCAATGATACTAAGGCAATCGTCGCAGAGGCTCCGATTCAACCCGATGGGACGTTTAAGGCCGAGCTGGGTAAATCCTCCATCGCCAAATTGACTAAAGCCATGGAGATCTTAAAGGCGGATATCGTTCCCAATGAGAAGTTTGAACCTGTGGTGGTGATCAGCCAGCCCCCTATTCCAAAAGGTCTTTATACCGTGAAGGTTACCAGTATGATGTCTCCGTTAACTGCTGAGACAAAGATGCACGTAAAAGGTCCAACCATCATTGATAGTCTTAAGGATTGGATCGGCGGACTCACGGGAAAAATCAAACATGAAAAGACCAAATAGAAAAAGAGACTGCCCATCTCCCATCAAAATAGAGACCTATCCTCCATTTATTTATTCTTCCGAAGATGGTGGTGACCATAAAATGAAAAGACAAGGAAGAGGGTTCGATCTGAAGAGGTGGGTTAACTTTGGAATCTTGCCTGAACCTGTTTTTTCCACTCCTGTATTTCTTCCATTTGAGACTCGAGAGCGGAGAGTCGCCTGTCCAGCTCTGAGAAAGAAATCTTCACCAAGGCTCGAGTCTCTATATGCTGACGCTCATTCTCCTTCTCCATTTGGTCCAGTTTTGTTTCAACCCGGTCCAGTTTTGTTTCAACCTGGTCCAGTCTTGTTTCAACCTGGTCGAGTCTTGTTTCAACCCGGTCCAGTCTTTGTAACATTCCGGATTGCCCCTCAGCGAGAAGCTCATTTCCCTTTTCTAACCGATCAAGCCGTTGATTCACGATCTTAATCTGATCGATCATTCCTGCGTGACCCTCAGCTAAGAGTTTAATTTGATCGATTAATCCTTCGGAAATCAGATGGAATTGTTGAATGATTTCCTCTTTAAAGCTTTCGAGTTCTTTCTTAATCGTTCCATCCTTTCGAGCTGCCATTGTCCATTTCCTTTTCAAAGGCATTCCATTCTATCCATGTGATTCCAGAGTGGCATAAATCATCAATTTAGTCAAGAGGATAAAATCATTTGCCCCCCTTATCGAGTTACAGGTGGAGGAAAAGTGAAAAAGAGGATTACAGGCCGGTCAGTTTGAGACGGGTGAGTGCCCGAAGGAGTGCGGCCTTTGCACGATCGATGTCTGTCTCTGGAGACCGCTCGGCAAGGCGTTTTTCTGCCCTTTCCTTTGCCCTCTGTGCACGGGCCACATCGATCTCCTCGGGACGTTCTGCAGCCTCCGCAAGAAGAATCACCTTTTTCCCATCGGTCATGAGAAAACCGCCACTGGTAAAGAGGTTCAATTTTTCTCCGTTGGCCTTTGTGATTTTGGTAATTCCAACTTGAAGACTCGAGACAAAGGGGGTGTGTCCGGCAAGGATACCAAAATAACCAACCGTACCCGGTGCGACTACGGATTCAATCGGTTCACTGAAGACGACTCTCTTTAAAGTGACCACATCAAGGGTAAAAGGGGTGTTTTCCATATTCAATTTTCAATTTGCAATGTTCAATTGACCATTGATCATTGACCATTGGTCATTGGTCATTGATATTTAATGGGTTCCCTCGCTTAGCCGTTTTGCTTTTTCAACCACTTCTTCGATCTTACCAACCATATAGAAGGCTTGTTCTGGTAGGTCATCGTGTTTGCCCTCAAGGATTTCCTTAAATCCTTTAATGGTATCCGGTAAGGGAACATATCTTCCTGGAGAACCTGTAAATTGTTCAGCCACAAAGAAAGGCTGTGAGAGGAAACGCTGGATCCTTCTGGCGCGGTGAACGATCAATTTATCCTCCTCGGAGAGTTCTTCCATACCGAGGATGGCAATGATGTCCTGAAGTTCTTTATAGCGCTGAAGCACCTGCTGAACACCCCGAGCCACCTGGTAATGTTCCTCGCCCACGATACGTGGATCGAGAATTCTTGAGGTCGAATCAAGAGGATCGACGGCCGGGTAGATTCCAAGTTCCGCCAATTGTCTGGAGAGAACGGTGGTGGCATCGAGATGGGAAAAGGTCGTCGCAGGAGCCGGGTCCGTCAGGTCGTCTGCAGGCACATAAATGGCCTGAACGGAGGTGATGGATCCTCTTTTCGTAGAGGTGATGCGTTCCTGGAGCTCACCCATTTCTGTAGATAGAGTGGGTTGATATCCCACGGCAGAGGGCATGCGTCCCAAAAGAGCGGAGACCTCGGATCCTGCCTGAACAAAACGGAAGATGTTATCGATAAACAGAAGCACATCCTGTCCTTCTTCATCTCGAAAGTATTCGGCTTGGGTGAGTGCAGAAAGTCCGATCCGAAGTCTGGCGCCGGGCGGTTCATTCATCTGACCGAAGACGAGCACGGTCTTTTCAATGACTCCAGAGGCTTTCATCTCGAGCCAGAGGTCATTGCCTTCCCTCGTCCTCTCTCCCACTCCTCCAAAAACAGAGAAGCCTCCGTGCTCGGTGGCGATATTACGAATCAGTTCCATGATCAAAACCGTCTTCCCAACACCAGCGCCGCCGAACAAACCAACCTTCCCTCCTTTGGCATAGGGCTCGAGAAGATCGATCACTTTCAGGCCTGTTTCAAAAACCTGAGTCGCAGGAACCTGCTCCTCAAAGGGTGGTGGAGGCCGGTGGATGGGATATCTTTTTTTCGCCGGGCAATCCCCAAGCTTATCAATCGTTTCTCCTAAAAGATTGAAGACTCTTCCCAGCGTTTCCCTTCCAACTGGCATGGTGATAGGCTCTCCCGTATCAACGGCATTCATCCCTCGAACCAACCCGTCTGTCGTGGAGGTGGCCACGCACCGAACCACATTGTCTCCGAGGTATTGGGCGACTTCGATAATCAATTTGGTTCCATCGGGTTTATCAATACGGATGGCATTGTAGAGGGCAGGCAATTCTTCGGCAAAGAAGACAACATCCACAACCGGACCGATCACTCTTAATACTTTCCCAACCTTCAATGGAATACCTCCCTTTTTTTTAAAGATGTGAAACGCTGAACACCGCGGGCATCGCCTCTCTATTTTTTCTGTGAATGCCTCAAGGCTTCTGCGCCTGTGGTCACCTCGAGAAGCTCCTTGGTGATGGAAGCCTGTCTGGCCTTATTAAAACTGAGGGTGAGGCTTGAAATCATCTCCTCTGCATTCTCTGTTGCCGATTTCATCGAGACCATGCGTGCCCCTTGCTCGCTCGCAACCGATTCGACCAGGCCTTTGTAAATCTGTGCCTCAAGATATTTCGGGAGAAGAAGAGCCATAATCTCCTCTGGGGAGGGTTCGAAGATGGGTTCGCCTCGAATTCCCCCTTCTGTTTTCAAGACTTCTGAACTTTCCAGAGGCAACAGCTTCATGAGAACGGGCCGAGTGACCATTGGAGACTGGAAGTGAGTATAGATCAGATACACTTCGTCATAACGGGCCTCGACAAATCCCTGGATCATCGCCTGAGAGATTCCCTTGACCTCTTGAAGCGTGATATCTTTTGAGAGCTGCAGAAAAGTGTAATCTATGGGTATCCCCTTCCTCCGGAAAAAATCGTATCCTTTCCTCCCAACCAGGAGGAGTCGCACTTCCTTGTCGGGATGAGACTGGAGGAATTGCGTTGCCCGGGAAATGGCATTGGCATTGTATCCCCCGCAGAGCCCTTTATCTGCTGTGATCAAGACCAGGCCGATCTTTTTCACGTCTCGTTTGACGAGAAGAGGATGATCCAGACGAGGAAGACAGGGGGCTAAGCTTTCCATCAGTTCACGAATCTTTTCGGCATAGGGTCTGGCAGAGCGAAGCCTTTCTTCGGCTCGTTTGAGGCGAGAAACGGCGATCATCTCCATGGCACGGGTGATCTGCTGGATGCTGACCACGCTTCGAATTCTTCGCCTGATCTCTTTGGTTCCGGGCATCTGCCTTATGCTCCGATGGAAGAATGGAATATTGGAATACTGGAATATTGTTTAAATACAGATTGAAGTTTCTTTACCCCTTTAGAAAGTAGGAGACTGTCTAATGGAGTTTACCCATCATTCCATTTTTCCATTATTCCACCAATCCAGCTTTTAAGTGGTCACAAAATTCTTTTTATAATCCTGTGCAGCCTGATGAAGCAGTTTTTCCATTTCGGCCGAAAGGATCTTCTCTTCCCGGATGGATTTTGGAATTTGAGGGTATTTCTCCCGGATAAAGGGATAGAATCCTCCCTCAAAGTCTTTGACTTTGTCTATGGGAAGGTCATCGAGGTAGCCGTTCTCCGCTACAAAGATGATCATGACCTGATTCTCAACCGGCATCGGTTGATATTGGGGTTGCTTCAGGATTTCAACCAGGCGTTCTCCACGGGTGATCTGAGCCTGAGTGGCTTTATCCAATTCAGAACCAAATTTGGCAAACGTGACCAATTCCCGATATTGAGCCAGATCG
>FWPV01003581.1_pt1 | contig 21363 bp, 17 predicted proteins | sample 2228371 | NCBI WGS metagenome assembly FWPV01 (sample SAMEA103939776, study PRJEB20133) | metagenome | reverse complement strand
GAATCTTCTTCAGAAGCCGCCGATATTCCTCTAGTTGCGCTTTCTCCGCCGGTTGCAGGCGGTTTAGCCGTTCCAGCAGTTCCAGGCTCTCAATCTCCTGGAGCATGCTGGCATAGCCTCGCACGGTATTGTGATCCGTGAACGCGATGATGTCCAGTCCCCGCTCCTCGGCCCTGCGCAGAATGTCCAGGTAGGTTACGTTCGGCTCCTGGTAATCTGCCGACGCGGGGGTGTGTATGTGCAGGTCAGCCTTCTTCCATTCCATCTGTCCGGCGCTGACTTCTTTCTTTGTACTTTTCATGAACTCTCTCTGAAACCAAGAATACCAAGCCGCGTTGAGCGTCCGTATTCCGTCCGCTTTACGTCTTGTCAATAGTATTGTAACATAAAATGGTCGTTTATCAAATAAGCGCCCTATGGCCCACAAATTGCAGTGGGATGGCCAAGATACCGCGTCGCAAGCCCGATGCAAGGAGGTCGCAAAGAAGATATGGCCCGCTCCCGCATAGCATCCATCTGCGCCCTTGTCGTGCTGGTGTCGGCAATCATGGCCGGCTGCTCGGCCCTGGCCCCTCAGGGCAACGTTCCCGTGCCTCCGCCCTCGCCCGAAGTGCCGACCGCCGCGCCCACACCGGTGGGGCCACCCCCCACGCCCGAGCCAGAGCCAACAGCCGCGCCCACCTCCGAACCCCTGCCCGCCTTGCCGCCGGCCAACCGTGTGCTCAACATCCTGCTCCTCGGCAGCGATCAACGCGCGGGCCAGACCGGCCCCTGGCGCACGGATGTCATCATGTGGGTTACCATCCACCGAGATGAGAAGCAGGTGGGAATCTTGAGCATCCCCCGCGATCTGTGGGTGAGCATCCCCAGGGTGGGCGAGAACCGCGTGAATGTGGCCGACTACTTTGGCGAAACGCTGAAGTACCCCGGCGGCGGGCCGGCGCTCGCCGCCGACACTCTGAAGAACAACCTCGGCCTGGAAACCGATCGTTACATCCGCCTGAATTTTGAAGCCTTTGAGCGTGTCATTGACGCCATGGGCGGCATCACGGTGGACGTAGATTGTCCCATTGAGGACAAGTTCATAGACGACTCCGCGCCGGGTGGATTCCGCCTGCTCAAGGTACCGGCCGGCAGGCAGGTCATGGACGGCAAGACGGCGCTCATGTTCGCCCGCTCCCGCCACGGCCGCGGCGATATTGACCGCACCCGCCGTCAGCAGCGCGTCCTGATGGGCATCCGCAACCGCGCGCTGGACGTGGGCATGATCCCCCGCATCCCGCGCATCTGGGCTGCCCTCAAAGACTCGGTGGACACCAACCTCACGCTCCAGGAAGTGCTGTCGCTGGCGCTTCTCGCCAAGGACATCGCGCCCGAGCAGATTCACAGCCGCGTGATAGACTACACCATGGTCAGGGACTGGACGACGCCGGAAGGGGCCATGGTGCTCCTGCCCGACCGCGCCAGAATCATGGACGCCATCGCGCACCTGATGGACAGCCCCCCGCTGATGGAAGCGTCCAAGTTCCCCGGCACGTGCCCGGACTAGGGGACAATGGGCCTGCGCTTGGCAACCGCCGCCCATGCTGCTATCATACCGCCATCGGGTGCCTCGGCGTCCATGGCGCGAGAAAAGGGCCGTCTCTCTCCACTGCCGAATACACGGACGAGGTGCGGGAAACCATGACCACAATCACCTGCTACGGAGCCGTCGGCTGCATCGGCGGCAACAAGATCCTCGTGGAAGATAAGGATGTGCGTCTGTTCTTTGATTTCGGGCTGGATTTCGGCCACGCGGGGCGGTTCTTCAACGAACTCCTACGCCCGCGCACTTCCCGCGGGTTGCTGGACCTGCTGGCCCTGGGGCTACTGCCCCCGCTGGAGGGCCTCTACCGCGACGACCTGGCATTCCCAGGATTATGGGAGCGCTTTCGCCCGCACCCCCTTTACCGCGACATGCGGGTGAAAAAGCCGGCCGCCGATGCCGTGCTTCTCTCGCACGCGCATCTAGACCACGATGCCGACATTTCTTATGTAAACCCAGAGATCGCCGTGTATGCGACGCGGGTTACCGCTTTCATCGCCCGCTCCATGCAGATCACCGGCCAGTCCAATCTTGAGCGCGAACTCGTCTACATCAACCCGCGTGCAGTGGCGGACTCCGGCGAACTGCAGTCGGATCGCAAAGCGCCGTACCGGTGTCGCCCGCACCACTTCGTAGACGGCGGACTCACACCGGAAGCGCACGAGCACTGGAACCACCTGCCCAGCAGCGAAACGGGAAGGGGCAAACCCTTCGCGCCCGCCTGCGCGGAACCCGCCCCGCCGACCGTGAACGGCCTGCCCATCCGCTGGTGGCCTCTGGACCACTCTATCCCGGGTGCGGGGGGATACGCGGTCAAGACATCGGCTGGATGGATCGCCTATACTGGCGACATCCGGTTTCACGGCAGGGATGCTGGGCGCAGTCGGCAGTTTGCGCGAGACCTGGCCAACCTGCGCCCCGTCGCTTTACTCTGCGAAGGGACGCGAATTCCCGAGGAGCCGAGAGCCACGCTAACGGAGAGCGACATCATCGCCAATGCGCTGGACCTCGTCAGGGCCGCCGCCGGAAGGCTGGTTGTGGCCGACTTTGGCCCCCGCAACGTGGAGCGGCTGGAGTCCTTTGCCCACGTCGCCCAAGAGACGAAACGCAACCTGGTCATCTTGCCAAAAGACGCCTACCTACTCCAGGCCATCGCCCTGGCCGACCCCGCACGCTACACCATGCCGCAGCAGTCGCCCGTGATGCAACTGTACGCCGACCCCAAGTCTGCCCCCAAGCAGTGGGAACGGAACCTTCGCGACGCCTGGCCCAGGCCGCTCGTGGGGCCAGAGGACGTCTCACGCCATCCGGGCGACTACATCCTCTGCTTCTCGCTGTGGGACGCCAACGACCTGCTGGACCTGCAGGGCGTAGAGGGCGGCATCTACCTGTACTCCAGCAGCCGCGCCTACGACGACGAGCAGGCCGCCGACTTGGAGCGCCTGCGCAACTGGGTGCGCCACATGGGTTTCACGCTGCACGGGGACCCCGACGACGAAAACCGAATCCCGCTCCACACATCAGGGCACGCCGCTGCCGGTGATCTGCTGGAATTCGTCTCCACGGTTCACCCCGAGGTGCTCATCCCCATCCATACGGAGTGCCCTGACTGGTGGGAGCGGCAACTGGCGGGCACCGGCATTCGCATCCAGAAGCCGGAACTGGGGAAACCGATTCGGCTCGCGTAGCACGCCTGCGGGATACAGGTGCGCCACCCGCAGACTTTGACCACAGGCTTGGGCCGCTCCTCCCCCCTTGAAGCCGCGAACAGGGGGCGTTTGACCTCACCTACGCCCGACGCCTAGCGAGGCCCTGCCGTTCTTGCCCCCCAGAACGGACATGCGCCTCTCGCCCCAACATCATTGACGAAGCCAAGAAGTCGGGTATAATCCTGAACGTGAGGGGGCTAACACGGATTCTGGCTGGGCGGCGACTGCCGGCAGTGGAGCACGGAGGCACGAGATATGGAAAAGCAGTGGGTCGTGTCCAATCCGAACGTGATGATGGGAAAGCCTGTGATCGCAGGCACCCGCATTACGGTGGAATTGATTCTGGAAAAACTGGCTGCGGGCGAAACGATTGAGCAGATTCTGGATGCGCATCCGGCCTTGACGCGCGAGGCCGTCCTGGCGGCCATCGCCTTTGCGAAAGAGGCGCTGCGGGCCGACGTGATCTATCCTCTGGCCGAGGCGGCGCAGTGAATCTCCTAGCCGACGAGAGCGTGGACCGTCAAATCGTTGAGCGCCTCCGCAGAGACGGTCATCGCGTGGTGTACGTGGCCGAGACGGAACCCGGGATGTCAGATGAAGCCGTGCTTGCGGCAGCCCGGCGCGAGAAAGCCTTGCTACTCACCGCCGATAAGGATTTCGGAGAGATTGTCCATCGCCAGCGGCTTCACACGTACGGGATCGTCCTCATACGCCTCGCTGGCGTATCCTCCGAGCGAAAGGCGGAATGGGTTGCCCTTGCGATCCGCGAGCACGCCGACGAACTGAAAGAGGCGTTCACGGTGCTTGCGCCGGGCATGTGCCGCATTCGTCGCTCATAACGCCTGGCGACATCCCCTGCCACCGTCAGCTGCCTACTCCACCCACCCCAGAGTGCGCTCCACCGCCTTCAGCCAACCCTTGTACAGGCGCGCGCGAGTCTCGGCGTCCATCTGCGGTTGCCAGACTTTGTCCACACCCCAGTTCTTGCGCAGGTCGTCCAGGCCGCCCCAGAACCCGACGGCAAGCCCCGCCGCGTAGGCCGCTCCCAGGGACGTGGTTTCGGCGACCTTGGGGCGCACCACCGGCACGCCCAGAATGTCGGCCTGGAACTGCATCAGCAGTTCGTTTTGCACCATGCCGCCGTCCACTTTCAGCGAGGCCAGTTTCACGCCCGAGTCCTTCTCCATGGCGTCCAGCACCTCGCGGGTCTGATAGGCTGTGGCTTCCAGGGCGGCGCGGCATAGGTGCGACTTGTTCACATAGCGCGTGAGGCCCACGATGACGCCGCGCGCATCGCTCCTCCAGTAGGGCGCGAACAGGCCGGAGAACGCGGGCACAATGTACACCCCGCCGCTGTCCTGCACCTGGCGAGCGTAGTCCTCCACGTGCTTGGCGAAATCAAAGAAGTGCAGGTTGTCGCGTAGCCACTGCACCAACGCGCCCGTGATGGCGATGGAGCCTTCCAGGCAGTACACTGCCGGCGCATCGCCCATTTTGTACCCCAGCGTCGTCAGCAGGCCGCTGGTGCTGGGCACGGGCTTGGTGCCCGTGTTGAGAAGCATGAAACAGCCGGTGCCGTAGGTGTTCTTGGCCTCGCCCGGGCTGAAGCACGTCTGGCCCACCAGCGCCGCCTGCTGATCGCCGAGGTCGCCGCATACGGGCACCGACGCGCCCAGCGGCCCGTCTTTCGGCGTGGCACCATACAGCGCGGGATCGCTGGACGGCCGAATGGTCGGCAGCATGGCCCGCGGAATGCCGAGGATGCCCAGGATTTCATCATCCCAGTCCAGCGTCTCCAAGTTCATGAGCATGGTGCGGCTGGCGTTGGAGACGTCGGTAACATGAGCGCCCCCGTTCGGCCCCCCGGTCAAGTTCCAGATAATCCACGTATCCATGTTGCCAAAGAGGGCATCTCCCCGCTCCGCCGCGGCACGAACACCGGGCACGTTGTCCAGAATCCAGCGGATCTTCGGGCCGGAGAAGTAGGTCGCGAGAGGCAGGCCCGTCTTGGCGCGGAAGCGATCCTGCCCGCCGTCTTTCGCCAAAGCGTCGCAGATGTCTTTGGTGCGGGTGCACTGCCACACGATGGCGTTGTAGTAGGGCTTGCCGGTCTTCCGATCCCAGACCACCGTCGTCTCGCGCTGATTGGTTACGCCGATGGCGGCCAGGTCCTGCGGCCGAACGCGCGCCTTGTCCAGCGCGCCGCGGATGACCTGGCAGGTGCGCTCCCAAACCTCTGCCGGGTCATGCTCCACCCAGCCGGCCTGCGGGTAAATTTGTCGGTGCTCCAACTGGTGAAGCCCGATGACTTGACCCTCGTGGTCAAAGATCATGAAGCGAGTGCTGGTAGTCCCCTGGTCTATTGCGGCAACGTACTTGGCAGCCATAGTCCTCCCTCACTTGCCCAAGACTTTTTTGAGTTCAATCGGATCGTTCGTTGTAATCGCGTCCACGCCCCATTCGGCCATGCGGCGCATCTCGCCCGGGCTGTTCACCGTCCAGACACCGATCTTGAGCCCGCGCTCATGGACAGCATTGATCAGCAAATCAGACACGCCTGCCGACGAAGGCATGATGTAGTCCGCGCCAGTCTCCCGAATGACTTGAGCCACGAAATCGGCATGCGGCGTTTTGGAGTTCATGGAGAGAGTCGTCGCGCTGAGGAGCGCCCCGGTCTTGAACCGTGGGTCCAGTTTCTTAACTTCCACAAGGGTAGGAAAATCAAATGAGATAATGATGACATCGTCCACCATGCCCCGGGCCTTCACGGCTTCTATCACTTTCTGCTCAATGCCCGGATAGCGCCCGAAAATCTTCTCCACTTTGATCTCAATCTGCACCTGGGCCTTGCCCTTGACCAGGTCCAGCACCTCGCCCAGCGTGGGGACCGGCTCGGCAGGCCACGGAGCGCCCTTGAATTTAGCGGCGGCGTTGAACTTGCGGATGTCGGCGAAATTCATCTGATAGATGAACCCCTTCCCATCCGTTGTGCGCATCAGGTCTGGGTCGTGCATGACGACGAGTTCGCCATCCTTGGACAGGTGCACGTCGCACTCCACCATGTCCACGCCGATCTTGAGGGCGTTGGCGAAGGCTCCGAGGGTGTTCTCCGGGGCAAGCGCCGCACCGCCTCTATGCGCCACGACCAGGATATGCGGCCAGGCGGGCGCGGTAGGCGATGGGACTGAAGTTGGGGACGCTTCTGGGGTAGGCGCGGGTGTCGTCGGCTCCGCCGTAAGGGGCGACACAGGCCTTGCCCCGCCGCACGCCGCCAGGACAAGACAGAGCAATGTAAGGGCCAGGAGCAGGATAGCCCGCGTGGGTTGTTTGCGGAACGGACTCATTTTCTTCCTCCAGACGCCGGAAACGGGGCGCAGCAATGATAGCAGAAAACGACAATCCGAACAAAATCTGGACTGCTGAAGCCAGACCAGGAGTCCGGGCCTGGCTCAGCAGTCCAGAGACATGGGCACGGGAACCGTGCTACGGGGCTACGGTGTCGTTGTAGTCCTTGATGGCCTGGGTTACCTTGGCCGCCGCTTTGTCCAGCGCTTCCTTAGCGGTTACGCCTCCGGCGAAGTACTCTTCCACAGCCGCCTCAACCGTCTGGCGAGCCTCTGGGAAGACGCCGATCAGACCGCCCGCAGTGTAATTGTTGATGGGGGCCATGTGGAGTTGGTCAATGGCCACCTGGAACTGCGGGTACTTCTCGCGCCAAGCGATATCATCGGGATGATTGTAGCCTTTGGCGTTGATGGGATAGTACCCGGTCATGATGTGCCAGTAGGCCTGCGCGTCGGCGCTGCTCATGAACTTGATGAACTTCCACGCGGCTTGCTGCTCTTCCTCGGGGCGCAGTTTCAAGATGTACAGCGCGGCGCCGCCGATGATCGTGCCGGATTTGTTGAAGTCTTCCTCGCTGGAGCGGGGCAGGAACCCAACGCCCAGTTCAAACTTGCCTTCGGCCGCATCCACACGGTCGCGGAGCGCAGCGGTGGAGTCCAGGGTCATGGCCACCACACCCGAGTCAAACGCCTTCTTGGTGTCGGCGGTCTTGCGGCCAAGGTTGACGCAGATGCCTTCGTCGTTGAGGCTCTTCCACCATTCCAGCAGTTTGACGCCCTCGGGACCATTGAAAGTGGCTTCAGTAGCGCGGGCCGCGCGGCCGTTCTCGTTGTTCACGTAGTAGCCACCCTGCACGGCGATGAACTGCTCTACAAACCACCCGTAGATGGCGAAGGAGCATCCATACTGCACAGTATTGCCCGAGGCATCTTTCTTCGTCAGTTTCCGAGCGGCTTCCGTAACTTCGGCCCAGGTCCGCGGGGGCTTCTCCGGATCCAAGCCGGCTTCCTTGAACATGGTCTTATTGTAGTACAGGACCGGGTTGGAGGTGTTGAACGGCATGGGCCACAGCTTGCCGTCCACCGTGTAGTAGTTGCGGACGGCCGGCTCAATGTCGCTCACGTCAAACTTCTCGGCGTCAATGAAATCCTGCACCGGGCGAACTACGTTCAAGTCAATCAGCAGGCGGAGCCCGATGTCGTAGATTTGCACGACCGCGGGCACGTCCTTGGACTGAAGTCCGGCTTTGAGTTTGGTGATAGCATCATCATAGGAACCCTGGTAGGTCGCCGTGACAAAGACCTCGTTCTGCGACTCGTTGAACCGCTTGACCAGTTCCTGGATGGCGTCGCCCGCCTTGCCGCTCATGGCATACCAGAAGTCAATCTTGACCGGCTCCTTGGGCGGAACAGGCGTCGGGGGCGTCGTCGGCTGCGCTGGCGGCGTCGTCGGCTGAGCCGCCGGCGTCGTCGGCTGGGCCGCCGGCTTCGTGGGCTCCGGCGTCGCCTTGGGGCCGCAAGCCGTCAGCACCATGCTGGCGATCAGAACAAGGGCCACAACTGTGAATACCGTTCGTTTCATTTTCCTTCTCCACCTTTCGTGTCAGTTTGAGCAGATTTTCTCACGACAAATCTCAGCAAACCTGATGGCAGATGCACCGTACCTACGTGATTGCACCACCTCCTTTCCATGCACACGTTTACAAGACGACGTCGCGGCAGCGATGATAGCAGAATCCAGGCGGGCTTCTCTAGCCCTTTAGGGCACCGGCCGTCAGACCGCGGATCAACTGCCGGTTGGCGAGGATGAACAAGGCAAGTGTCGGGATCATCACAATCACCACGCCAGCCATCACGACGTTCCATGCCTCGCGCTCAAACTCCTGCAGCATCTTGATCCCGATCTGCACCGTTCGCATGTGGGTGCTGTTGGTGATGAGCAGGGGCCAGAAGTATTGATTATATGTCTGGAGGAAACTGTACACCGCCAGCGTCCCCAGCGCCGGTCGGGCCAGGGGCGCGGCGATGGTAAGCAGGTACCGGAGGTTGCTGCAACCATCAATGATCGCCGCGTCATACAAGTCCCTAGGCAGGCTCATGAAGAACTGCCTTATGAGGAACGTGCCAAACGCGGTTGCCATGAACGGCGCGATCAGCCCCAGATAGGTATCATCCCACCCGATTTTCTGGATGAACAGGTAGTTGGGGATGATGGTTGCTTCCCATGGGATCATCATCGTGGACAGGAAGACCATGAATATGAACTGCTTACCTCTGAAAGGCAAGAACGCGAAGGCAAATGCCGCCAGGCTCGCCAGAACCAGTTGCGAAATCATGACGCCGCCCGACTGCACAAAACTGTTGAAGACAAACCGAAACAGGGGCGCCATTCGCAATGCTTCTTTGTAGTTCTGCCACTGGAAATCCAGCGGGATGAGTTTCGGTGGATAGGTATCCAGATTCTTCGCACTCAGCAGCGACGTAACGAAGCCCGTGTACAACGGGAACAGGATAGCGATCGCCGCCAGCGTGAGCAGTGCGTACAGGACTACCTTTCCGAGAACTTGTGCGACCTTGTGCTTGTTCATGCGTAGTGCACCCTCTTCTCAATGACGCCGAATTGGATGATGGTGAGGATTAGGATGATGACGAACAGCACCAGCGCCTGCGCCGAGGCATAGCCGTACTGCCCGTTGAAATAGAAACTGCGGTAGATTTCGTGCACCACAACCTGCGTGGAATCCACCGGCCCGCCAGCCGTAAGTACGTTGATCTCGGTAAACGTCTGGAACGCGTTCAGTGTTACCACGACCAGGAGGAAGAAAAGGCTGGGCGAGATCAAGGGCAGGGTGATGTGCCGCCAACTCTGCCAGAACCCCGCGCCATCAATCTTGGCCGCCTCGTACAACTCTTCCGAAATCCCCTGCATCCCGGCCAACAACACCACCGTGGCGAACCCGGTTTGCAGCCAGATGCGCGGAATGGCCACCGAAATCAGCGCCCAGCGAGTGTCCGTAAGCCACGGGATCTTTCCGATGCCGATGACCTGCATCACATAGTTGAACGTGCCGATGACCGGGTGGTAGAGGAACATGAAGATCAAAGCCGCTGTCGCACCCGAGACCGCCAGCGTAATGGCGAAGGCAACGCGGTAGAACGAAATGCCCTTCAACCGCAGGTTGCCGAGCGTCGCCAGGATCAAGGAAAGAATCAGCACGCCGGGCACCGTATAGGCCACGAACTTGAGGGTTACCAACAGACTGTTCGCGTACACGGGGGATTCTATCAGCCGCTGAAACCACTTCAGCCCGACGAACTTCGTCATCTGGCCGATTGGGTTCGTCGCATACACGCTCAATATGACCGTGCGAACCAGCGGCGCAAAGACAAAGATGACAAACAGAATCAGAGAGGGTGCAAGATAGGGAAATGCGGTTATCCACTGCTTGATTTCGCGACGCCTCTGCTTCGCCCGCGCTTGCGCAATGCTGGAACGTGTGCGTGTGAGCACGGCCATGTGCCACTCCTGTTCTTGGGTGTCGGGTTGTGTCTGAAAGCAATCGCGGGCGAAAGAAGCCCGGGCAAAGACAAGCAGCCATCTTTGCACACGTTAGTATAACATGGCTGGTCAGGGTTGTCAAATCAAATTGCAGAAGCACGCGCCCTGCAATGCCCCTGCAAGCCCAGACACTTGACGGGCACAGCCGCGGCTGTTACAATCCTAGGCACCGGACTTCATCTAGGAGACAGCCCATGAGTCGGATGGTAACACTGAAAGCGGCGTGCATGTTGGTGGCAATCGTCGCGTTAGCGGCGACTGGGACCGGCTGGGGGCCGGCGTTCGCGCTTAACCAGACCGTGCCCACGCGGACGCCCTCGCGCCCGCCCACGGAGACGCCAACGGCCATCCCGCCATCGCCCACGTTCACCGCAACGTTGCAGTCGCCCACATCCACTCCGACACCCGTGCCGCCGTCGCCGACGCCGCGCCCGCCCGACACACCCGCGCCACCGCCCCCTACGCCCACACCCGTGCCGACGGACACGCCCGTGCCATCGCCGACGTTCACCCACACGGCAACCAGAACGCCAATGCCCAGCGATACCCCTGCACCGACGCCAACGCCCACGCGGACGGCGGAACCGCCCACCGCCACCGCGACGCCTGTGCCGCCGTCTGCCACACCCACCTCAACGCCACGGCCCATGACACCCGCGCCGACGGCGACGCCCCAGCCGACCGCTACCCCGGCGCCCGAGCCGCGGTCTAGCACAGGAGGGATGCTCATCTGGGCTGGAGCCCTCGCCGTGCTTCTCATTATTGGCAGCGCGGTGCTCTTGACCCGGCGCGGGGCGAGGCAATGAGCATGCAGCCGGTAAAAGCCCGCGCCCTGCGCCTTCTGGGCGCAGACTGGCTCGTGCCCGACGAGCCGATGGCCAAGCACACATCCTTTCGCATCGGCGGGCCCGCCCTGCTCTTTGCCTCGCCGCCCGACGCCGAAGCCCTACGCCGAGCGCTTGCTTTCTGCGCCGATGAGGACATCCCCTGGTTTGTCCTGGGACGGGGCACGAACCTCCTTGTCAGCGACGCGGGATACAACGGCATGGTGATCCATGTGGGCAGGGCATGGGCGTGGCTTCGCGTTTCCGGCCAAGCCCTAGACGTGGGCGCTGGCTATCCTCTGCCCTCGCTGGCGCGAAAAGCCGCCGATATGGGACTCGTCGGGCTGGAGTTCGCTGCCGGCATCCCCGGCTCCGTGGGCGGGGCCATCGCCATGAACGCGGGCGCGTTTGGCGAAAGCATGGCACAGGTCGTGCGAGAGGTGGACTGCATCCTGTCATCGGGCGAGGCGCGCACGCTGAGCACAGAAGACATGGCGTTCGGCTACCGCCGCTCGCGCGCCCTCGCCGAACCCCTCATCATCACCGCCGCGCGGTTGGCCCTCTCCCGGGGGAACCCTGAGGACATCCATCGGCGCCTGGACGAATTCCAGGCCCAGCGCAAGGTCAAGCAGCCCCTGTCATCATGGAGCGCCGGCAGTGTGTTCCGCAACCCTCCAGGCGACGCCGCAGGACGGCTCATTGAGGCCGCCGGTTGCAAGGGGATGAGACGAGGCGGCGCGCTGGTCTCGCCCAAACACGCCAACTTCATCGTCAACGCGGGCGGGGCCACTGCATCCGATGTGGCCGCGCTGATGCGCGAAGTCCAACGGCGCGTGCGGGAGCGATTCGGCATAAGCCTGGAGCCGGAGATCAGACTTCTGGGCGAATTTGACGCGCCCACGCCTGCCGCCCCCGCGCTCTGACGTCTTTGTTTAGCAATGGCGGACTCAGATTATCTTCTGTTGCCGGCCACGTGTCACCATCGTTTGCGCCGATCGTCATCCTTCGCCGCTTCGCGGCCGGGACATCGCTAACCGACAGTCGCCCCTTCGCTCGCCACGGCAGGAAGCATGGAGCCACCAACGCACTCTGGAGCCGAGCCAACGACGCGCGCATTTTGCCAAATCGGGCCTTCTGTGCTACACTGCGTGCACAGTGCCCCCGTAGCTCAGGTGGATAGAGCGCCGGCCTCCGGAGCCGGGTGCGAGCGTTCGAGTCGCTCCGGGGGTACCAGCCATACCCGCCGCGTACCGGCAGGGCGCGTAGCCCCTTCGGCCTCGGCGGGTTTCGTTTTGCCTGCGTATCACCCCCGCCCGCGGCGAATTGCACCTACCGTTTCCACGGCGGCGTCTCGGGCAGCAGCGCCTCAAACTCGCGCACCAGGCTCGCTTCGTAGTCGCCCGCGTACTCGCCGCGCAGAAACCGAGGAAGGCCTTCTTTGTAGAATCGCTCCCAGGATTCATCCTCCCGCCCGGGGTTGATGGGGAAGAACAGCGCATTGTTCTCACGCGCGGCCTTCAAATCGCCGAGAGCATCGCCGATCATGAGCACGCGCCCAGGCGCATACTTGCCGCCCGACGCATACCGCAGGTGATCCGACTTCGTGCCCATCTCCTGCCCGGCAATGGCCCGCACGTAGCCGTCTATGCTGTGCTCCTGCCACTCGCGCACCAGCGCCTCGGTGGGCGTCTGGGAGACCACCACCATGTCCGCGTACTGGGCCATGATCTCCAGGCTTTCGCGCACGTATGGGAAGGGCGGCACGCCGAAAACAATCTCCTCAATGGTGCGGTTCACCGCCTCGCTCCACTCCAACGCTTGGATCAGTTCGGGATCTTGGGTTTCGGCGACCAACTCCTTGAGCGAGGCATTGCTCAACGGTCGGCCGGAAGCGATGAACTTGCGAATTTGCGCCGCTTCCGGGATTGCCGCATGACGCCGCTGGACCTCCGGACGTTCGCGCAGCAGGTCAAACACCATCACCAGCGCGGGCCAGCGGTTGATGCCGCGCCACTTGGAGTACAGGTTGACAAACTCCGCCGCCTCGCGGGCGTACTTGGACACCGGCTGGAGCCGCCAATACCGAATGATGTTGGGGATAAAGCACTCCTTGTGCTTGATCTCCATGGTGTCAAAGACACAGCCATCGGAGTCAATGCCCACAAAGAAATCGTGCTTGGGCCGCAGTTCCACAAGAGGCTTTGCCGCTTCAGGTACGGATGCCATGAGAATGTCCTCCTGCAATGCAATGAGAGTCGTCAAGGCTACACGCCGCTGCACGCCGCGAAGCCGCCGTCCACAGGGATCACCGTGCCGTGGACGAACCGCGCCGCGGGCGATACCAGCCACAGCACCGCGCCGATGAGGTCAAACTCCGGGTCGCCCATGCAGCCCATGGGCGTATGCGCCAGGATGGTCTTGCCGCGCTCCGTCCACTGACCCGTCTGCTCGTCCACCAACAGATAGCGGTTCTGGTTGGTCAGGAAGAAGCCCGGCGCAATGGCATTGACGCGAATCTGCGTGCAGTAGTTCTGCGACATGTGAGTCGCCAGCCACTGGGTGAAGTTCACCACCGCCGCCTTCGCCGCCGAGTAGGCCACAACGTTGGTGAGCGGGCGAATCGCCGCCATGGACGCCACGTTGAGAATCACGCCCTCCCCTTGCTTGGCCATCTGCCGGCCGATGACCTGGCATGGGATCACGGTCCCCATCAGGTTCAGGTCAAACACCCAGCGGAAGGCCGACTCGGGCAGGTCAAAGAACGACAGGTCTTTGGACGTCGTTGCTTCGCGCTTGTTCCCACCCGCGCCGTTGATGAGGATGTCCACGCGACCAAACCGCTGGAGCGTCGCATCCAGTGCCTGCTCCACGCTCGCACGGTCCAGCACATTCACCTTCACGGCGATGGCCTCGCCGCCGGCGGCAGAAATTCGGTCGGCAACGGCCTTGGCCGCGTCTTCCATCAGGTCGGCAATCACAAGATTCGCGCCCGCTTTGGCCAACGCTTGGGCGATATTGCTGAAAAGCACGCCCCCGGCCCCCGTGATGAACGCGGTCTTCCCCTGCAAACCGAACAAAGAAACAAGATACTGGGTGTCCATTCGTGCCTCCTCTCGCTGAAAACTCACCGCGATTTTTGCACACGTTCTCATTTCTGTCAAATCGCGATGGTCGGCGCGGCTATCGGTGCCTACGTACACTTGCCCTTAAACCACTCGCAGGCCTCGTTCACTGCCTCCCTGGGCCCCACTAGCATCACGATGTCGTGCAGGCGCAGGCGCGTGTCACCATGCGGCACGATCACCTCGCCATCGCGCCGAATTCCGATAAGCAGTGCGCCTCCGGGAATTGTCAGCCTGCGGAGCGGCATCCCATCCAGCCCCGCATCGCAAACCACCGCCTCACCCAGTTCGGCATCGTCTTCCTTATTGCTGATCAGGTCAAAGGCAGCCGGGAATCGCAAGGCACCCTCAAGCGCCAGCGCGGTTGCCATAGCGGGCTGCACCACTAGCACGCCCATATCTTGCAATGTCTTGGCATCCTCGGCGCGGTTAGCCCAGGCCACAACGGTGGGCACGCCGTACACGCTACGCGCCACGCTGCAAACATGGCGGTTCACCTCGGGCCTACTGGAAACGGAGACCACCGCCTCTACATCGGCAATGCCCGCCTCCTCAAGGGTGCGCGATTCCAACGGATCGCCATACACTGCCACAAATCCCTGATGCTGCACCATCTTTATCCGCGCCTCGTCTCGTCCGATGATGGTGGCAGGCACGCCCTCTGCCGCCAGCCGCCGCGCCACCAGGAGACCCAGTTCGCTCGCCCCCACGATGACGACACCGCGCCGCGCCTTCTCCTCAACCCTCGGCGAAAACCGCAGAAACAGCAACGGCGACGCCGTGCAGGTAACGATCGCCACAAGGATAATCGCGCTATTCACGGCCTCGGATATCGTCCCCAGTTCCAGGGCAATCGCCGACGCGGCGATGATGAGCGACAAACGCGACGACAGGAGCAACCCCGCGCTCACCGCCTCGCGCCACGAGAACAGCAAGCGCAGCGACAGCGCAGGGATTACTTTCACCACATACGCTGCAACCAGAAGTAGCGGCAGCAACACCACTGCCGATGGCGACGTGATCATCGCCCTCAAATCAAAGCGCACACCCACCATGATGAAAAAGATCGGAATGAAGAAGCCGAACCCGATCGCCTCCAGTTTCGCACGCAGAGCCGTTTCTCGGTTCCCGCCCAAAAGGCTAACCAGCGCACCGGCCAGGAATGCCCCCAGGATGATCTCCAGCCCCAAGGTCTCGGCCAGCATCACCCACATCACGATGAGGGCAAATGCCCCCCGCACCCTAATCTGCGCTGTGGCGCTGGACAGTTCGGCCATGACCTTCCTCACCGCGCCCACGCGCTGGAGAGCCCGCGCCACGCGGAGGATGACGAAGAATACCACCACCAGCACCAACACCAGCAGCAAGTCCGGCGTGACCCCCCGCTGCTGGATAGCCACCACCACACTGATGAGCAGAAGCGTCGCGAAATCGGCGACGAGTGCGCTGACCAGAATCGTCTGCCCGTACACCGACGAGGTCATCTGCCGCTCCTTCAGCACGGGTACCACAATTCCCAACGACGTCGTGCTGAGAATCAACCCCATCAAAACTGGCGTCCGCACCAACCCCATGGCAGCAAACCAGAACGATAGCGCCACCGACAAAGCGACTGTGAGCACAAAGACCAAACCGCCCAGCACCACCGGCGATATTCTGCGCTGCTCCGAGGAAGAGGGCCGATTCTGGGGCATCAGCACCGTGAAATCCACCTCCAGGCCCGACAGGAACATCAAGAACGCAAACCCAAACTCCGCCAGGAAAGCCAGCGAGGGTGATTCGTGAACCAGGTTCAGACCGCTCTTGCCGATGATCATGCCCACCAGAATCTCGCCTACGACGATGGGAATCTGAATCTTGCAGAAAGAGGCGGACAGAAGCGGAACCGCAGCCGCCAGCACAGTGATCAGAAGCAAGGGCAGAAAAGCTGTTTCTCCCATATTGACTCCACGTTAGGTCTACTCATCGTCCCCAGAAGGTCCTACTGTAAGCACAGCGGCGCCTCGCACCTGCCTGGCCTTCAGCCGCTGCAACACGCGGTTGGCCTCGGTCAGCGGATAGGTCTCCACCTCGGTGCGCACGGGAACTTGCGCCGCGACTTCCAGCAGGCCAAGCGCGTCCTCCCGCGTGCTGTTGGCCACGCTTCGCACCACGCGCTCATGGTACAGCAGGTCGTAGGGCATCTGCGGAATATCGCTCATGGTGATCCCCGCAAGGGCCAGCGTCCCGCCCTTGTCCAGCGCCCCCAGCGCCAGGGGCACCAATTCCCCCGCCGGCGCGAAGATAATGCTGGCATGCATGCGCGCGCCCGCGTCATCTTCGGCCCCTCCTGCCCAAACCGCGCCCAACTCCAGTGCCAGCGCCCGGTGCGCCTCGCCCCGTGTGAACACGTACACTCGGCATCCCCAGTACCGCGCGATTTGAAGCACGATGTGCGCCGACGCGCCAAACCCGTACAAGCCCAGATTCTGCCCAGGCTGTACGCCGCTGAGGCGAAGCGCCCGGTAGCCGATGATCCCCGCGCACAGCAGGGGCGCGGCCTGGATGTCCGAGAATCCGTCCGGCAGGCGATAGACAAACCGCGCGTCGGCCACGGCATATTCTGCATATCCCCCGTCGCGGTGCAGGCCCGTGAACTCCGCGCGCTCGCACAGGTTCTCGCGCCCACTACGGCAGAACTCACATGCGCCGCACGTCCAGCCCAGCCACCCCACGCCCACCCGCTGGCCTGGTACCAGGTCGCGCACACCCTCGCCCACCTCGTCCACGACGCCAACAACCTGATGGCCGGGGATGAGCGGGAGTTTGGGCAGGGTCAGTTCGCCCTCCACCGTGTGCAGGTCAGTATGACACACGCCGCAGGCACGGACTCGGATGCGCACCTGCCCACGCCCTGGATGCGGGTCGGGAAGATTCACAATGTCCAGCGGAGATTCCTCCGCAGGAGCAGGCTGCCGGAGTAGCATTGCTCGCATCGCATCACCTACCTCAAGAACCCAACCGCCAACTCTTCATCACTGTCCATGACCACCTGCAGAAGTCTGCCACCCGTCAGCGCGGGCACGTCCAGCACCCGCACCACGTCGCCCCAGCGGGCATCTTCGGGCAGTAGGGCAGCCAGCGCGTTCGGACTCTCCTCAAAAAACTCCGTCTTGAACAATGCGCCGGGCGCATCGGGGAAGATCGCCAGCGGGTAAATCTGCGCCTCCACCAGGTCCTGGAAGAAATGCGTCCCGTAGGAGACCTCCGGGCTGGCTTCCGTACCCGACACGCCTAGCTCCACCAACATCCGCGCATTGTAGATGTCGGCGTAGGACACTTTCACGCCCAGGTCTATGTTGGAACTCCCCCAGCGCCCGGGCCCGATGAGAATGAACGTTTCTCCGGCGAGTTTCTGGTTGAGCCGCCCGATAACCCGCGCCACTTCGGCTTTCTGCGAGGCGGTAGGCAGCGCTGCATACGCGCTCGGGCTGACGTAGATGACATACCGGATACCCTCCACCCGCCCGTGCGGCACCAGCCGACGGCTGACAAACAGCGCCCGTTCCCCCGGAATGTCGGGCACCGACACGCCCTCGGCCTCGGCCATACTGGCCTGCGGTCGGCACTGGAGCAGGCAGATGCGCGGATGGCGCGTCGCCCCGTCGGTGTCCAACTCCAGCGTGAACTCCATGTCCACCGGGCGGCCGTACCGCCGCTCCAACAGTCCCAGCAGATCCCGCATATCCGCCGCGAACGCGGTCTCGGCCAGCAGGCGGTCAAACGTGAACACCATACCCACACGGGAATCCCGCTCAAAGGGCCGCATGGGCGAGAAGTAGTCGCCGTAATCCCATGAGATCAAGTACGGCAACGGCGGATAATCATCACCCACCACCTCCCGAATGGGAAGCGAGCGAAACTCGTTCTGCTGCATGTCCAGCACGTCGATGAAGTGCTGGGAGTAGCGTCGGATGTCGTCGGTGCTCGCCTCGGGCCTCAGGCGCGGATGGCTCAACGCGACCATGCGCGGGTAGTCGTTGGGAACGCGGTCCACGGCGCGCGTCCCCAGCCCGCATACCATGCGCACCAGGCCGTCTTCCCTGCGAATGCGCGGGTTCCATCGGAACGGGTTGCGGCTAAAGGCGACCCCCGCCACCGCTGGGAAGAACCAGCGGCCGTACCGCTGGCCTTCCACCTTTTGGATCAGAATCGCCATTCGCTCGTCGTAGTCCAGCAGGCCCATCTTCTTGCGGTATAACAGCGCCGCGGGATTGACCACGCTGGCGTAGATGCGGGAGATGGCGTCGCACAACGCCGACAGGTTCTCGTCCAGCGTGCCCTGATTGGGGCAGAAGTGGCTTTCGTACTTGCCCGCGAACGACGTCCCGAAACTGTCTTCCAGCAGGCTGGACGACCGTACAATGATGGGAGTCGGCCCTATCTCTTCCAACAGGTCGCGCAACGCGCGCATGATTTCAGGCGGGAAGCGGCCTTGGCGGTACGTGTCGTAGATGCGAGGATAATCCCGCTCAATCTCATCCTGGGGCCGGTACTTCTGATTGATGTGCTCCAGGAGGTGGTTGTACGCATGAAAATCGTAGTACACGTCGGCGCCGACGTAGTATGATTCGGGCAGGCGCACCAGCGGTCGCAATCGTCGCGCCACCTCCGATTCGTCGGTCTGGATGATCTTCCAGGCCAAGAGCATGCCCGCGGCCTTGCCCCCGATCTTTCCCCGGCCAATGCGGCGCCCGCGAATCTCCTTGAGGTCCTGGATCGTGAACAATTCCCGCGCAAGGCCCACAAACTGCAGATGGTCGCTGATCATCGCCTTGAGCAAGACAACGATGATCTCCTGCAAATGGTGCCGGATACGCGCTTTTCTCTCGGGCGGGAGCGCCTCGTACTCCTCCCCCTTGGCGAACAGAATATCCCACGGTGCCAGTTCGGGATTGAAGGTCAGAATATCGTCCTCGGCCAGCCGCTGCGGGCCCAGCACTTCGCTCACAATTTGCCGGAACAGGTCGTGAGGCAAGTTGTACGCAAAGTAGAAGTCGGTAAGCGTCTCGCGAATCTGCCGAAGCCGCTCCTGCCATGTCTCGGCAGATTCCTGCACCAGTGGATCCGACAGCCCCTCGCGCTGCTGGGACAGGATGGCCTTCTCGCGCACCTCCGCCTCGAACCGCTCCTGACTGATGACGCCGCGCGAGAACAGTTCCTGCCTCATGCGCTCGCGAATGCGAGACGCCAGGATGGGATACTGGCTGATCTCCAGATACAGTTGCAGCACCTTGGGCATGTAGCGCTCGCCCTCGTCCACGTTCACCTCCTTCATCGCATATTCTACCACACAACAGCGCCCCAACGCGAAACCGCCACCCATGCCGGCGCAATTTGCTGTGCGTCATGAAGTGGGATACAATAGTCTCAAACCACGAGACCCCTATGACGAACAGGGAGTGCGGATGAAGGACCCCAATATCTACCGCGTGCGTGTTATGGAACGGGCCATGCAGGTCCTAGACTGCTTTGACGACGAGCATCCAGAGCGCGGTGTATCCGAGATCGCCACACTGGTGGGACTGCACAAGGCCACCGCGCACCGCATCATCGTCTCGCTCATGAACGGGGGATTCTTGGAGAAGGCTCCCGACGGCGAGCGTTATCGGCTCGGCCTGCGCCTGGCCGAACTGGGCATGGCCGCCATCCGTAGCCTGGACTTCCGCCGCGAGGCAATTCCCCACATGAAAGCCCTGGTGGACCGCTTTGAGGAGACCTGCGACCTGAGCGTCTTCGACCGCGGCGAGGTCTTCTACGTGGAGGTGATGCAGGGCAAGCACACGCTGACCATTGCGGCGCGGGTGGGCCAGCGCCTACCGGCCCACTGCACCGCCAGCGGCAAGACGTTCCTCGCCTTCCTGCCCGAGGCCGAAGCGCGCAGCATCCTCAAGGAAAAGGAACCGCTCACCCGCTACACCCAGTGGACGATCACCTCGTCCGAGGAAGTCCTGGCCCAGTTGCCGGAGGTCCGCGCCCGCGGCTACGGGTACGATGACCAGGAGTTTGAACTGGGCATCCGCGCCGTTGCCGCCCCGATTCGCAACCGCGAGGGCCGCGTCATCGCCGTCATCAGCATGCCCGGCCCCACAAGCCGAATGACGCCCGAGCGCGTATCCGAAATCGCGCAGGGCCTTGTCGCCGCCACGCGGGCGATCTCGGTACGCATGGGTTGGCAGGGATAGCCCCGGCCGCTATCGCTGTGGCTCAATGATGACTTTGATGGACTCCTTTGCCTCGGCGACGAGGCGGAACCCGAGGCCGGTCTCCGCAAGCCCCAGGCGGTGGGTGATCATCTCCGCTACGGGAATGCGGCGGGCGCGGATCAGGTCCAGCGCAACCGTGAGATCGTAGGGCGCGGCCCCGTAGGACGTCATCACCGTGATGCTGTTGCGCCAGAACTCATTGACCGGAATGGGCAACTCGGCCCCTGGCGGCGTCGGCGCGAAGAACTGGATCGTGCCGCCCCGGTCCACCGACTTCAGCGACTGATGGAAGGCCGGCATCGCCCCCGCGCACACGAACACCACATCGGCCAGCCGACCGTCGTTCACCTCGCGCAGGCGGGCGGGCACGTCCTCGGTCGCATCCAGGACCACATCAGCCCCAAAGTGGCGCGCCGCTTCCAGGCGGTACGGGTGCACGTCTGTGGCCACGATGCGCCCCGCCCCCAGCGCACGCGCCAGGGCAACGTGGAGCAGGCCCGACATCCCGCTCCCCAGCACCAGCACCGTCTGCCCGGGCTGGACGCGCGCCACGCGCTGCGCCCGCACCACGCACCCCAGCGGCTCAATGAAAACCCCTTCCTCAAACGAGACTTCGTCGGGCAAGACCCACACGCCGCGGTCCACGTTGATGGCCGGCACGCGCAGGAACTCGGCGAACCCGCCCGGGTCGTAGTTCGTCGTGTGCAGGGTCTCGCAGACCGTATGCTGGCCGTTGAGGCAGTAGCGGCATGTATTGCACGGCACATGATGGGACACGAACACCCGATCCCCAACCTTGTACCGCGAAACCCCCTCGCCCACCTCGGCGATGACCCCCGCGATCTCGTGGCCCAGGACGCGCGGGGCCTTCTTGATGCGGTACCACTCCATCACGTCGCTGCCGCAGATGCCGCTGGCGATCACCTTCACCAGAAGTTCGCCAGGCCCGACGCGCGGCGTGGGCATCTCCTCCAG
>FWPV01006823.1_pt1 | contig 21381 bp, 26 predicted proteins | sample 2228371 | NCBI WGS metagenome assembly FWPV01 (sample SAMEA103939776, study PRJEB20133) | metagenome | reverse complement strand
ATAACAAGGCTCGCCTCGGTCAGCGGCGTGCCCCTGAGCGAGCTGCTCCCCAAGGAGAAAATAGACGCAATTGCCAAGCGCACAGTCAACGGGGGTGCTGAGATAGTGCAATTGCTCAAGACCGGAAGCGCCTTTTATGCTCCAGGAGCGGCGGCAGCTCTCATTGTTGACGCCATAATCCTGGATAAGAAGCGGGTTCTTCCATGCTCCACCTATCTGGAGGGCGAATATGGAATCAACGGCGTATTTGTCGGCGTACCTGTAAAGATTGGAAGAAACGGCATTGAGAAGATTATCGAGGTTAAGCTGACCCCCGAGGAGAGCGCAGCGTTGCAAAAGTCAGCGAATGCCGTAATGGAACTGGTAAAGATTATGAAAATATAGCGGTTACGAACATGAGAGAAATCAAAGCAAAAGATATCGCCGAAACCGTGGCTCGACTGTGCAAGGAGGCAAACTTCTATCTCGGAGAGGATGTGCTAGCAGCGCTGAGGAAAGCCCGCGAACTGGAAGAGTCCCCGACGGGTCGGGACACACTTGACCAGATACTGAAGAACGCTGAAATCGCTGCCAAGGAGCAGATGCCTCTCTGTCAGGACTGCGGCTTGGCTGTGGTATTTCTGGAAATAGGGCAGGATGTCCACATCACAGATGGCAGCCTCTACGAGGCAGTCAATGAGGGCGTGCGCAAGGGTTACGTGGAGGGCTATCTACGCAAATCTGTAGTCAAACAGCCCTACTCAGCCAGGGTCAATACCAAAGACAACACGCCTGCTATCGTCCATATCGAAATTGTTCCCGGCGATAAGCTCAAGGTTACTGTTGCGCCTAAAGGTGGCGGCAGCGAGAACATGAGTCGCTTTACGGTGCTCAAACCTGCTCAGGGGCGGCAGGGAGTAGTCGACTTCGTGGTGAATACTGTAGAAGAAGCAGGAAGCAATCCCTGCCCGCCAACCATCGTAGGCGTAGGCATTGGCGGCACTGCGGAGAAGGCTATGATGATGGCGAAGAAGGCACTGCTGCGAGAAGTGGGCAAGCCGTCCCCGGACCCGGAGAACGCTGAACTGGAAAAGGAACTCTTGCAGCGCATCAACGCCACCGGCATTGGTCCGGGGGGGACAGGTGGCAGGTTCACATCTCTGGCGGTTCATGTGGAAACATTCCCTGCGCACATTGCCAGCCTGCCTGTCGCAGTCAATATCCAGTGCCACAGCGCACGCCACAAGGAAGCCATGCTTTAGTAGCGAATCGTGCAAGCCTACACTAGCTGTTGGAGAATGATAGCATGGAAATAAACCATGATTTGTTGATTCTAGGTTCCGGGCTGGCGGGGCTACGGGCGGCGGTCGAGGCTGCCAGGGTGAGCAAGGACGAGCTTGATATAGCGATTATCTCACGTGTCCAGCTCATGCGCTCTCACTCCGTGTGCGCAGAAGGCGGCACTGCCGCCGTGATGCGCACCGAGGAAGGAGATAGCCTCGAACTACATGCCTGGGATACAGTAAGAGGAAGCGATTTTCTGGCCGACCAGGACGTTGTTTGGCTCTTTGTGCAGGAAGCACCTAGGGAAATAATACAGCTCGACCACTGGGGCATCCCCTGGTCTAGACGTCCCGACGGGCGCATCAACCAGAGACCGTTTGGGGGGCACAGCTTCGACCGTGCTGTCTTCGCTGAGGACAAGACCGGCTTCTTTGAGATGCACACTCTTTATGATACACTCCAGCGGTTTGCTAGGGTCACCCGCTACGATGAGTGCTATGCTACCTCAATCATGATAGAGAATGGGGTGTTCCAGGGTGTGACAGTCTGGAATCTAGCCAACGGAGAATTCTTTCTGATAAGAGGCAAGGCGCTGGTCATAGCCACCGGCGGAGCCTGCCGCATGTATGGGTTCACCACCTATTCCTTCACTGCCACTGGCGATGGCATGGCAATGGCTTACCGTGCTGGAATTCCACTTAAAGATATGGAGTTCGTGCAGTTCCATCCCACCGGTTTGATACCTTCAGGTATCCTTATTACAGAGTGCGCACGGGGCGAGGGGGGTTACCTCAAAAATAATAAAGGCGAACGGTTTATGGAGAAGTACGCTCCATCGAAAATGGAAACAGCTCCCAGAGATATTGTCTCGCGGGCCGAAATGACAGAGATTCTCGAGGGCAGAGGCTTCAAGAGTCCCGAAGGGATGGAATATGTACATCTCGACCTTACACATCTCGGCGCAAAGAAGATAAACGAGCGTCTACCTCTCATCAGAGAGGTTACCATCAAATTCGCCTTCCTCGACCCTATAAAGCAGCCTATACCCGTAAGACCCGCAGCTCACTACTGCATGGGTGGCATTCACACTAACATCGAAGGTGCAACTCCAGTGAACGGTATCTGGGCAGCCGGCGAGGCAGCTTGCGTGTCATTGCATGGGGCAAACCGACTTGGGTCCAACTCCACCGCTGAGTGCCTGGTCTGGGGCAAGATTACCGGAGAGAAAGCAGCAAAATACGCAATGACACAAAAGACCCTGCCTCCTTTCTCACAAAAGAAAGTGCAGGAGGAGGAGAGCCGAGTGTTCAAACAGATTGGGCAGGGCGACGGCAGCGAAGATGTTTATGTTATTCGCAACGAGCTGCAACAGATGATGGACCGCAATGTGGGCGTGTTCCGCACAGGCCCCCAGATGGAGGAGGCTCTCAAAAAGATAAAGGAGCTGAAGCAGCGAATAAGACGAGTTAAGGTTAAAGATACCAGCCGTGTTTACAACACTAACCTGGTTAACGTTATTGAAACCACCAATCTGATTGAACTGGCTGAGACCATTGTGGTAGGCGGGCTGGCACGCAAGGAGTCACGCGGGGCGCATTCGAGACGAGACTTTCCCAACCGCGATGACGTTAACTGGTGCAAACACACACTGGTGCACTATACTGCTGAAGGTCCAAAGCTCGACCATGCACCGGTAACCATGACCATGTGGAAGCCCGTAGAAAGGAAGTATTAAACGATATGAAAGCGACAAGTGATGCCAAAATACCTTTGCCTAACCGCTTAGGCATAAAAGGCTGGGTATGGGCAGGACGATACAAGATGGAGCGATACCTTTATACACTGCACAGGATAACCGGTGTTGGACTGGCTGCCTATATCTTCATCCACCTGATTGCCAATGGCTTCCGACTTGGCGGTGAGGACACCTGGGAAAGCATCATGAGCGCCTTCAGCAATCCCGGTATTAAAGTGGGCGAGTATCTGGTAATGGCGGCTTTCATCATCCATGCCCTGAACGGCGGAAGGCTGATACTTCAGCACCTAGGATTCACGCTGGGAAAGCCCAAGCCTCCCGTATATCCTTATGTTGACTCCATGCGCCGAAGGCGCCCGCTGACCTGGATAATGCTTGCCGTGATAGCAGCGCTGGCAATCTATGTGCTAGTTGAGTTCGTGATTTCAGGAGTTTGATATGAGAGAGACACATCTTAAATTTCTGCAATATCTCACCGGCATAGGAATTTTCTTCCTGGTGGGTTTGCATTTGCTTATTTCGCATCTGGGCAGCGGAGAACCTGAAGCTTGGAGCTCCGTTTCTCGGAGAGCGGCGAGTGCAGGATGGCTCACCATCTATGTACTCATCCTGATATTTGGCATTTACCATGTCCTGCACGGCGTTAGAGGCATTATTTTGGAGTTCTCACTCCCACAGACAGCAGTGAAAGCGCTGAACTGGGCGATAGTGTGCACAGGGCTGGCGATTTTTGGCTATGCGGTCTATATCCCCATAAACGCTTATATGGTCTAAGAATCACAAGCTCCAAGGAGCGATGAATGGAAAAGCTTACTTTCAAAGTTCAAAGATACGACCCCGATAAGGATGCCAGACCTTCTATGCAGGTATTCACCATTCCGTTCCGACACGGCATGACGGTGCTGGACGGTTTAGTCTACATCAAGGAGAATGTCGATAACACGCTCTCCTTCCGCAGTTCCTGCCGCATGGGGATCTGCGGCTCATGCGGCATGCTTATCAACAAATTTCCGATGCTTGCTTGCCACACGCCTATCGAGGAGTTACACTCTGATAAGATCGAGGTGAAGTCGCTGCCGAACTTCCCCATCATCAAAGACCTGGTAGCTGATCTCTCGCCACTTTTTCAAAAGCACAAGTCAATAAAGCCCTACTTGATGCAACCGGCAGCAGCAGAGGAAATTGAAAAGCCCACAGCCGAATTTCTGCAATCGCAGGAGCATTTGGAAGGATTCGTGCAGTTCGCTTACTGCGTCAAGTGCGGGCTATGTATGGCAGCCTGCCCCACTGTGGCAACAGACAGGCATTTCCTTGGGCCACAGCCGCTGGCTCAAGCCTGTCGCTACTCTCTTGACAAGAGAGATGACGGCGCCAAAGAGAGGTTCAAGCAGGCAGATATCCCTCACGGAGTCTGGCTCTGTCACCTCGCCGGAGCATGTTCGGAAGCGTGTCCCAAAGGGGTTGACCCTGCGCTGGCAATTCAGTTGCTCAAGAGGGCGATGGTAGCTGATGGCTTCAGACTGAACAAGAAGAAGCATCCCCCATCGGTGGCGCCGCCACCTTCGGAGAAAAAGCCCAAAATAGCAGTGCCGGAGTTCACCATAAAAAAGCCGAGCTAACCGGAGGATACAATGCAAAAGAAAATAACTTCTCCGTTCAGTGCTGATGTCGTAGAAAGCCTAAGAGCGGGCGACCAGGTGCTCATCAGCGGCGTCATCTATGTTGGTCGGGATGCAGCGCACAAACGTCTGGTCGAAACGCTGGACAGGGGTGAGAAGCTGCCATTCGACATCAAAGGTCAGACCATCTATTACATGGGGCCTTCTCCCACAAAACCAGGGCATGTTATCGGCTCAGCAGGCCCGACGACCAGCGGTCGTATGGATGCTTATACCCCCCGTTTGCTGGAGGCCGGACTTAGAGCTATGATAGGCAAGGGTTCGCGTTCCGACAAAGTGAAAGAAGCGATAGAACGGTATAAGGCAGTCTATTTAGCTGCTGTGGGAGGCGCTGCAGCTCTCATAGCTAAAGCCATTACGAAGTCGGAGATAGTGGCCTACGAAGAACTCGGGCCTGAGGCTCTGCTGAGGCTCGAAGTTAAGGATTTCCCCGCCGTAGTGATAAACGATTGCAAGGGCGGCGACTTATATCAAGAGGGCAAGGCAAAGTACAGGATTCCAGCCGATTCCGCAAAGAAATGAGAGCAACCGAACAGCCTCGGGTGAAAGTAGACTTGGAGTGGGACGACAGCCATGTAGTGCCCGATAGGGTTACCCCAGACCTTGTGTTCCTGTTCGACAGAATGATAGAGGCTACTGTAGATATGGTAACTTCCAAGAACGGGGATAGGGTGCTGGATGTGGGCTGCGGGCGAGCCGTCGATGCCATAAAAATCGCCCGAAAGGGCAGTATGCTGGTCGGGCTTGAACCATCGAGAGTGATGCTCAGCCACGGCAAGAAATGCGTTGCCGAAAGCGGCAAGGATATAGCTCTTGTACAGGCAATCGGCGAAAACCTTCCTTTTAAGAGCGGCTCCTTCGATTGGGTAGTGTGCAAAGGAGCCCTCGACCATTTTCCCGACCCTGATAAAGCGATCAAGGAAATGACGCGCATACTCAAGCCGGAAGGTAAACTGGTTATCTCTTTAGCCAATTTCGATAGCCTGGGGCACCGGCTGGGCAAGACAGGACACTACATTGGTATGTTTTTGACCGGAAGGAGACCCAAGGAGCGACAAGCATGGGAGACGCCACCCGACCATACAATCAGGTTCACCTACCGGCTGATGAAGAAAATGGTCAGCCGCTACCTGGAAATTGACAGGTCGATGGGCATATCCTTCATGTGGGGAGCGCCCAATTGGGACAGCATAACGTCCGCCATGCCTAAAAGGATGGCTTACTTCATCCTGAGAAACCTCGACAGGATAGCCCGGTATTGTCCCGGCTTGAGCGACGTTGTATTAATCAGATGCCGACCCCGGAAATCAAAGACACAGCAGGCAAGATGAAGACCCTACTGATAAATCCTCCCTACCCTTTTACCGAGTTTCCCATCATACCGATGGGTCTGCTCTATATCTCCGGAATACTGGAACACAACGGCTTCGAGGTGGAAGTCCTCGACCTTCTGGTTTCCAAGAATTCCAGAGAAAAGATTAGAAACAAGATTGAGCAATACCAGCCTGACATCGTTGGGATAACCTGTGTCACTATGAATTATCCTGCAGCCTCGGAAATACTCAAACAGTGTAAGTCGGTTAACAGAGACATTATCACAGTCATCGGCGGGCCCCATGTCACCTTCGCCCCGGTGGAGACACTGACCGAGGCGCCCTGGATAGACATTGTGGTGAGGCGTGAGGGCGACTATACCATACTGGACATTGTCAAAGGCAAGAAGCTGTCCGAGATAGATGGGATAGCGTATCGTGAGAAGGACGGAGGCGTTAAGCTGACCCGAGAGCGTGCCTTGATAGAGAACCTCGATGAGTTGCCGTTCCCGGCAAGACACTTGTTCCAGTCCTCCCGCTACCTTGCCCTCGATGCCCACGCTAGCATCGTGGCGGGCAGGGGATGTCCGTTCAACTGCATCTTTTGCGTGGGCTCCAAGATGGGAGGCAGGCGGAGCAGATACCGCAACCCCAAGCTCATCGTTGACGAAGTAGAGCAAGCGCTGGGCTATGGTTTCAAAGAGGTCAACTTCGAGGATGACCTGCTCACGCTCAACCACAAGCACCTGAACGCCGTCTGCGACGAGATAATCGCTCGGCGACTGAAGTTCAACTGGAGTGCCTTCGCCAGGGTGGACACGGTCAACCCGGACATACTCAAAAAGATGAGAGCGGCGGGCTGCACCTGGGTATCCTACGGCGTCGAAAGCGGCAACCAGCGCATTCTTGACCTAGTCAAGAAGAAGATCACGCTGGAAAGAGTCCGCGAAGCTGTCAAGATGGCGAAGGATGCCGATATCAAAGTGCTGGCATCGTTCATTATCGGGCTGCCCGGCGAGACCAGAGAGACACTGCAGGACACCATGAACTTTGCCCAAGAGCTTCAGACCTTCTATGGGTTCCACGTGCTGGCTCCCTTCCCGGGTAGCGAGGTGAGAGAGGAAGCAGACAAATACGGCATCGAGATACTGACCAACGACTGGGCAAGGTACGACGCCAACCGGGCTGTAACTCGGACAAAAGGAGCCAGCCCGGAGGATATCAACGCCGTCTTGCACAAGTACTTCCAGGGTCTCAAAGAGCCTGTTCCCGACCCTGCTAAGCCCAAAATAAAAAGCCCGCTGGCATGGACACTGATGCAGAACGATATCATCGAAAGCCTCGGGCCCATTAAGCCCGAAGGCGACCCTGTAGAAGACCTTGTTAACAGGTTAACTGACATTATACTTCATTCCCGCGAGCAGATTAGCAAAGGCATCAGAGACTGGTACAACCGCGGCTTGCTTAAGTACGACCTGAAAGACGGCCGCATCACCTGGCGTTGGAGCTAGCCCCACAAGTGAATATAGATTGCAGGACGCTTGATTGAACGTCTGAGGATAAAACTCAGCGGTAAGCGCGGCAGCGAAAAGCCACCGTAGGACTCCCAGACTCCTCATTGCTCTGCTTTATTAGCTCCCTGGAGAAACTATGGCTGATGCCAGACTAGAGGAAGCAGAGAGATGAACATACGTAAAGCCGGATAACTTCCGAGGCTTGCTTCTTGTGACAAGGCTTAACTTGGCGGCCTGAACTCTTTAAACCGATAGCCCAGTCCGCGTTCACTGAGAATGTACTTCGGGTTCTTAGGGTCATCTTCTATCTTCTGCCTTAGATAGGTGATGTAGAGCCGCACATAGTGGTCTTCTTCTTTGTATTCGGGCCCCCAGACCTTGGACAAAAGAGCCTCATGTGTAAGTAACTTGCCCGGATTGTTGACTAATTGATACATGAGGCGATACTCTGTTGGGCGCAGGCGCACCTCACGCCCGCGGACTATTACCTTTCGCTGATCAAAATCGATACGCAGGTTTTCATCCACAACGACTTCCGACCTGTAAGCTAACGAGGTCGGCTTTGCCCTGCGCAATACCGCCTTTATGCGTGAGACCAGTTCCTTTGGGCTGAAAGGCTTAGTTACATAGTCATCAGCACCCAAGTCTAAGCCACGAACCCGGTCGAATTCCTCTCCCTTGACGCTCAGAAAAATCACTGGCACCGCTGAGATTTCACGGATTCTTTTCAGCGTCTCAAAGCCATCCATATCGGGCATCATGATGTCCAAGATTACCAAATCAGGGAGTTCCTTTGTTACCTTCTCCAGTGCTTGGTAGCCATCAGAGGCACTGATAACGCGAAATCCCTCCAATTCCAGATTCATGGTTATGAACTGAACTACCCGCTGCTCGTCATCTACGACTAATATTGTCTTGCTTGAACCCATGTTGTTATATCACGAATACATCGACTCCGCGATTGTTGCTAATCTATTGGCAGGGTGAATGTAAATCGCGAGCCTTTTCCCAGCGTACTGACAACTCCGATTACGCCCCCATGGGCTTCCACAATATGTTTGCAGATATACAGTCCCAGTCCAACCCCGCGAACCTTTTGGACGACTTTGCTGTCCACTCTTTGGAAACGTCGAAAAATGCGCTCGAGGTCACGTGACGGAATTCCAATACCCTCATCAGCAACAGTTATTTCAATGTGCTTATCACTGACCCTGCCAGATATGGTTATTTTGCCTCCGTCTGGCGAATACTTTATAGCATTGTCAACCAGATTAGTAAGAACCTGCTCCATTTGCTCAGCGTCTGCAAGAACCTGAGGAAAACCAGGCTCAAAATCAATTTCAAAAGAGTGAATCTTCGTCACGGCTTGAAGCTTGCGCACGACTTTGCTGGCAAGAGATGACAGAAGCACTGGCTCCCGTTTCAAACTCAATGCGCCCGCTTCAATTCGCGAGGCAAGCAGAAGTCCATTCATGAGCCTGCTCAGGCGGTCGGTTTCCTCCTCGATTACACGAAGCCCCTCTTGAACGGTTTCCTTAGCCCAATCGGCATCACCGCGTGCAAGAGTGCTCGTATAGCCTTTAATAATTGCGAGGGGAGTCTGCAACTCGTGGCCCAGCATTGAGAGAAAGGTTGACCTGAGCTCCTCGACCTCTCGAAGTCTGGATACATCTCTAACGTTTACCACGGCGTTTGATGGGTAGCCTTCTAGAGAACGAACTATCGAGTACACCATATCCACATCAGTATCCTGCCCGTCCTTCGTCCTGATCATACCTTGACGTTGGAACGTAATCCTGGCCTCATCTGGTCGCAGTAGCATAGGGCAGGTATCAGTGCATAGTGGCTTGCCCTCCCAGTCGCGCAAATTCAAAATCATGAAACACTGCTTTCCGAGTGCCTCTCTCTTAGACCAACCGGTAATTTTTTCCATGGCTGAATTGAAACCGACGATTCTGCGTTTGGCATCTATGCTCAAGATGCCCTCGGCGCTGTTCTCTATGATAGATTCCACTCTTTGCTTCTCTTCAGCCAGAAGATACACAAGCCTTGCATTTTGCACTGCAATAGCCGCTTGTTCAGCAAAAGCAGCCAGTATGGGCTGGTCCAATTGAGAGAAAGAGGCGGATTTCATGGGACGCAATATATAGATCAACCCGATCGATTTGCCCGCGACCTGTAGTGGCAAGACGATAATAGGGTTCTGGGATACTCCCCTGACAGACGGCGGCGAGCCGGCGTCTGGCTTTAGCTCAGAGAGCAAGCCAAAGCTCTGTCTGCTTGCCGCAAGATCAGGGATTGCCTCCTCGAGATAGGGTTGAAGTTGAGACAAAGACTTGGCATCCAGGCCGCACGAAGCGCTAATGACAAAACGCTGCTGTACTTCGTCCCATGTCGCTACTACACCGCCACTGCCTCCAAGCGCAGCGACAGCGTTCTCCAGAATTGGACGCAAAGCTGATTCAAGATTGAAATGTTCGGATGGCCCTCTCATCATCTCCACTGGCGATGCCCTACAAAACACAAAAAGCTTTTAGCGAAATTCTAATACTTTTCTAATGTAATTCTAATATAAAGTTGGCTAGATTTAAACAGGGGAAGCTGCTCATTATCTGCCATATATCTATCTGGAAGGAGGCGATGAGTGATGGCAGTCAAACTTGGTGAGGTCGAGGCCAAGATGTCAGCCGACGTCAAGAAGACAGATGAGCTAGGAGTTCATCTGAGGGTTAGCTACTCAGATAAGTTGGAGACTGTCAAATTCAAGCCTTCAGAAGATTTGAAGAAGGGCGACAAGGTAAGAATTACGTTTGAGAAGGTGTAAGTGTGAAGATGTAGGCAGATATCGAATAGGCAGCTTCCCCCTCATTCTCTGGAGAACATGGCAAAAATACAGCAGGAAGGAGGTTATGTAACTATGGCAAAAGAGGTTGCTGTGGCAAAGAAGCTATCGCCTTTGGGTGACCGCATAGTGGTTCGCCCTATCAAAAAGGAGGAGGTGACGAAGGGCGGTATTGTTTTGCCTGATACCGCCAAGGAGAAGCCCCAGGAAGGCGAGGTAATCGCTGTAGGACCGGGCAAACTCACTGATGAGGGCAAGAGGCTGGAAATGGAGGTAAAGGTGGGGGACAGGGTCATCTACGCGAAATATGCTGGCACCGAGATCAAGATCGATGACGAAGAACTGCTAATCTTGCGCGATAGCGATGTCTTGGCCAAGACTTCATGATTGATGGTCAATCTTCATGCAGAAGGAGGATGAATATGCCAGGTAAGCAATTAGCCTACGGTGAGGAAGCAAGGAAGGCTCTCAGAATAGGTATTGACAAGCTGGCTGATACCGTGAGGGTTACCCTAGGGCCGAGGGGGCGCACTGTTGTCCTGGACAAAAAATTCGGTCCGCCAACCGTCTCCAACGATGGAGTAAGCATCGCTAAGGAGATCGAGCTCGAAGACCCTCTCGAAAACATGGGGGCTCAGCTCATCAAGGAGGCAGCCAGTAAGACCAATGACGTAGCTGGTGATGGTACAACGACAGCCACAGTGTTAGCACAGATTATGGTTCATGAGGGCATGAAGAATGTGGCTGCTGGTGCCAATCCAATGGCTATCAAGCGTGGTCTGGAAAAAGCTACCGCTGCTGTAGTTGAGGAGCTGAAGAAAATCGCTATCCCCATCGAGGGTAAGGAGCAGATGGCACAGATTGCAGCCATCTCCGCCAATAACGACCAGGAGATAGGCGACCTCATCGCCGAAGTTATGGATCGGGTGGGCAAGGACGGTGTCATCACCGTGGAAGAGGGTAAAGGGCTGCGTTTTGAGACCGAGTATGTAGAGGGCATGAACTTCGACCGAGGCTACATAAGCCCCTATTTCATAACAAACGCAGACCGAATGGAGGCGGTCATCGAAGACCCTTACATCCTGCTCACTGACAAGAAGGTATCCGCCGTGTCTGATCTGCTGCCTATCTTGGAGAAGTTGCTTAAAGTATCTAAGAACTTTGTACTGATAGCCGAAGATGTGGAAGGTGAAGCACTGGCAACACTTGTGGTCAACAAACTGAAGGGTACTCTAAACTGCCTTGCAGTTAAAGCCCCTGGTTTTGGCGACAGGCGCAAAGAGATGCTGGAGGACATGGCTATTCTCACCGGTGGCCAGGTTATCTCTGAGGAGCGCGGCCGCAAACTGGAATCAGCCAAGATAGAAGACCTGGGACGGGCTAGGAAGGTCGTTGCGAACAAGGATGATACCACAATAGTCGAAGGCAAGGGCTCTGAAGAACAGATTAAAGCCCGGATGAAGCAGATAAAGGCACAGATAGAGGAGACTACTTCCGACTACGACAAGGAGAAACTCCAGGAGCGTCTTGCCAAGCTGGCTGGTGGTGTTGCGGTACTCAAGGTAGGGGCTGCTACCGAAGTGGAACTCAAGGAGAAGAAGCACCGGGTGGAAGATGCGCTGTCTGCAACGAGAGCAGCCGTAGAAGAGGGTATAGTGCCCGGTGGCGGTGTAGCTTACCTCAGGGCTCGTCGTGCCCTAGACAAGCTGAATCTGGAGGGCGACGAGGCTTTGGGCATAACCATAATGCGGCGTGCTCTGGAAGAGCCGTTGCGCAGGATTGTTATCAACGCCGGGCAGGATGGCTCGGTGGTGGTTGATAAGGTAATGAGCAACAAATCTATCAACTATGGCTATGATGCGCAACGGAACGAGTACGGGGACATGGTTGCCAAGGGCATCATCGATCCTGTCAAGGTAAGCCGAGTCGCTCTGGAGAACGCATCCAGCATTGCTGCCATGGTTCTGACCACCGAATGCCTTGTCACCGATATCAAGGAGGAGAAGAAGACTCCGGGCATGCCATCCGGCGTGGAGTATTAGAAACTTCAAGCTTAGTTTGAGGGGGTGGTAATGGATGCTGAGGTTTAGATGCTGCCCAAAATGCAGAGGAGATGTGACGCTTGACAAAGACAATTATGGGTGGTACGAGCAATGCTTGCAGTGCGGTTTTCTTCGAGACCTTGAGATTCTTGCTCAGGTGGGCCAGCAGCCTGCTTCTCAGCAACCTGTTCCAAAAGAAAAGAGAGGGAGGCTGCTGCTGGCTGCATGAAGGTGAAGTGGGGTCTGCCAGAAATGCTTACCCCGCTCGGTGAGAAGCTGTGTTTAGCGTTATGCATGACCACCTAAGGGGAAGCGTCCTGATTGGGAGCGGTAGTGAGCAAGAACACGTAGTAAGGGGAGGTGACGGGTTATGACCATGATGCGCTGGGAGCCATTCAAGGAGATGATGACTCTGCGGCAGGCGATAGACCGGCTGTTTGAGGATAGCTTTGTTAGGGCACCTCGCTTGTGGTCGGATTCCGAAAGTGGAGATGTCTTGCTGGACGTGTATCAAACACCCAACGATCTTGTGGTGAAAGCCTCTCTACCAGGTGTCAGGCCAGAGGAGGTGGATATCTCCATTACGGGAGACATCCTCACCATCAGAGGGGAGCACAAGGAAGAGAAAGAGGTCAAGGATAAGGACTATTTGATGAAGGAGCTCCACTATGGGTCATTCAGCCGCTCCATCGTGATTCCCATATCGGTTGAGAGTGACAAAGCTGAGGCGGTCTTTGAGAATGGCATACTTACCTTGACCTTACCCAAAGCTGAAGAAGTCAAACCTAAACAGATAAAGATAAGGCCTAAAGCTGTAATTGAAGGTGCTAAGAAATGAAATAATTCCCCAGGATGCTTCCCCAAGCAGGTGTCAAATTTTCATAGCAGGGAGACAATTATGAGTTGCAGAGTCTGCGGCAACCCACTCTTCCCAGGCAGAGCAGTTTTCCGCTGTTACTGTGGGGCTCATTTGCACTCGTACTGCTGGGAAAAACACATCCTGGAGTCTCACAGGCCGACCTACAGTGTTGGAACAATAACCGTAGACGGGGAGTTCATACCTAGAACGTCCGAACCGAAGCAAGGCTCACGTCATCAGGAAACAGAACTGACGGCCTTGAAAGGAGGTAGGTGATAAAAGGATGGTTGTCACTCAAGAGCCCGAGCAAAAGATAAGGCTTACTGAAGAACAAAGAGGGGAGGGTTACTGGGTTGAACGAAGCGGCGACCTGGTAACGGTCTGGCATAACAAGAACCAGATAGCCTTACTTCTTTCCTCCCCAAATATCAATGAGAAAGTGCAGGATGTAATCGAGAGAAAAAGAAAGGATCTCAGATACGTAGAAGAGAAGACAGGCTGGAAGCCGGAAAAGAAAGTGTAGGCTATCACGTCCGCACATTCTTGTAGATAGCCTCGCCGAGTAGTGAAATATTACGTTAGATAAAAAAGAATTTCGAACTCATGCATCCGATGACTAAGGTGGCCATGGAGTATGATAAATCAGGTCGGTGCATTTGGGGATCTTGAACTAGATCTAGGGCATAGCATCTCTTCCATCCCCTGTTTCCGCTGTAGTGTGTGCTGCAAGAAATACCATGCGCGACTGAGCCTGACGGAAGCACGTGAAATCGCAGATAGGCTCGGGATTGACTGGGCTGAATTCAGCAAGACATATCTTGAAAATTATTGGCCAGAAGCCCAAAGTTTCACCCTTGCGCATCGGAATGGCTCCTGCATTTTTCTGAGACGTCAAGAAGGTTATGGAGGCAGTTGCAGTATCCAAGCCTTCAAGCCGCTATCCTGTCGCGAGTGGAACCCCAGCGTTTTCAGGAAAGAATGCCAGGAGGGACTGAACAGCCAATGGGGGCTGAGGGTAAGTCCTTCAGGCAGGCTCGAAGGGGCTGAAGATAATCTGCGAGGTTTTCAATTATTCCTGATATCACTGAATTCAGGAGGCGACAAATGCCAATTTATGAATACGAATGCAGGAACTGCTCTTGCAGGTTTGAGTTAAGGAGGAAATTTGGAGAGGACGGCAGGGCTCGTTGTCCCCGTTGTCTGGACGAGGCCCGCCGTATTTTCTCACCTGTGCCGATATTTTTCAAGGGACCCGGCTTCTATGTGACAGACAACTCCTCGCCGAGCAGGAGGCAGCGTGACAGCAAACGAGATGGAGACGGACCTGTGGACACAAATACGGGCACCGAAACTCCCAAAGATGGGAAGTGAGGAGTTGCATCATGAGGCTTCTCATCAAGAGGATTTACTGTCCTAAATGTCAGAGGTTGGTCAAGGGCCGGGAACAACGCGAGGAGAGCCTTCGTAGAACTAACATATTGTGCTCTCGATGCGGGAAGCTCCTCTATATTTGGAACGGCATCACCTGGAAATTCGTCAGAGAAGGTGCTTGATGGCGAAGAGGGATTACTATGAGGTCCTGGGAGTTGGTAGAGATGCTGATGAGTCAACCATCAAGAAGGCTTACCGCAGTTTGGCTATGAAGTACCATCCCGACCGGAACCCCGGTGATGGCCATGCTGCGGAGAAAATGAAGGAGATAAACGAAGCTTACGCCGTTTTGTCTGATCATGAGAAGAGGAGGCTTTACGATACTTACGGACATGCTGGCCTACAGGGCTTCACGCAAGAGGACATTTTCCGCGGAGTTGATTTCTCAAGTATATTTCGCGAGTTCGGCCTAAGCGACATCTTTGGTTTTGGTGATAGCCTCTTTGATAGCTTTTTCGGCAAGAGAACAACTTCTCGAGGAGGCCCCAGAAAAGGCGCCGACCTCAGATACGACATTCCGGTCACATTGGAGGAGATAGCCTTTGGTGCAGAGAAGACCATAGACCTGCCCAGAACTGAGACCTGCCCCGTATGTAACGGCACAGGAGCCAAGCCTAGCGGACTTGCTCAGTGTCAGTCCTGCAGAGGGACAGGGCAGATTGTGAAGGAGCAAAGGTCGGGTTCCAGCGTTTTCAGGCAGATTACAACCTGTGGAAAGTGCAGGGGCAGGGGCACCATTGTGAAGGAATCGTGCGAAGAATGCAAAGGCAAAGGTTTCATCGAGAAGCCTGAGAAGTTGGTGGTGCCCATACCGGCCGGTGCTGATACTGGATACAAGATTAGGGTTGAGGGAAAGGGCGAGAAGGGTAAGGACTTACCCGGAGATCTTTACATCGTCCTGAACGTGGAGAAACACCCTATCTTTGAAAGGCATGGTGATGACATCTACCTGCAACAAGATATAAGTTTTACCACCGCAGCCCTTGGCGGGGAGATAGAAGTGCCCAGTCTCAATGGCACTCTTCTTCTAGATATTCCTGAGGGCACACAAACAGGTAGTGTGTTCAGGATAGCTGGGAAAGGTATTATCAACATCGATGGCCATGGTAGGGGAGATGAATATGTGGTTGTCAGGGTCGTTACACCAACTAACTTGAGCAGCAAGGAAAAAGAATTACTGAGGCAATTCGAAAGACTAAGGCAGAAATCGGGGGATGGCAAGCATGAATAACATTATAAAGAGCGTTGAACCTTACAAGGCAACTGTAAGCAAGGAAATACTCAAGAAATGGAATGTGCTGAGGGTCTGGAGTGAGCCTAAGAGCGCAGTTGAGGGGGCTAAAGTCGTGGATGAACTTACCGAGCCTATTCAGGTCATGGTGACAGAGGAGCAAAAGGATATGTATGGCTCACTAGCCCAGCGCGCCAAAATATGCTATGGCGAAGGCAAAGAGGGATGGGTGCTCTACCACGCACTCATTAAGAGCTAGTGTAGAATGCTCACCAGTATCGGCTAAGCTTCAAATTCCAAGTCCCGCGTTCCGTGAGCGCAGCTACGGTTGTGGAGGAACCTTCTTCACATAGACAACGAGGCTTTTGGGGAAGAAAAGGTCGAAGAGGCTTTCCAGACGCCGGAAGAAGTGATATCTGCGCGTCTTGTTGTCTGTCTCCCAGACCAGGAATTTGTGATAAAGGCGGGGTATTAGGGCATTCTCACGTCTCACGCCAACAAGACAGCGTAGCAGCCAGTAAATAGAGTGAAATGCGTGCTTGTGACGGATGGCGTAAACCTTGAAATTGTGGCGCTCTAGCAAATCGACAAGCTGCTTCTGCCTGTATATCCTGATGTGCCCACCGGGGTTGGTGTGATACTTCTCTGATATTGCCCAGTAGATTTTCTCGGTCAGCCAGGTAGGCACGCTGACAGCCATTTCACCGCCGTCTTTCAGGACTCTGTACAGCTCGCGCATGCCCTGCTCATCGTCTATCACATGCTCCATCATCTCGGAGCAAATAATCTTATCAAAGGTAGCATCCCGGAACGGCATGCGCATGCCGTTAGCCATGATAACATTCCAATCGCCTTTGATCTCCTTCTAGCAATCCATGAGATATAACACATACTTCGCCTTCAGCAACGACTCGAGGTCGATGTCCATCGCATATACCGAGCAGTGGTCGAGGCTGCACACATACCAGGTATGCCGCCCGGTACCGCATCCCACATCCAGAATCTTTTCTCCGCTTTTAACAGGCAGTAGCTTGAAATCGACAGTGAGCAACTAGACGACCTCCTTATAGACCTCCAGGGTCATCTTGGCTGCGCTTTCCCAGCTAAAGCACTGCTCAATCCTCTTTCTTGCCATCTCGCCCATCTTCTGCCTCAGTGCCCTGTCAGCAAGCAGCATCTTGATGGCTTGTGCCAGAGCTACAGGGTCTTCGGCTGGCACAAGTATGCCAGCGCCGTCTTTTCCTACAATCTCAGGCAATGCCCCTGCCCTGGTAGCTATAACAGGCGTTCCGCAGGACATAGCCTCGGCACAGGGTAATCCAAATCCCTCGTACACCGAAGCCGTGACCGCAATCTCCGCTGCACAGTATTGCCTGACCAGCTCCTCGGTAGTGAGGCGTCCGGTGAAGGTGACCCTGTCCTCCAGACCGTACTCGCGCACCAGCTTGGGGGCATATTTTGTGTGGTCACCTTTTCTATCCACGATGGTCAGCTTCACATCGGTATCGCCTTTCAGCAGTTGCATCGCCTGCAACAGATAGATGACGCCCTTCTTCCTGTCCTCCGTATTGCCAACCATGAGTATCTTATTGGGCTCTTTTCGTACGTCATCAATCTTCTTGAACACGTCCGTATCTATCCCGTTGGGAACAACCCTGACTTTGGACCTGGGCACGCGGAAAATGTTTATCGCATCCTCGGCGGAGATATCGGAGACCGTTATCACCCTGTCCATCCTCTGACTCACGATGTGCTGCATTATGATGAAGGAATAGAAAATTATGCGCCTGAACTTGCTGGCAAACCTCCTTGCCTGCGCGAGGTCAGCCCTCATGTCTATGGGTATAGGATGATGTATGGTGGCAACTACAGGTACCCCCAGAGTCTTCATCAAGAGTAAGCCATAGCCTAGCGTCTGGTTATCATGGACAACGTCAATCCTTTCGGTGCGCATTATCTCCCTTAATTTGAAGTATGCCCTCATACTGAAGGTGAATATCTCGGGGAACATGCCAATATGCGTTGCCACCACTTCATAGAAGTTTATGGGATCGAAGATTCTGAGGGGGTGCCTCAAGGAAGACAATGCTTGAGTCTCATACAGATTGAGACCTTCGAGTTGGTGCAGCTTGACACCGTCGGGGACCGAAGGGTACGGGGGCCCGGACATTACATGGACTTCGTGGCCTAGATTATGCAGTGCCTTGGCCAGATAGTAAACGTAAATTCCCTGGCCACCGCAATACATATTGCCTCTATAGGTCAAGAGGCATATTCTCATGTTGTTCTGCCGCCCAGCGAGTAGTTACAATTCAGCCTTATTAGCCGATAACAGGAGTAAAAAGCATCAAAAAACCCCTCCCGCCAAGCAGGTAGAGGCTCACCAATTTGAAAAGTTCTCGAATCACGGTGCAATTATAACAGAAAGAGGCAAGACAAGAAAGTCGCAGAACCAACCAGCCTCATGAAGGGGCGCAATCATTGTTGAGTTGCTATCGAGCTTGACATCTCTTTTGCCAGAAGCTAGCATTTTTGCATTCAGAGCATGTTACGTAGAAAGAGGAATAAGATGTCAGGACAACTCGCTGGTAAGGTCGCTTTAGTCACAGGCGCTGCTCAGGGAATGGGACGCGCTATAGCGCTCCGCTTCGCCGAGGAGGGCGCAAGAGTAGCCATAGTTGACATGAATCTCGATGGCGCAAAGAAAGTAGCACAGGAGATAAATAAGCGAAAAGGGAAAGCAATCGCGATAAAATGCGATGTGAGCAAGGAGAAAGAGGTCAACAGAGCGGTACAGGCAACTAAACAGAAGCTGGGCGCGGTCAATATCCTGGTCAACAACGCCGGCATTGCCGAAGGGAGTTTCATAGCCGACCTGACTACGCAGCAATGGCGCAACATGTTTGCTGTTCACTGCGACGGCATGTTCTTCTTCACCAGAGCCGTCATCCCCTCCATGCAAAGGGGCGACAGCATAATCAACATCTCATCGATGGACGGCTTCCAGGGTCAGGTCTTTAGCACGCACTACGCCGCAGCCAAAGGAGCTATGATAGCTTTCACCACGTCGCTATCTCTCGAACTGGGACCTAAAGGCATAAGGGTGAACTCTATAGCGCCGGGAGTTATCAGGACGCCGATGGGGCAGATGCTCATCGAGGTAGCACCCGGTTTCGAAAAAGAGATACCGCTGGTGCGATGGGGCGAGCCTGAGGATGTCGCCGAACTGGCGTTTTTCTTAGCTTCGCCGAAAGCAAGCTACATCACAGGGCAAACCATCCTGGTGGATGGCGGTATAACCCTTGCCAACCCCGTCAACCGCTTCACTGCGAAGCTGATGGGATTGCCCTAGATTATCACACGACAGGGAGAATAGGTGACTGGTCAATACGGCTACGCCGGTAAAATACTGCGCATAGATTTATCCTCCCGAAACATAACCCGTATTCCGACAAGCAGGTACTCGGATAAATTTCTCGGAGGCAGAGGCATCGCTGCCCGAATCTACTGGGAAGAGGTGCCGCCTGAGGTTAAAGCTCTCAATCCCGAGAACCGCCTCCTGATATTCAACGGCCCGCTTGCCGGATTCAATAGCATCGGCAGCCCCAGATGGACAGTCTGCGGCAAGTCGCCCCTGACCATCCCCGAACACTTCAGCTATTCCAACCTTGGAGGAAGCTGGGGGGTACGACTCAAGTTCGCCGGCTACGATGGAATGGTAATTCAGGGCAAAGCGGTCAAACCTGTCTATATCTATATCAACGATGACGGCGTCGAAATAAGAGACGCCTCCGCCCTATGGGGCAAAACAACCGTCGAGACCCGGGATGCATTGAAGAAGGAGTTAGGAGAATCCGTTTCGGTAGTTGCCTGCGGCCCGGCAGGCGAGAACCTGGTCGCCTTCGCCAGCCTGCTTGCCGATAACGACGCCAGCGGTTCCTGCGGCTTTGGCGCTGTTATGGGTTCAAAGAACCTCAAGGCTATCGCTGTCAGGGGCAGCGGTCGTCCGGCAGCATCAAATCCCCTGAGACTGAAAGAGCTCGCCGGTCTTGTTCGTGAACTGAAGAAGGACTCCATAGGTTCCGGGCAGCAGGACTTGATAGTAGGAAATCAGGCAAAAAGGGCTATCTGTTACGGCTGCATCGGCGCCTGCGTCAGGCAGACCTTCCAGGCAAAAGACGGCACTAAAGGCAAATTCGCCTGCGGCTCCGCCTGGTTCTACCAGGAACGCGCCATGAGATACTACGGAGAATGGAACGAAGTCCCCTTTTTTGCCACCAGGCTCTGCGACTGGTACGGACTCGATACGGAGTCCATGCATACATTGATAATGTGGCTGAACAGGTGTAATAAAGCAGGCATACTGACCGAAGGAGATACGGGCATACCCTTTTCCAGGATAGGCAGCTACGAGTTCATCGATACTCTGGTAAAGATGATTTCGTACAGAGAAGGATTCGGCGATGTGCTGGCACGGGGACTTATCCGCGCGGCTGAGGCGGTCGGTAAGAATTCCTCGGATTTGATTACCGATTACACCTCGAAGGCTGGCTACGGTTCGGAATACTGCCCCCGCATGTATATAGTGTCGGGTCTGCCCTATGCCATGGAGCCGAGATTGCCTATTCAGCAGGTTCACGAAGTCGGTGTTACTTTGTTTGCATGGCTGGACTGGGTCAGAAAGTCTGAGGGTTCATACCTTTCCACCGACGTGTTCCGCAAGATAGCTAGAAAATTCTGGGGTAGCGAGCTTGCAGCGGACTTCTCCACCTATGACGGGAAAGCCCTAGCAGCGGCAAAGATCCAGGACCGAGAGTATGCCAAGGAAAGCCTCATACTGTGCGACTGGATGTGGCCCATCATTCATGTCAGCCACTCACCAGACCATGTGGGCGACCCCACTCTCGAGAGCCAACTGCTCTCAGCAGTTACAGGTAATACGATAGATGAAGAAGGGCTTTATCGAATTGGCGAGCGAATCTTCAACCTGCAAAGAGCAATACTTGTCAAAGAAGGACACAAAGGCAGAGACAGCGACATCCTGCCGGAGCCCTTCTACACCAGACCCCTCAGGAGTTCTGTTCAGGATGCGGAGTGTCTGGCACCGGGTAAAGGGGGAGACATAATATCCAGAAAAGGCGCCGTAGTGGATAGAGACAAGTTCGAGAAGATGAAGGACGAATATTACAAACTCAGGGGATGGGATGTAGCCACCGGCTTCCAGACCCGCGCCAAGCTGGATGCCCTGGGACTCAAAGATATAGCCGATGACCTGGAAAAGAGGGGATTACTGGCGCGCAGTCAGTAGCCCCTTCACTGAACTTATTCCATGTATTCTTTTCATCCCTGATAACCAAGCCGCCTTTACTACTCGCCTTATGTAATGTATACTCATACCACATTAAACGTTCAGTTTTACCACGGGAGAATGTTGATGAAGGCATTGATACT
>FWPV01006810.1_pt1 | contig 21409 bp, 21 predicted proteins | sample 2228371 | NCBI WGS metagenome assembly FWPV01 (sample SAMEA103939776, study PRJEB20133) | metagenome | reverse complement strand
CTAAAGTCACTCTTCGACAGGCTCAGAGTGACATATACACAACCCTTAAAGTTTATGATGTAATTGGTAATGAAGTAGCTACTTTAGTTGACGAATATAAAGAAGCAGGTTCTTACGAAATTAGTTTTGATGGTTCACTTCTTTCAAGTGGAGTTTATTTATATAAACTTGAGGTAAAAGAAGACAAATCCCTTTATACAGAAATTAAGAAGATGATTCTTATGAAATGAAGAAAAAATTCAACATCATTAAGATTAATATAAATGTCCACAGAGACAGTATAGAAGAGGTGCTACAACTATACTGTCTCTGTTTCCCTCATACCATTATCAGCCATCTTTTGCACCATTTACACCGGAATGCCTTCATGCTGATAATTTTTCCACAGTATGGGCAGGGTTTTGTTTTTTTCTTTTTTATAACTTCCATTAGTTTCATATAACCTCCGGTCCCCCAGGTCCGGAGAATGGAATATTTTGGGGAACTGTCTTTTAGCTTTTTACAAAAAATTCTTAGTGCAAATGAAATAATCGCGGGTTAATGGAACGGTTAATAAGTGGGTTAATTCGCGGTTAATTTTAAAAATTCTGATTTTTATTTTGGAAATACTATTTCCTGCAGACTCAACGGATATTCTTCATCATATAAATGTTTATATTCAGCAATAAATACTTTATATGTCCTTTTGGCAAGTTGATGATTTCCTGACTTATAATAAGTTCTTATTTTGAATTTGAATGCCTCTTCATCCACACTATCAAATTTTAATATGATGTCACTGACTTTTAATTTAAGTCTATCTCCATTTTTTAATTGCTCGGACTTACCATTTAAAAATTCTTTTAAGAAACCAATGATTTCATTATTTACAGCAAGTTTGTATGAATCAAGCCACTCATAACTTATTCCTTTCAGGAATTCTCCTTCATGCAATTTATCAAGACATAGTTGTATAAGATTACTATTGGTGCCCGAACCTTTAATTCCCTCGCGGATTTTCAGAAATTCGAGATAATCACACTTTGCACCGTTATCCAAATTAACCAGCCACAAATTATTTCTGAACTTCAGATCAATTCCCTCTGCAGAAGAAAGAGTTTTTCTGATTTTACTGATTGCTACACCTCTATTCGATTTGGCACTTTCAGGTGACGAATCAGGCCAGATAGTTGCAGATAATTCCTCCGAGCTTATTCCACCATTACGCTTCAGAACACTTCGGAAAAGAATTAACAAAAATATCTCTTTTAATTTGGGACTAAGTTGCTGAAAGATATCTTCTCCCTGATTATTTAAAACATTTAATCCACCAAAAGTTTTTATATAATTTGTTTTGACTTTGTTTTCTGAATTTATGGTTGGGCTCTCTGCTTCTTTATTGTTTTTAGTTCTTTTATTTCTGTAATACAGATATACAAAAGCACTCAGAAGTGAAAAGGCAATTCCAATTAAAATAAAAGTAAAATAACTCTCACTTGAAGTTGATGTAATATGAGGTGGAAGTAACTCTTTGGGAATTGGCGGATATCTGAGTGCATAAATAACTACTTTCCGATCCTCAAAGTTTTTCTTGACTACAATAACTTCGCGTGTTATTGTATTAAAGCATAAAAAACTATTATTCCCTTCCTTATTATAAGCTCTGAGTAGTTCCTGGCCAACTCTTGTAATTTTGTTTTTATTCATTTCAGCTTTAAATAAATGTAAAAATACCTTCAGAGAGTCGTGATAGTCTCTCATAAAATAAAACGAACTATCTTTCTTATCGAGATAAAAGTAAAGATAATTGTGAGTATAGTTTTTAAATTCATCAGCGTTTTTATAAGACCATAGTTTTACAAAATCTTTCTTAATCAAATCAAAAGAATACAACTCCGGATAGTTAATGAAGCCTTCTTCCTGTCTGCCTGATTCATTTCCTTCTCCGTTCCAGAAAAGCAACTGTATTTGTTCAAAGCCGGAGCCTACTGACATATTGAATCTCGGACCTATTTTATTTTTTACATTAACTTCTTTCCATTCTTTGTTGTTAAAATCATATCTGAGAAGTTTATCATGTGCGGTGTACCAACCATAACCTCCATAAGCATAAATTGAACTATCAAAAGGATTAATAAAATCAGCATTCCCGAAATAAAGTCCATCTTTCTCGGTGCTTGTGTCAATCGGTGACCATTCATTTAAATTAAAATCATAAATGGAAACCTGCCCTAAAGCTGAATAAGTGGAGTACAATCTGTTTCTTAAGTAATCATATAAAAGTTTATGATAAGTACCAGGACGGGAATTTTTGTAAACTATTACCGAATCTTTCATATTCAAAAGATCAAGAATAATCAAACGGGTTTTGTCATCAATAAAAACTCTTGATCTGATTGAATCATATGCAAATAATGGAAAATTGTTTACTTCAATCTCGTGCTTTTTATACCAGTAATAATGATCATTTACCAACCAGTCGGTATTTGTTAAAGATATTTTCCTTCTGCCGATTTTATCAAGTGAGCAGGAATTATCGTATGGATTAAGTGGCCAGAAATGTTTTTTTTCATGATTTTCTTCAATAAGAATATTTTTTAAGTACACTGCCGCCAAGTCGTGATTCAAACGATTACTCAAATCAACTAATCCAAAGAATGCATTTAAATTAACCTTATCGGGAAGTTTGTAGTTTGTTTCGGCTATTAAATTTTTATTAAGATATAATAAGACCGAATTTGCTTTCAGGTTAAATTCAATTTTAATATTTATCCATTTATTTATGTAAAAATTCTTTTTGTCTAGCTTTATCAATAATGGGTCAAATAATTTTCCGACATAAAGCTGAATCAAATAGTAATCGTTATCATGGAATTGATTAAAAACTAATTTAGCAAGTTCACTTTCATTATTGTAAGCTTGAAATATTGGTCCGAAATAATTCAGCGACCAGAATGAAATATCAAATGAAACCGAAAAATGATTTTCTAATTTTATTGGACCTGCTTCGGTCAATGAAACGGAGCTTCGTTCAAGGAATGGAAAGTTCTTCGATTTTAATTTTATTCCACTAAAATCATAATCCTGTGAAAAGACATTCTGAAACAAAAGGAGAAATAGGAAAACTAACTTCATACTCAGTAAAAAACGAAAAATTTCTATCTGACAATTCTAATTTAATCAATAGATTGAATTGTTCTAATTCAGAAAAGCTTCGTTTAATAGGTTGTTAATTCCTTTCCGCCGGGAAATTTTTCCAAGTGTAGAATATTTTTATAAAATGTCGTAGTTATAAAGTTATGGATTATGCCAGCGACAAATTTAATTTTCACACAGAATCATTACTGTGGTGCATCAGCAGTGTATTTCTGCTTTAGTGATTCAGCTTCTTCGATATTTTCAATTCCTGAAATTCTTCTGGCAAGTGATTTTCCATCAAGCTGATGGTATTCCAGAACTTCTAATGGTGTTCCGCATTCGGGATATTCTCTCAAACCAAAATTAGTAAATTCGATTGGTTGTCCCGGCGAAGTCTGGTTTTGACCAGACAAAGACGGACTACTGATTTCACGAATTTCCACTAATGCATTTAAGATTCTATCACCAAGTCCGCCGATAGCTGAATGATCTTCAAGCACAAAAATTCTTCTCTGATCTTTTACGATTTCTTTTAACCAATCCAAATCAATTTTATTCAACCACGGCATATTAATTACTTTTAATCCAAAACCAATTTTACTCAGATAATCAGCTGCAACTAAAGCTTCGTGAAGCATAACAGGACCGTAAGCAAAAAGTAAAGCATCTTTTCCTTCAGTAAGAGTTGCCCCAACTCCAACTTTGAATTTATAATCTGCAGGCAATTGAATTCTTTCCGGTGATGGTCCGATAACTAATCGCAAAACGCAATTCTCTTCAGCAACATTGATACAATAATCTGTTGCCCATTTTGTTTCCTGTGCATTGCACGGCTGAATTATTGTTACATTCGGCAAAGCACCGAATAAAGAAATATCGCGAACACTCTGATGTGATTTTCCAGGTCCTGCAGGAATTATGCCTGCAAAATGACAGGTGTAAATAATTTTTGTTCTCTCACCTGCGTTGTTATAAATCTGTTCGTTTGCTCTTGCTGCAAGGAAACTTGCAAATGTATTTACGATGGGTATCAATCCCATTCTTGCCAATCCGCCAGCCATTGAAACCATATCTTGTTCAGCAATTCCGTTTTCGATGAATCTGTCCGGATAAGTTTTTTCAAAATTACGGAGCTTGCAATCAGCAGATAAATCTCCGTCAAGTACAACAAATTTCTTATTTGTCTTTGCAAGCTCAACCAATGCTTCTCCGTAAGCTTCGGTTACAAATTCCTTATCAAGTTTGGTTGCAACTTTTCCTTCGGTTTTGTTTTCAGGTATATTGATTTTTCCAATACCAAGTTCATCAGTAAGTCTGTTGATAGATTCTGTCAACTCGTTCAAACCTTTAATATAACTTTCATCATCAGGTGCGCCTGAGTGCCATTTGTAAAGTGTTTTTCCCTGAAAAGTTTCTGTAAGAGGTTTTTCCATAAAAGAAACTCCTCTGCCTTTTATCGTATCTGCAATAATCATTTTGGGTTTGTCGGTAACTTTTTTCAGCTCGGAAAAAGTGTTTTTCAATTCATTAAAATCATGTCCGTTTATTCTTACTACATACCAGCCAAATGCAGAAACTTTTTGCACTACATCTTCTATATTGTTAACATCAGCAACAAGCATATCTGTCTGATATTTATTATGATCCATAATCGCAGTTACATTATTCACCTTCTGATGAGCAGTTGCCTGAAGTGATTCCCATATTTGTCCTTCCTGAAATTCTCCATCGCCGGTTAGCACATAAACATGACCTTTATTATTGTTATAATTTTTTGCCCAGGCCATTCCTTTTGCTTTTGAGATCCCCATTCCTAATGAACCCGTGCTCGCTTCGATTCCGGGCTGACGAACTTCCGGATGACCATCGAGTCCGTGTAATCTTCTTAAAATCAGTAATTTTTCTTCGGGTAGGATTCCAAGAGCATAGAATAAAGAATAAAGCCCCGGAACATCATGTCCTTTAGATGAGAAATAAATATCACGATCAGGGGAGTCGAATCCGACTTCAAGTACATTCAGTTCATTCAGATAAAGATATGTTACAATATCCATAGCGCTGAGTGAGGAACCGAGATGACCTGAGCCGGCTTTCTTAACTGCAACGAGCGTGTTGTAGCGACACATATCGGCAAAGAGCTTCATTTGATTTGCCCACTCATTGCTATTATTAGTCTTAAGAGATTTTACCTTATCAAATTCTGATTTTTTTATAAGATTGTAAAACATTATAACTCCCAAAATCTTTCTTTTTCTGTTAAATAAAATGAAGGATAATATTGCTCAAAATTACCACAATAGAATGTTAAAATGTAATTATTAACAATTTGGTAAAATACTAAAGTGAAGAAAGTCACTTTTTTTGAAAGATTAAAAGCATTCTTTAATGGTATTCAAATTGGTTAAATAACCAGTTAGTAGGACCTTGATTTAATGAGATTCACATCAGATTAAGAGCTTAACTTGAAATCAGTAAACAAAGATTATCAACAAGTATAATTTATTCAAGAATAAACATAAAATTCCAGAGAGCAAGGATTAAAATTATGTATAACAATAGAACTCAATTCATACTGATTATTTTTTTTATGTTTCTTTCACTGAACTATTTTCAGTTACATTATGCTCAGATTAAAATTGATAGATACTCTGTGGCACTTTTTGATAGCATTCCAGAGCACTACAAGTCTGCTGCAAGTAATCTGAGAATGATGTTTATGGATCGGTCAGTCGGGGCAAATATTTATGAAGGACTAACCTGCCTTTCATACCCCCACTCATCTGCGCCAAATCATTGCAAACGATATCAACACGGAGGTAATCCATCATACCCTGTTGATCCATCAGAAGTTTACTGGGAGGGGACATGGGATTGCAGTAACTGGAGTTATCAGTTCTGGCCGACTGGCTGTGATAACTGGAATCAGAAAGTAGCTTGCTTTATTGATTATGTTGAACAAAGAATTGACAGCTTCGATGTTGTAGGGTTCCAATTCAGCTATCTTGAAGTTGCAAGCGGATCTTCGATCGCTCATCCCGTTAATGGATTTTTCGGAGCAGGGCAAACCGGCACAGCAAACCATTACCTGCAGTTTCAGAATAATCATCCGGATAAAAAAGTTATCTGGTTCACCTCTTCGCTGGCAAGGGCAATTGGAACAATTGAATCTGAAGAATTCAATAATCAGTTAAGACAATTTGCCCAATCGAATCAGATAATTCTTTTTGATGTTGCAGATATACTTTCACACACTCCATCGGATTCACCTTGTTATGATAACAGAGATGGTGTAGCTTATTCTTACGGGGACAACTACGAAAATCATCCTGATGATAGTCTCGATATTCCCGCCATTTGTCCTGAGTACACAACTGAACCAGAAGGCGGTCATCTTGGTGCAATCTCAGCAGGTAAAATAAGAGTGGCTAAAGCATTCTGGGTTTTAATGGCGCGTATTGCAGGATGGGATGGAGTTGTTACTTCTGCAGATGAAAACACTACCATTCCAAACGAATTTATTTTATATCAGAATTATCCAAACCCATTTAACCCGGTAACAAAAATTAAATATTCAATTCCAACCACCCCTGCTTCGCATCCCCTCCTTACTAAGGAGGGGATTATGGGGAGGTTTGTAACATTAAAGGTTTATGATGTACTTGGAAATGAAGTTGCCACATTAGTGGATGAATACAAACAAGCAGGCACTTATGAAGTTAAGTTCAATGCATCTGATTTACCGAGCGGGGTTTATTTTTATCAATTATCAATCAGAGGTAATCAAGGAAACTTCATACAAACAAAAATTATGTCGCTGATTAAATAATTTTCTTTCTTAAATAAATTCTTCTTCAGAAAATTGAGATAAAATGTGTTATGTTTAAAGGAGTTTAAATAAAGTGTTCCTTCAACTTATCTGATATTTTACAGGCGTGAAAAACAAATTCAAAATACTTGAGCAGTTTTATAATGAAGTAGATTTACTTACAAAAGTCCTGTCTGAGAGGCATAAATCAAGATTAAAATGCAATGCCGGTTGCTTTTCCTGTTGTGTTGATAATATAACTGTTTTCGAAGTTGAAGCCGAGAATATCAAAAGTCGCTACTCCGATTTATTGAACAACGAAAAGCCTTACCCTGAGGGACAATGTGCATTTCTTAATGATGAAGGTGAATGCAGAATTTACCAGCACAGACCTTATGTATGCAGAACTCAAGGATTGCCATTAAGGTGGATAGAAGAAATTAATGAAGAAGAATTAATTGAGATGAGAGATATATGTCCTTTAAATGAAGAAAACGAGCCACTTGTAAATATTAGTGCTGAGGATTGCTGGACTATTGGGCCGTTCGAAGAAAAGCTCGCTACAATTCAAATGGAATTTTCAGATAAACCATTGGGGGAAAATCGTGTTGCTTTGAGATCATTATTTCTTAGTAAATAAAATCATTTGCTCTAAAATTTTATTCATGAACCTGACAAGCTTCCAGAATATTTCCATCCAAATCAAATATCTGAAAATACCGAACAACATTATCTTCAATTATCTCACTCACTGAAGCACCTTTTCCCAATAATTCATTTCTGGCTATATCTGCATCACTTATTCTGAATATAGGATAAGATGCGATTTCTTTATCAATAGATATTTTTTTATTGGTTTGCCACAATGTTATACTCGTTGGGCAACCAGTATCCATAACTACTAATTTTAAATTCAAATCTTCCCAGACTGGTTTGAACCCAAGTTTTTCTGAATACCAGTTTTTAGAAGTTTCTATATCAGATACACGAATAATTACTGTATCTATACCCATTGTAAAACTATTCTGGGTGCTTTTGATGTCCTTATTCATAATTTTATCCTTTCAGTTTATTTCAGTTAACCAATTCTGTTCAAGGGACCTTACAATTTTAATTGTTTCTTTGCGGCTCTGGACATAGTCTTAATTGGTTGCTTTTTCTTTCTTCATCAACACTTCAAGTTAATTCTTCCTGAAAACATTTTTAAACCCATAAAAATTTTTATAATAACCTTTTCAACCAACTGACAGTAATAAAATAATGATATATTAACTAAAAAGGGAAGTTAATTTATTGAGTTTCTCTCTAATTTGTGATTATCACTATTTACAGTAGAAGTATAAATAATCTTTTACTTTAAATAATTTAAATAATCAGTCTGAACTTTATGCTCTTCATCAAAGAGTGTGTAATCTCTTTCGAGATCATACATTTCAGGATTGTATGGTTTACGAATTATAAGTGCATCGTGCAGACACCATTTACCTTTACATCCACTCTCAGTTGCATCAACTACAATCAGTTCAGATTTCTGTTTATACATTTTAGTTAGTTGTATCATTGTTTCATAATTGCTTGAATAAATTCCGCTTGCGGAATCATAAGCTGAAACTGCATAAAGTTTAGCGATATCATCTATCACTTCATCATCCAATGCAACGCCACATTCTCCGCCACCAATTCCGCCATCTAGATTAAAGTAATGGACCTTGTTTATATAAAAAGTATCCTTTGCAATACCATTTTTTCCATAAAGTATATTCAGTAATTCATTGGCAACAAAACTTCCGCTTGAGTGTGCCACTATTATTACTTTATCAATAAAGTAAGTTGCATAAATTATGTTCTTCATAAACTCTGCAAGTTTTACCAAATCAATTTCTTTCTTATCATTACATACATCATCAGGTCCTTTTACTGAAAGAATATGTTTCACCCCAAAATCTTTAACCTTTGCCTGATATAATTCTTTTGCCCAACTATTAACCCATTCCTGCTTTGCCTGCCAACCACCGATAACAACAAGAATATTATTACCGGAGTGATTCTCTGTAAATGTATATTGTACTCCATTACCAATCTTAACCCAGCTAAAATGCTGAGCATAAGAGTTGATGTTAAATACAAGAGCAAACAGAAGTATTGCAATCTTTTTCATATTCTTCTGAAGTTTTGATTGCAAAAATATTTTACTGAATAATTTAAATGAAGCGATGAAGCTGTCTCTTAAATCATAGTATTTGCTTAAGACAGCTTCATCTAAAAGGAATTAGAAAAGTTTATTCATACTTACAGTTAAACTGAATGATCTGCCGGGTTCATAAACAGGTGTGCCGGCACTAAATGGATTTCGTGAGTAGGAAAGATATCTTACATAATTATGATTTAACAAATTGTTTCCCTGCAGTGTGATATTTATAAAGTCCAAAGTGTATTCTATACCAAATCCTATTGAATTCCAGGAAGGAGTTCGGAATTCTTTTAGATCTTCATTTACTCTTGTCTGTGAGTTTTCATACCGATGGCTAATCATTAGTCTGAATCCTGCCAATTCGGGAGATTTAACCAAAGTGAAAACAGAAACCGGTGAAATCTCAGCTAAAGGTTTTTTATTGTCGTAATTTTCTCCCCATAGAAAACTTAAGTGCGATTCAACTAATTCATAATTAAATGATAAGTTTGTGCCGGCTATGACTGCGTTTATGTTATCATAAGTTAAAGCAGGTTTCATTTGTTTCATTTTTCTGGTAGGTTCTGCATAATTCGAAACATAATTTCCGAATAACTCCAGTGATACAAACTTATAACTGATTGCTGTACGCAAACCGCCTCTTAAAGGTTGCCTAAGTTCCGGATTACCTGACCAGTCAGGATTTGTCATCGGTCTTTTAATCGCAATATAAAGCTGTTCGGCTTCGGGTGCATCTGTAGCAACTTCTGCAGTAGCAGATATTATTAAATTATTAAACATCTGAGTTGAATAGTTTGCAAGCAGTGCACCGCTTACAAAAAATCTTTTATCTGAAGCCGAGGGATATAATTCTTTATAAAAATCATTTCTTGAACCATCTTTATATCTGAAGAATTGAGCTCCGCCTTTAACAAAAGTTTTTATTTTCTCAAATGAAAAATCAGTTGCCATAGTCAGTCCAATCTGATCTACATTAGGCATTAACTTATTTGAAACATAATGTCCCATCATTGGCATACTGATAAAGTTATCAGCATTCCAGTTACGATAAATAAATTCATAAAAACTGCCTGTTAAACCGGCAGTAAAGTTTTTCGCAGAAGTTTCCATTTGCATATTGGGATAGTTGGTTCGCAAAGCATTGTTCATCAGGTGGTCTGTAAAATTGAAATAAAGTTTATTCCCCTTGAATGAGAAGTATCCTCCAAGAACTTTACTATTTCGTTCATCCATTTGCAGATAAGGAAATGAGATGTCTTTTGCCTGAGTAAAGTTACCACCGAATTCAATATCATATTCATTCAACGCCTGACGAAAAGATGTGCTGACAAACTTGTAACGGAAGTTGTCTTTATATTCATATAAATCTCTGAATGTTTTAGATTCACCGTTTTCATAAGGTTTACCAGACGAATATCTAACGGATAAATTTGCATAAGCAGCTTCTGCAGATAATGAAGCATCATATTCGTTCTGTGCGCCTAAGTTTCCCTGCAGAATTGATTTGATTCTTAATCCTTCTTCAGGTTTTGAACGATGATACTCAACTTTTCCATATAATCCTGAGTTAATCAATGAAGCAGATTTTGATAATACAATCTCCGACATATCAATCACATTTAATCTGGTAGCCGGGGCATCCATTCTGTTAGGACAGGCATTATGATATTGTTCGCCGTCTATTACAACTTTTATATCACCTCTTTTGAATCCTTCAACATATAAGTCCTGTGTGAAATTTAATCCTCTTCTTACTAAGGAGAATCCGTTTTTATTTAATGCAATGCTGTTATAGTCAGTACCATATTTATATTTTTCTACGAAAGGTATTTCTGATTTGGAAACTACTTCTATTGCTGGTAACTGATAAGTTTTAATTTCCTCTTTCTGTTGTGCAAAGCTTATGAAAGAAGTAATGCAAAGAAGTAAAATGAAAATCTTATTCATATTTACTCCGATTTATTGTTAAACATATAATTAAAAACAGCTAAAATGTTTTAAGACAGATTATATTAAAGCAAAATAAGTCAGAGTAACTTTGGAGGTGGTGAATCTGGTTGTATATCTGAAGAAAGAAGATTAAAAATATTGTCGCAATTAAATTCTGAGGGTTGATTATTTAAGATATTGCTTAAAGTATTCTTATTCTCCAGGTGACTTGAAACTGAAAATGTATTTAATTCACGTCCCGGTTTTTCAGCTGGTTTGTTTTGTTCATCTGTCTGCTCAAGATTCTTCTTCAGATGACAGGAGCCATGACATAAATTTTCCGGTTCATCTTTCTGAACACACAAAAACTTAACAATAAAATCGTAGTTATAATTATACTCAAGCCAGATTATCAGATTAGCATTAACTGCGAGTAGATAAACTATACAAATGATTAGTATCAAATATTTGCGGGCAATTATTTTCATAATCAGATAATTTTATCTGATTAAAAATAATCTATTATAACTCAAAAAACAAATTATAAAGAACAACAGTTTAGTGAAGTTTCTCAGTATGATTTTCTAATCTTCCCGCAATCAGTTGGGATAGAGCTTCATCAATTGTTTTGAGTGATGTAACAATTAGCTGCTTTCCTTTTGCGCTTAAGAAATCATAAATACCATAGCCCATTCCGCCTGCTACTATAAAATCACAATCTTCCACTAATGATAAAATAATATTATGTCTCTCATTGTGTCCATTGTGATGATGCTCTTTATTATGATTTTCTGAAGAATGGAAGTCGGGTTTGGCTCTTCTTTCCTTGAGTTTGGCTATTCCGTTTTCAACTTCAAATACTTCGAAATATTTTGCTCTGCCAAAGTGTGCAAAGACATTAATTCCATCGTTTGTTGCAAAAGCAACTTTAAAATTATTTTTCATTGAAATTCCTTTTAAGTTATAAATAAGAACTAATAAGCTACTGCTTCAGTTTCAAGTTCGGCTTTTTCAAATTTATTCAGATACTCTGCAGCGCTTAATGCAGCGATTGTCCCATCTCCAACTGCAGTGGTAACCTGTCGGTATCTTTTTGCAATTGAATCTCCGGCGGCATAAACACCCGGAATGTTAGTAGACATATTCTTGTCAACAATAATTTCTTTGTATTCCTTCGAAAATTTCTGTGTTTGGAACATATCCGATGAAAATGAAAACGCCATCAATTTCTTTTTCAAACACTTCACCGCTTTTCTGATTCTGAATTTTTACCATTCTTAACTTTTCATCACCAATGAACTCAATAATTCTGGATTCCATAATGAAATCAATTTTTGGATTTAATCTTGCTTCATTTACATAATGTTCAAATGCCTGAAAATGATCGAACTGATGAACTACAGTTACTTTGGATGCATATTTGGTTAATGATATCGCTTCTTCCAGCGCAGAATTTCCTCCACCCACAACAATAATCTCCTTATCCTGAAAAAAATCACCATCGCAAGTTGCACAATATGAAATTCCTTTTCCTTTAAATTCATTTTCACCGGGAACTCCAAGTGTTCTCGATCTGCCACCAGTTGTAATTATCACAACATCAGAAGTGTATTCATCTTTCCCGTTAACTATAAATCTTTTTGGTGATGACTTTAAGTCGAAAGATGTTATTTTGATATTACTTTTAATTATCGCACCGAATTTTTGCGCCTGCAATTTCATATTTCTTGCAAGTTCATATCCGCTGATGCTTTCTATTCCCGGATAGTTTGCAATTTCGTGAGTAAGCACCATCTGACCACCGACAGTACCTTCATTCAGAATTAATGTTTTTACTTTTGCTCTTGAAAGATAAATTCCCGCAGTTAATCCTGCTGCACCGGCACCAATAATTATAGCGTCAAAGTGATTAGTCATTGTTCACCTCAATTGTTAAAATAAAACTTCAAGTCATCCTCAGCTGAGCCAGAGAGTTTCAACCAGCAGGCAGTCGGATGACCTTTGAAAAACTATTTGTTCGTTATTTAAGAAAAATATTTTTTGTCATTTCGATCCAGATTTATCGCGAGAAAAATCTTTGATAATGATAAGATTTCTCACGCTGGCTATACAATCTATCGAAACGACATTTTTAAATTTTTAGGTTTTATTTGTTAGCTGTTTCTTTAACTTCCTGACCAAAGTATTGATCAAGTATAGCAGTAATCTGCTCTCTTGATTGAATACTGCTGGTAGCTTTTACTACTTTGCCGTTCTTGTAATAAACTACGAAAGGAAGCCCTGCAAAATTTCTGCACTCCGGCAAATCTCTGATTACTCTTGCATCAGGAATATCAAATTCCATATCGGCGAACTTTACATGAGGATATTCATTTTCAAGTTCTTCCATTACTTCATAAACAGGAATACACATCGGTCCCATTCTGCCGCAGCAAACCATAACATTTTCATTTTCCCGTAAAAGTTTTGCGTGTTCCTGTTCGGATAAAATATGAGTGAGATTTGTTCTAAGCATTTTCTTCTCCTTGAATTTTATTTATTAAAATTTTTGATGTGTGTGATGAAAAATTATTTCAAAGGGTTCAGTTACAGAATTTGAAACCTTAGGTTTGTTCATTCATCAAACGCTTGCAAAAATTTTTTGTAAAGTGAGGAATAATACAAATGCAAACAGCAACACAACCAAAAGTTATTATATTCACAACACCAACCTGCAGTTTCTGCAATGCAGCCAAGAGATACTTCAGAGAAAAGAATATCAAATTCACAGAAGTAGATGTATCCCGCGATCAGAAAGCCGCTCAGGATATGGTAAGAAGAACAGGACAAATGGGAGTTCCTGTGATACTAATCAATAACCATCCAATTGTTGGATTTGACAGACCTAAAATAAATGCAATGTTAAACATTAAGAATTAAGGAGAAATAAAATGAAAATTAAACCACTTGATGATCGTTTACTTGTTGAACCAATTGAAGAAGAAGAAAGAACTTCTTCAGGTTTATATATTCCGGATACTGCAAAAGAAAAACCAAGAATGGGAAAGGTAATTGCAGTCGGAACAGATGAAGATTTACGGGAGAAAATCTCTGAAGGCGATAAAGTGCTATTTGCAAAGTATGGTGGTGAAGAAGTTGAAATGAATAATGTTGTTTACAAAATTCTTCAGCGCTCTGATGTTCTTGCTGTTGTAGAAGATTAAAAATTTCTGCAGTCGTAAGAATTAGCTTACGACTGCAGGGATTTTTTATTTAAGAAAAGCAATTAATTTTTCCGGTGGTCGTGCAAGTATTGCTTTACTACCGATTTCAACAATTGGTCTCTGAACAAGATCCGGGTTTTCAATCATAAGGTTTAATATTTCATCTTCAGATAATTCTTCAACTTTGCTTTTAAGCGTTTTATATACCTCATCATTTTTTCTCAACAGCTCAGAAGGTTTCATATTCATCTTCTTTAAAAGCTCATTCAATTTTTTCCGTGAGAAAGGTTCTATATAGTAATTAACTTTTTCGAAATCTATTCCCGCTTCAGTTAATATTTTTGATACTTTTCTACAAGTGGTACAGGTTGGTTTTTCATAAACAGTAATTTTCTGCATAAAATCCTCCTTCAGTTGGTCTGAAATTTATGGAAATCAAATGTTGTTCAATAAATTTATTATGTAATAATAGTTATTATTTAATTAATTTTCAGTTAAGTTTAGATAATAAAATTTTCAACAATCAATTTCTCACAGGGAGAGGTTATGTTTCGCTCATTAATAATTACATTACTTCTTTTTGTTGCAGTTAAAATTTCTGCACAAAACTATAAAGAAGTAAAAATCTATCTCGATTCACAAGAACAAATCGAAAATCTGTATAACCTTGGTTTAGAGTTTGATCACTTTAATTGGGGCAAAGATAATTCAATCACTACATTTATCAGCGAGCGAGAATTTGAAATCCTTCAGAATTCCGGATTCAGATATGATATATTGATAGATGACTGGTATTCATATTATTCAAATCTTCCCAAACTAACAGAATCAGAAAAACAAAACTTCAAACAAATGAGTAAGGAATATTATAATGTAGAAGGATTTGGCTATGGTTCAATGGGAGGATTCTTTACTCTTGCCGAAATAAATGCGAGACTTGATTCTATGTATGCTCTTTATCCGAATATTATTACACAAAAATTTCAAATAGGAACAACTATTCAGGGCAGACCAATTTATGCTGTTAAAATATCAGATAATCCAAATGTAAACGAGAGTGAACCCCAGGTTCAGTTTAATGCTTTAATACACGCCCGCGAGCCACAGGCAATGATGACAATTATGTATTATATGTACTACCTGCTGGAAAATTATGGCACTGATCCGGAAGTAACATACCTCGTTAATAACAGAGAAATTTATTTTGTTCCCTGCATCAATCCCGATGGGTATGAATATAACAGACAAACAAATCCAAGCGGCGGAGGAATGTGGAGAAAGAACAGACGACTAAACAGTGACAACAGTTATGGAGTAGATCTCAATCGTAATTTTGGATATATGTGGGGCATTAACAACACGGGCTCGAGTGGAACACCTTCAAGCGAGACTTACAGAGGTACCGCGCCATTCAGTGAACCTGAAACACAGGCGATAAGAGATTTTACAAATAGTAAAAATTTTAAAACTACACTAAACTATCACACTTATTCAAATCTGTTGCTCTATCCGTGGGGTTATGTAAATACACCGACGCCGGATAATAATATTTTTGTAGAATTTTCAACTGATATGGTTGCATATAACGGATATGAGAATGGTCAGCCACCAGCTATTTTATATGATGTAAATGGTTCCGCAGATGACTGGATGTATGGCGAACAATCAACAAAACCAAAAATCTTTGCAATGACTCCGGAGGTTGGTTCAACTGGTTTCTGGCCTTCACAAGCAGAAATATTTCCACTTGCAATTGAAAATCTTAAACCAAATCTTTACATAACATGGGTTTGCGGTGCCTATGTCAGTGTTGTCAATCCCAGTTTTTCTCAGCAGTTTTTTAATCCGGGCGATAACGTGCAATTGTTTATCCCATCAGTCAGGAATAAGGGGTTGTCTGATGCACAAAATGTAACTTTAACTTTAACTTCTGATAATCCTGAGATAACAATTACTAACGGAACAATAAATGTGGGGAACATTGCTTCAAGAACCTCGCTTAATTTAAATCAGAGTTTTGCATTTACGATTGGAAATATTCCGGCGGATGTAAATGTTAAAATGATGGTTACAACTCTCACTGATGACACTCCAATGAGAGTTGATACATTAAGCTTTATAGTTGGTACGCCTGTTTTACTTTTAGCAGATACGACAAACAACATAAATACTTTGTGGACAGTTTCAGCAACACCTGCCAGTAGCCCTGTTTGGGGAGTCACAACATCATCCTATCACTCTGCACCAAATTCATACACTGATAGTCCTTCTGGTCAATATACAAACAGCGCCAATGTTACAATGACTTTGAAAGACCCGCTCAATTTGAGCTCCTACTCAAATCCTAAATTAAGATTCTGGACAAAATGGGATATCGAAAACTCCTGGGATTGCGGACAGGTTAAGCTCTCAACTAATAATGGAGTTAGCTGGTTTCCTTTACAAGGACTTTATACAAATGCTGCATCAGGCCAGGGGGCGCAAACTCCCGCAGGTGAACCTGTTTACGATGCAGCACAAACGACCTGGGTTCAGGAAGAAATCAGTTTATCAGGATTAACATCATCACAGAATAAACTCAGATTTGAATTAAGAACCGATGGTTTCGTAACTAAAGATGGATGGTATGTTGATGATATCGGAATTTATATCTATGCAGTTGTTCCTGTTGAATTATCATCTTTTACTGCAACTCAGCTGGATAACTCTGTTGAGCTACGATGGATTACATCAAGTGAAACAAATAATTCTGGTTTTGAAATTCAAAGAAAAGTTTTAGGTGATAATTCTGATTGGATAAAAATCGGATTTGTTAGAGGTAATGGTACTTCAACCGAAATAAATACCTATTCATTTGTTGATAAAAATCCGGTAAGAGGTATTATTCTCTACCGACTGAAACAAATTGATTTTGACGGAGGTTATAAAATCTTCAATTCGGTGTCTGTAAACTTTAATCCTCCGCTTGAATTTTCACTGAAACAGAATTTCCCGAATCCATTCAATCCAACTACCAGGATAAGTTGGCAGTCACCGGTGGATGGTAAGCAGACATTAAAGGTTTACAATGTGCTTGGAAATGAAGTAGCCACATTAGTTGATGAATACAGAGAAGCCGGTTCTTACGAAATTAGTTTTGATGCATCGTCGCTGCCAAGCGGAATTTATTATTATAAATTTTCTGCCGGCAATTATTCAGATGTAAAGAAGATGATAGTAATAAAGTAAAGTATTCTGCTTTTTTTAGTTTTTATTTAAGACTGATAACCTTCGGGAGTTCATCGGATAATTTCTGATAACTCCGAAGGTTTTTCTTTTCAGTGCGAATAAAAAAAATCCCGATGAGTTGAAGGAGGCGCAAACAACTCACCGGGAAGATAAAGCGACGAGCACAGAAATTATCAGTACGAGATGTCGCTTATTTCTATAAGCTCTGCTGTTCTGTCATATTTTTTCAGATAATCAACAAATTCTTTGTTAATGAATTTCTGATGTGTTTTCTCATAAGCTTTCAGATATTTTTCAACCTGTTTGTGAGTCAACTTACTTTTCATATAGTTTTTAGCTTCGTTATCATCAAAAAATATTCTATAGTAATATGTCTTTTTAGGTTTTGATTTGGTCTTGGCTGTGGTTGCTTTCTTTACAGGCATAATTTTATTCCTTTAATACTATTTAAATTATATTCTTCCGTTTTTCTTTATAATATCACGGGCAATAATTCCTTTTTGAATTTCATTTGTGCCTTCGAATATTCTGTTTATACGTGAATCACGATAAATTCTTTCAATTGGTAGCTCCTGTGAATAACCCATTCCACCGTGAATCTGTACAGCATAATCAACTATTTTATCAAGCGATTCAGAGCAATAATATTTAACCATTGCAGATTGTCTGGAAATATCTTTGTGTAAATCATACTCGACCGCAGTGCGATAGACAATGCTTTCCATATTGTAAATCATCACAGCCATCTCAGCAAGCATAAACTGAATTGCCTGAAACTGTACTATCGGATGATCGAACTGAATTCTTTCTTTTGCATATTTTGTTGAAAGCTCAAGAAGTTCTTTTGAAACACCAAGACATGCAGCACCCAATCCAAGTCTGCCCGCATCAAGAGTTTTCATTGCATAAATAAATCCTCGTCCTTCCTGACCGATTAAATATTCTTTTGGGACACGAACATTTTCAAAAAAGAGAGCATTGGTTACACTACCACGAATTCCCATCTTCTTTTCCGGTGGACCGGCTTTAAATCCGGGTCTGTCCGTTTCAACCGCAAATAATGTTATTCCTTTTTCTGTTCTTGCAAACAAAGAAATAATATCAGCAATACCACCGTTGGTAATCCACAATTTTTCTCCATTAATAACCCAGTCGTCGCCATCGGGTTCGGCATGAGTTTTAAGATGAAAAGAATCTGAACCTGCCTGAGCTTCTGTTAATCCGAATGCTGCAATCTTTTCGCCGGCAGCAAGAGGAGGAATAAATTTTTTCTTTTGTTCCTCTGTTCCACCTATAAAAATTGCATTTGTACCGATTGATTGGTGAGCTCCGATGAAAGTAGCAGTAGACATGCAACCGCGTGCAATTTCTTCCTGCATTATACAATAGCCAACCTCACCAAATCCGCCACCACCATATTCTTCGGGAAATGAGATTCCCAGAAATCCAAGTTCTGCTAACTTTCGTATCAGATCTTCTGGTATTTTTCCTTCCTGATCAATTTTTGAAGCAATGGGTTTAATTTCGTTGTTGGTAAAATCCCGGACGGTTTCTCTGAGCATATTCTGCTCATCAGTGAATTTGAATTCAAACATCAATGTTGCGCTTCCTTATAAGTGACTATAAACAATTACAAATAATATTCCACTGTCACTTAAAAAGTTATGGTTGTGTTTTTAACCAATTTATCACTTTATCAAAACAAAATTTTTCAATAATTAGAACTAAATCCGGATTTGTTCCAATTAGTGGGAATATAGTTCATAAAGCACAACTATTACATAAGCGTCAAGAATTTTTTATCAGAAAATAATTTGGCACGATAAAAATCCGTTATTCTTCTCTATGAACCGTTTGGGGTGAAAAAGCCGGGATACAAACAGCTATATACTCAGCACCACCTTCAAAGGGAGTACTATATCTAATCCATTCGCCTGCTTTTGTTAGAATTGCGGAGCCTTCTTTAACATCAAATGTTTTCTCTTTGGTTTCCACACGCAAAATACCTTTTAAAACAACCGTATATTCATCAAACTCAGGTTGTTGCGCCGGCTCGAGCCAGCCGGCAGGGCTTTTCATTTTTGCAATACTTACTTCTGTAGTTTTTGAATTAAGTCTTCCAAAATATTCTTCAATTAATTTGGGTTTATTTCCAGCAGATGGAATTGCGGTTGGTTTATCTATTAGAACCGGCATTCAGTTTTCCTTTCTTGCTTTGGTTAGATAAAATTTTATGTCGGTTATAAATTTTGTTCCGGGTTCAGAATAAATTTTATTGGTGATTTTATCAATTCCTCTCTGATAATCTTCATCTAAAAGATTTGCAAGTTGGGAGGTCATATTTTTTTTAAGAAAAGGATCTGAAAATACTTCTTTACCTGTTCTTTCAGAAAATACTTTTTCAACCAGAGCTTGTTCTTCAACATTAAACCCGGCCATTGTGCATAATTTTTTTGTTTCACTTAATGATGGAAATCGTTGTAAATCTCTTTCATAAACATTTTCAAAGTATTCATAAACATACCAGTTTTTGTCAAGCTGGGGGTCAACACCATAAATACATAATAGTCCTTTTGGTTTTAATGTTAGCAAAGCATCTGAAAGAAATTTTTCTTTATCAGGGAAATGATGAATTGCATTTATACAAAAAATCAGATCAAAAGTATTTTTTGAAAAAGGAAGTTTACAGGCATCAGCATTAATAAGAAAGAAATTATTTTGTTTATTAGCTGCTATTTTCAACATTCCGATTGAATAATCAACCCCAACCACTTTTTTATTCAACAACTTCAGGGCAACCAACCACCTCCCCGTACCAGACCCAACTTCAAGGATTGTTTTAATGTTGGCATCGGAGGCAATACTGAATAATGATTTTTCAATATAAGTCAGATAGTTTGAACTATATCTCTCATCATACGACGATGCAATACTATTGTAATTGGTTTTTAGTTCCATAAATAATATATCATTTTCTGATGCAAAGTATAAAAGAAAATTAGTCTCTCAAAATTCTTGTTATAAAGTTGGAAGAGTTTATTTTACCACAGATTTTAATTTAAATTAATCAGGAGTTTATATGCGTTTTAATTTTATTCTTTCATTATTGTTACTAAGTTCTGTCTTAATAGTAGCACAAAACCAAAACGAGTTAAAAGCTGAGATTGAAAAGTTGAACAGGTTATATGCCGAGGCGATGATTAAAAATGACACAAAAATTATGATGTCACTTTACACCAAGGATGTTATTTCTTTACCAAGCTACCAGCCAATGATCAGAGGAATTGAAGTCCTGAAGTCATTAAGTGAGCAAGCTGAAAATTCAGAATGGAAAACATCTTCTTTCAATATGAAAACAACAGATTTAATTTCTGACGGCAACTTAGTTATTGAAATCGGTAATTATGAAATGGTTATGGTTGGTCCTGATGTACCGGAATGGCGTGACGAAGGTAAATATATTACTGTATGGGAAAAGCAGGACAGCGGAGAATTGAAAATAAAAATAGAAATGTGGAACACAGATTTAAATCCCTGGCTTCAAATGCAACAGTCTGAAAGTGAGCAGGAATAATTCAAGCTTTACTGTAAGGAAGTTTTATTCATAATAAATCAAAGTAAAATGATAAAATGTTATTTCTCCAGAATGAAATATTCCAGTTTTCCTTCACTATTCACTGAGGGACCAAACATTTTCTGTAAAATTTCTTTACGATATTTAAAAATTTCCAGAATCTTTTTTCTGACAATCAATCTATTTGCTATTCTTCCTAATACACCGAAAGGAACGATATAAGTAACTATGTCCTGCATTTCTACCCCAACATCGGGAATTTCGTTAAAGATATGCTCATGATGCCACATCCTGTAAGGACCAAATCTCTGCTCATCCACAAAGTAATAAGGTTCGTTCACATGAGTTATTTCTGTAACCCA
>FWPV01002551.1_pt1 | contig 21411 bp, 22 predicted proteins | sample 2228371 | NCBI WGS metagenome assembly FWPV01 (sample SAMEA103939776, study PRJEB20133) | metagenome | reverse complement strand
TGGCCGGACGCGGAGCCGCCTGTTTGGGGTACCTTTAGCAACGATAGAGACCGCGACACTTCCCGAGGAAGGGCAGCCATGGCGCCCGAACCCGAGGAGCCGACGTTCGGCGACGAGACCGATACGGGAGGGCCGGACGCTGGCACGCCTGAGCGCGCCGGCATCATCGACGCGGTTGCCGACCTCATCGCGCTGTTCGTCGAGTACGTGCGGCAAGAGACCGGCGACGTCGTGCGTGACAAGGTGGTCCGCCCTACCCAGAAGGCGGGGCAGGTGGTCGCTTTCGCTCTCGCCGCGGGGGCGGTGTTGTCCCTCGGCGTGGCGTTCGTCTCCGTGGCGATCCTGCTCGTGCTCGCGCGGTTCCTGGGCTGGCCGGGGGCGCTCATGGCCGTGGGCGGTGTGCTGATCCTGGGAGCCGGCGGGCTCACGTACGCGAAGACGAGGAGCATGCAGTGACCGCTTCAGCGGAGGCATCGGACCGGCCGGACGAGCGTGTGACGCTCGACGAGCTCAAGCATCGTGCCGAGGCCCTGAAGGACCTTGCCGTGTCCGAGACCAGGGCTGCGGTCAGGCGGGTGTTCGCCGAGGACTCCACGAAGGTGGTGCTAGCCGTCGCGGGGGCGGTCGTCCTCGCCGTCTCGTTCGCGTACCTCGCGGGGGCGCGTGCGGGCGCGCGGCGGCGCATGCCGCTTTCGGGCTGAGGCCATGCCTCTGTTCGTCATCGAACGCGTCGAGGTGCGTGAGAGCGACCTCGAGGCTGTGGTGCGGGTGACCGATGAGCGGTTCATGCGCACCTCGGCGGCGCCGGGACTCGCGCAGTCCGCTCGCGAGCTCCTGCCCGGCCTCGCCCGTCACACGTGCGAGAACGGCGCCGGACGCGATGCCATGAGAGAATTCGTTGACACCGAGAGCGCACACTTGCTCGAGCACGTCGCAGCCGAACTCATGGCCCTCTCGGGCTCCCCCCGTGATCTCCGCGCGCTCACGACGTGGGATTTCGCTCGTGATGGCCGGGGCGTCTTCAGGATCCGGCTTGAATTCGACGACGACCTGGCTGCGTTGGGCGCGCTGAGCGAGGCGGCCGAAGTCGTGGCGTGGCTCTTGGACGGCTCGGGCGAGCGGCCGGATGTCGCGGCCATCGTGGGCAGGTTGCGCGAGGTTCGCACGGCGAGCGCGAGCCCGGGAACCGCTTGACGCCCGCGAGCCGGGTGCCCGGTGGCCAGGCAGGCGCGGCCGTCCGGTCGCACCGCGCGAGGATGCCGTCCGGGGCTTCGTTGCCCACCGCCTGGAGGCTGGTTTACACTTCTGCGGCATGCGGGTGTAGTTCAATGGTAGAGCGTCAGCTTCCCAAGCTGAAAGTTGCCGGTTCGAGTCCGGTCACCCGCTCCAGGCATCACCGAAGGGGCCGATTCGTCCTTGTCAGGGTCGGCCCTTCGCGCGCTCGCCACCTTTCTTCGTAGCGCTTGCAGGAATCTCGTCGAGAGTAGCGAACATGCGTTCGTATAAGCCCTCACTCTCCGCTCCCGCCGGACGGGATGGGACAGGTGTTGCACATCAAGCGCTTGCCGCGTGTGGTCACGACAGCCCTGCTTCTGTGGCTCTCGTCGGCAGCGGTCTCCCAGGCATCAGCCGCGGTAGCGGGTGTGACCGTCGTGCTGGGGTATGGCGCGACATACCAAGGACCCGGCGGCCTGGCGGTGCATCAGGGCGTCGATCTCTCAGGAAGCGCCGGCGACGAAGTGCGTTCCTTCGCCGAAGGGGAGGTCTCATTCGCGGGGCGCGTGCCCTCGGCGGGTGGTGGCTCCATCCTCTGTGTCACGGTGCGCGCAGGAGATGACGCGGTCACGGTCTCGCCGCTGGAGCGGCTCAAGGTGGCCAGAGGGGACCATGTCGACGTGGGGACCGTCCTGGGCACGCTCGCGGCCCAAGGGGACCCTTCGTGCGACACGACGCACGTCCATATCAGCCTTCGACGCCGCGGGGTCTACATCGATCCCTCAGGGTTGCTCCAGGCGGCTGCCGTGCCATGCGCTGTTCCAGGGGAGCCTGCGAGTGAGCCGGCCGCGCCTGTCGCCCCACCTGCACCGCCGGCCGCGCAACCGTCTCCTGCCGGGAGTCCCGCAGCGGGCGCAAGCCTTGCGGGGCAGCCGGCTGTCGTGATCGGTGGAGAAGCGGAGGCGGCAGCGGATGCCGGGTCCGCTCCTGTGGCCGCTGATCAGCCTTTGGTGGCGCCGGGACCCGCGCAGACCCCTGTGGAGTCTCCAGTCGCAGGGAGCCCGGCGCGTGCGCAGCCCGGCGTGTCCGGCGCCGGCTCAGGGGTCGCCGCCGGGGCCGGGCAGGAAGGCCGAGAGAGGTCGGCGCGCACATCTCGGGGTGGTCTTGCACCGTTCGTCTGCGGCTCCCGCGGCTCAGTGACGGGCGATACGGGCTCAGCGATTCTCGGTCTTCGTGCGTCAGCGTGGAGCGTCGACGGGAAGACCGGCCCAGTGGCGAGTAGCGACCTCGTGAGGCCGACGGCGTCAGGCCGATCCCCTGTGGGCTCGCGTGCCGGAGCAGCGCGTCTCGCTTCAGTCGCGTCTTCGACGGCTTCGGTGTTCGCCGCGGGAGGCCCTCTGGCGCTCGCTGCCGTCGTCGTGGCCCTGTTCTATATCGCCACACGGCGGGTCGTCGAATGCAGGCTTCGCGTCAGTCAGCCCGTGTCAGACCGGTTTGGGAGTATGTTGCAGCACCTGCGGGCCGGTGATACACTCTGCGGGCTCACGTCCTGCTCCGGGCTTATGCCTTCACAGTCCCGGGGCCGCTTAGCCCAGAGGAGGTGACAACGTGAAGGCTTACGAACTGCTGCTTCTGCTCAATCCCTCCCTCGACGAGGAGTCTCGTGCTGCAGTCCTGGACAAGGTCCAGGGTGTGATCACTGCAGACGGGGGCGTGGTGGATTCGGTCGACTCGTGGGGCAAGCGCAAGCTCGCCTTCGAGATCGGCAAGATGACCGAAGGTGACTACACCTTGATCGACTTCCACACCACGCCGGCCGCCATCGCCGAGCTGGACCGCGTGCTGCACATCACCGATCCCGTGGTTCGCTACATGCTCGTGCGTCGCGAGGACAAGGATTAGTCCCGCGAGGCTCGCCACGGGTCGGACGGTGTCCGCAACCCTGTCTCGTACGAAGGTGGTTTGAGAACAATGAGTGACATCAACAGAGTCGTCCTCACCGGTCGCCTCACCAAGGATCCCGAGCTCAAGGCGTTGCCGAACGGTACGCCGGTCCTGTCGATGCGTGTCGCGTTCTCAACGCGCAAGCCAGATGCGCAAGGCCAGTGGACCGACGTGTCCAACTTTATCGACGTCTCGCTGTTCGGCAACCGCGCCGACTCGCTCGCAAGGATCCTCGAGAAGGGGCGCCTCATCGGCGTCGACGGGAAGCTGCGGTGGCGCGAATGGGAAGCGCAGGACGGCAGCAAGCGGCAGGCGATCGACATCACCGCTGACACCATCGAACTGCTCGGTGGACGCGGCGAAGGCGGCGCAGAGACCGGCGGACCTGCCGGGGCGCCCCGATACGACAGCGCTCCAGCTGTCTCATCGCCGGCCGAGGACGGCGCCGAGACCTTCGAGGACGACATCCCGTTCTGAACGAACCACCCCGCCCGCAAGGGCGCCATCACCAGTGCCGCGAATGAGAGTCGCGGAGAGGAGGTCAGTGAACATGTCCGATCTGGGTCGCAAGCCCCGACGTAAGTACTGTCAATTCTGCAAGGACCACACGGAGTACATCGACTACAAGGACTCGCAGATGCTGCGCAAGTTCATGACCGACCGTGGCAAGATCAAGCCTCGCCGCGTGTCGGGTAACTGCGCTCAGCACCAGCACCAGCTGTCGACGGCCATCAAGCGCGCCCGGGAGATGGCCCTGCTGCCTTACACAGTCCCTGTCGTCAGTGGTCGCATCGGCAAGGGCCGCTCATAGCGGTCGCCTGGAGGAGAAGCCATGAAGGTCATCCTGATGCAGGAGCTCAAGGGTCGTGGGGGCGAGGGTGATGTCATCGACGTCGCTCGCGGCTTCGCGGTCAACTACCTGCTGCCCCGCAAGATCGCCATCGAGGCGACCCCGGGCAACCTGAAGCAGCTCCAGCAACGTATGCACAACATCAAGAAGCGCGAAGATGCACGTCTCGACGATGCGAACTCGCTTGCGGCAGCGCTCGAAGGCAAGGTCGTGACGATCGCGGCCAAGGTCGGCGAGGAAGGCCGTCTGTTCGGCTCTGTGACTGCGCCGATGGTCCATGAGGCGATCCTCGAGCAGCTCGGTATCGACATCGACCGTCGCAAGATAGAGACGCACGGCCACATCAAGGACGTCGGTCCGCACGTCGTCGATATCTCCATCTATCGCGAGGTCAAGGCGCAGCTCACGGTCGATGTCGTCGCGGAAGGCGACGCCGTGGTCGAACCTGCTGTCGTCAAGCCCGTCGCAGAGGAGTCGCAGGATGTGATCGTCGACACGGCCGCAGAGTCGCCTGCTGAAGCGGTGGACGTCGACTCGGTGGAGGCAGGATCCGATACCGAAGAGGCGGCGAGCGACACGGGCCAGCCTGAGTGACGAACCCCATACCGCTGGACCCTGGGGGTCGTGGCCGTCAGTCGGCACGGCCCCCGTCGCGCTCCTGACCGTCTTGTGTATCGTCCGCGGATTCTGTGGATACAGGGGACAAGTCGAGCCGTCGCAGCTCACGTGCCTCGGGCTTTCCACCGTCTTCTGTGGACGACTGAGAGCCCGCTACGCCGAGTCGACGGCGCGCGCTATCATCGCAGCACCTCGCACGTGGAAGGGAGAGTGAGAGATGGCCGACGGGGACAGCCGGAATGCGGATGCGCGCGGGCTCGAGCGTATCCCGCCGCACAACCTTGAGGCGGAGCAGGCGGTCCTCGGCTCGATGCTGCTTTCCAACGAAGCGCTTGAAGGTGCGCTCGGCATGCTCAAGCGCGAGGACTTCCATCGCCCGGCGCACGGCCGGATCTTCCAGGCCATGCTGGACCTGAATGCGCGTTCTGTTCCTGTCGACCACCTTTCCGTCGCTGACCGGCTCGATGTGAAGGGTGAGCTCGAGTCCTCAGGCGGCAAGCCGTACCTCCTCGAGCTGTCGGGAACCGTGCCGACGACCGCCAACTGGAGCCGCTATGCGGAGATAGTCCGTCGCACGTCGATGTTGCGGCAACTCATCGACGCAGGCACGCGGGTGGTCGCGCTCGGGTACGACGCACCGGATGAGGAGGCCAGCGTCGTCGAAGAAGCCGAGCGTCTGATCTTCGAGGTCACGAACAAACGTGTCTCGAGCAACTTCCAAGACATCAAACCGCTGCTCAAGAGCGCGCTCGCCCAGATCGAGGAACTCGCCCGCAAGGACGTGCACATCACCGGGGTCAGGTCAGGCTTCAGGGGACTCGACGAGCTGCTCTCGGGCTTCCATCCGGGTGACCTGATCATCCTCGCAGCGCGTCCGTCGGTGGGAAAGACGGCCCTCGCGCTCAACATGGCGGTCGAGGCGGCAAGGGCGGGTGCGTCGGTTGCGATATTCTCTCTGGAGATGTCGGCCGAACAGCTCATCCAGCGCGTCGTCGGGGCAGAGGCTCGCATCAACCTGCAAGACATACGGTCCGGACGTATCCGGGACGAGGACTGGCGCAAGATCCACGACGCGATGTCCCGACTGCACAACCTCAACCTGTGGGTCGACGACACGCCCGCGATATCGATCCTCGAAGTTCGCGCTAAGGCCCGCCGTCAGCTTCGCGATCAGCCGAACGGTTTCATCATCGTCGACTACCTTCAGCTGATGCAGCCTCAGAATCGCCGGTCGGAGAACCGCCAGGTCGAGATCGCCGAGATATCGCGGGGGCTCAAGATCCTCGCCAAGGAGCTCAAGGTGCCGGTACTGGCCTTGTCGCAGCTCTCTCGTGAGGTCGAGAAGCGCGCCGGCAAGAGGCCGCAGCTATCGGACCTGAGGGAGTCCGGCGCGATCGAACAGGACGCTGACGTGGTGCTGTTCATCGATCGCGTAACACAGCGGGGCGCTGAACCCGAGGAGGGCCGTCCGCCCATCGGGACAGCGGAGGTGATCGTCGCGAAACATCGCAACGGGCCGCTGGGCACCGTCGACCTCGTGTTCCTCGAGAACTACACGAAGTTCACGAACCCGGCCCGCGAGCCGTAGACGCCGTGCGTTTCGACCAGGGAGGCCGTGTGTCTCACGCTGCGGATGTCGTCATCATCGGGGCGGGTCCCGCCGGCATCTTCGCCGCACTGGAGCTCGCGCGAAACGGCATCACCGACGTCCTGATCATCGAGAAAGGCCATGCGATCTCGAAGCGGCGTTGCCCGGCGAGGGAGACGTCGTGCGTCGGCTGCAAGACCTGCGACATCATGACCGGCTGGGGCGGGGCCGGCGCGTTCTCTGACGGCAAGCTCACCCTCACGACCGAGGTCGGCGGCTGGCTCTCGGACTACATGGAGAGAGCTGAGCTCGAGGCGCTGATCGCGTACGCAGACGGACTGTGGCTCGAATTCGGCGCGACACGCGAGGTGCACGGACCTGACCCGCACGTAGCCGCCGAGCTTCAACGCGAGGCCACGCTCGCCGGCATGAGGCTCGTGCCCATGCGGATCAGGCACGTCGGCACAGACCGGTCGCCTCGGGTGCTCGAAGCGATGCGGGCCGAGTTGGAACGCTGTGGCGTATCGGTCGTCACGGAGACCGCTGTGACTCGCATCATGGTCAGCGACGGGGCCGTGGCCGGCGTAGAGCTGTCCGACGGGTCTACCGTGGCCACATCGCGAGTCATCGCCGCCCCAGGCCGGGAAGGCGCTGACTGGCTTGCGGAGCAGGCGCATGCGCTCAAGATCCCGCTCACCAACAACGCAGTCGACATCGGAGTGCGCGTAGAGTGCCCTGCGCCTGTGATGGAGAAGCTCACGAAGCCGCTCTATGAAGCGAAGCTCGTCTACCACACGAAGTCCTTCGGGGATTCTGTGCGCACGTTCTGCATGAATCCATACGGTGAGGTGACGACCGAAAGCTATGGCGACGTCGTGACCGTCAACGGCCACAGCTTCGCGGAATCGAAGACGGAGTACACGAACTTCGCCGTCCTCGTCAGCCAGCGTTTCACCGAGCCGTTCAACGACCCGCTCGCCTACGGTCGTTCGATCGCGCGGCTCGCCAACCTGTTGGGAGATGGCATCCTCGTTCAGCGGTACAGCGACTTCAAAGCGGGCCGCCGCTCCACGCCTCAGCGAATCGCGCAGGGACTCGCGAAGCCCACCCTCTCAGGCGCGACGCCGGGCGACCTGAGTGCCGTGCTCCCATACCGGCATCTCACCGACATCGTCGAGTTCCTTGAAGCGCTCGATGCCCTGGTGCCCGGGATCGCCGGCCCGAGCACGCTCATGTACGGCGTCGAGGTGAAGTTCTACTCCTCGCGCCTGGAAGTCGATGGCGGCCTGCGTACGCGCATCACAGGACTCTACGCCATAGGCGATGGCGCCGGGGTCACGCGAGGGCTCGTTCAGGCCGGCGTGAGCGGAATCATCGCGGCTCAGGCGATCGCGGGCTCCCGCTAGCGAACGGCCGAGCCTGAGAGCCTGTCAGCGGTTGGGCTGCGAGAGGGCTCGCCCTGAAAGGGGTTGCGGCCCGGGCTCTGGGAGCGTAATATACCCCCCAGGGTATCATGTCGGCCCCGAACACCGCGTTCAGCGAGGAGTGCCTCCATGTCACAGCGCGCCGTCTCTACCGCCTCTGCCAGTCCCGTCCGTGTTGCCGGCATGCTCACTCGCCTGTCGAAGCACCTCGTCGCCTTGATTCCGGCAGCCATGGCCGCAGGTCTTGCCGCGGGGACGGCCGTGGACCTTGCGCCACTGTCAGTCCTCGTGCTGCCCATGACGATGCTCATGGTCTTCCCGATGCTCGTGAACTTCCGTCTGGGAGACATCGCGGCCGGGAAGGACTCCAAGGCCGTCGGTCTGGCGATGGGCCTCGACTTCCTGGTGCTGCCTCTCGTGGCGTGGGGCCTCGCACATCTCTTCTTCGGCGAAGAACCGGCGCTGTTCGTCGGCATGGTGCTCGCCGGTCTGTTCCCGACGAGCGGCATGACGATCAGCTGGACGGGGTTCGCCAAGGGCAACGTCGCGGCCGCGGTGAAGATGACGGTGATCGGCCTCATCGCCGCGTCGCTGCTGGCGCCCTTCTATCTGAAGGCGCTCGCGGGGGCGGTCGTGCCTGTCGATCTAGTCGAGGTGCTGAAGACCGTCCTGCTCGTCGTCGGCGTGCCGATGTTCGCGGGTCAGGTCACGCGCTCCGCCCTCCTGCACGGCATGGGCGCCGAGGCGTTCAAGACGCGCGTGGTGCCGGTGCTGCCGGGCATCTCGACGCTCGGGGTGCTCGCCATCGTGTTCCTCGCCATCGGGCTCAAGGCGAAGATGATCGTTGGACGGCCGGAGCTTTTGCTCATGGTCGCCGTGCCCCTGTTGTTGTTCTACGCGGCGAACTTCGCGCTCTCGACGCTGGTCGGCCGTGCGCTGCTACCGCGGGGCGACGCTATCGCGCTCGTGTACGGAACGGTGATGCGCAACCTCTCCATCGCGCTCGGCATCGCCATCGCGAGCTTCGGTCCGGAGGCGGCGCTCGTGCTCGCGGCGGCCTACATCGTGCAGGTTCAGGCGGCGGCGTGGTACGTGAAGCTTACGGGGAGGGTCTTCGGTCCCGCTCAGGCGCCGTCGGTGGAGAGAGCTGGCGAGGCTGCTGCGGTTTCCTGACGTTTCCGATTAACGACACTCAAGTGCTAGACTCGGGGCATGGACGAGCTCTGGGACATAGCACGCGTCGCCGCGTATCTGGGTGTCAGCGAGCGGACGGTGTACACCCGCGTCCGCTCGGGTGAGCTGCCGGCAATCAAGGTCGGTCGACTGTGGCGCGTGCGCGAGAGCGCGCTGCGTGCGTACGTGGGCGAACCGGCGGCGGGCGGCGCGATCGCCTCGGAGCCGGAGAGTCTTCTCGAGCGGCGACGACTCGAGGACCTTCTCGCACCCGTCAACGATGACGTGATGCGGCGCATGCTGTTCGTGGCGCTGCTCAGCCGCGCGGTCGCCTCTCTCGGATGGAGTCCGCCCGTCATCGTCGGGGGATTCGCCGTCCAGTACTACACCGCCGGCGACTACTCGACTGTGGATATCGATCTGGCCGGAGCGTCAGAACCCGTGGCGCAGGTACTCGGAGCCTGGGGCTTCGAGCGACAGGGGCGTCACTGGTACGACGAGGCGCTCGGCGTCGTCGTCGAGATCCCGGGGGGCCAGCTGGACCCGGGCGGGTATGAGCACACGGTCCGCGTGGTCGCTGACGATCTCGTCGCGACCGTGCTGGGCATCGAGGATCTCATCGTCGACCGCCTCGCTGCCTGCGTGCACTGGAGCGACGGCGAGTCCTGTCTTTGGGCCAAGGCCCTCCTCGCTGTGGCGAGCGATGTCGACGAGGCATACCTGGCCCGACGTGCGGTCGAGGAGGATGTCGCCGAAAAGCTGGCTGAACTCCGGGGCGAGCTGGCGTGAACCGCGTGGTCGACATGCAAGAGTGGAGGTCGGGGCAGCGCAGGAGCGCCCGACTGATGGTGCGAATCGCCGCGGAGCCTGACCGGCGCCGTCGCAAACCGCGCGATCCCGTCGAGGCCGAGCTGCTCGTCCGGTCGGCCGTGGCTGCGGTGGCGCGGCGCGAGGCCGAAGGCAGGTTGGTGCGCTTGGGACCTCGCCACTACGAGCTCAAAGACCGCTAGACGGGGCGGCACACCGCGCGGGAGCCAGCACTCGCAGTCACGACAGCGGGTGGCATGCTAGCAAGACGACATATGCATGTCATGATTGCTGGCATGAATCACACACGCCATCTCACCCGGCACCTCGAGGCGGTCGTCGCGCGCCTGCTGACCGAGTTCCGCGTCGTGGTGATCACCGGATCCCGCAAGGTGGGCAAGTCCACGCTCGCGTGCGCGGTGCTGCGGGAACGCTCCGGGCGCTACCTCGCCTTGGACGACCCTGACACGCGGGGACGTGCGCTGGTCGATCCCGTCGGCCTCCTGAGCGCCGAAGAGGGAACCACGGTCATCGCGAGGTCCAGCTCGCGCTGGAGCTGCTTCGCGCCGTGAAGTCGGCGGTCGACCACGACGAGCGCCCGGGGCATTCCTCCTCACCGGGTCGGCGAACCTGCTTCGCATGCGGGACCTCGGCGAGTCGCTCGCCGGGCGTGCCGTCTACCTCGAACTGCCGCCTCTCACGCTCTCGGAGCGGGTTCGCGCTCCGGCGCCGGCCCCGATCGACGACGCGTTCGGGGCAGCTTCGGCGGCCGACTTCGTGCACGCGTTGCGCGGCGAAGGAGATGTTCCGTCGGGTGCGCTCCGAGATCAGCTGTGTCGTGCCGTCGTCGAGGGCGGCATGCCGGGGACGGTGGTTCTCGCGACCTCGGCTCGTCGCTCGTGGTACGCCGCGTATCTGGCGACGTTCGTCGAACGGGATCTGTGGAAGTCGGGGCGCGTGAGCGACCTCGTCCCCTTACGTCGGTTGTACTCGCTCGCCATGCTGCGCAGGGCGGGGCTGGTGAACCGGGCGGATCTCGCCGCCGATGCCGGGCTCGACCAGCGAACGGTCGCTCGCCATCTGGACCTGCTCGACGTCGGGCACCAGACTCGCGCGCTCACGCCGTGCCACGCGAATCTGGGGAAATGCCTGGTCAAGAGCCGAGACTGTTCGCTGGCGACACCGGAATGGCGGCGCGCCTCATGCGTGTCGACACGTGGAGCGAGGCCGAGAGTGCCGGCGTGGCGGGGCCCTGTCCGAGTCGTGGATGTTGGGCGAACTCGTCGCCCTGGATGGGCTGTCCGCGAATGCTTCGCAGGTGTCGTTATGGCGAACGAGCGCCGGCGCCTAGGCCGACCTCGTGTTTGAGCGGGGGAGCAGGGTGGTGGGTGTGGAGTGCAAGTCGTCGTCGACGGTCCACTGGCGCGACGCTGCCGGGCTGAGGCGTGCACGCTAGCGCCATTCGTCCGGGTAGGGCATACTACGCCCGCGCGCTCCACCACGGCGGAGCGGCGCACCGCGCGCCTTCGGGAGAAAGGCAGCGCGCGGCTCGGGAGCGGCTAGAAGTGTCCGCGGAGCCGATCGTCAGAAGCACGGGAGTCACACCACATGGCCGGAATCGTCCTCGTCGGCGCCCAATGGGGCGACGAAGGCAAGGGCAAGATCACCGACCTGATCGCAGACGACTTCGACTACGTCGTCCGTTTCCAAGGCGGGAACAACGCAGGTCACACCGTCATCCACGCTGGACGTACCCTCAAGCTGCACCTGATACCGAGCGGCATCATGTACCCGCACATCACGCCGGTAATCGGCAACGGGTGCGTCATCGACCCGAAAGTGCTGCTCGAGGAGATGGACCGCCTCGAGGATGACGGGCTGTCCACACACCGGTTGCTCATCAGCTGCAACGCGCACCTCATCATGCCGTACCACCGCGACTTGGATGGAGCGTCAGAGCGGCGGCTCGGGTCGCTCGAGATCGGGACGACCCGTCGCGGCATCGGTCCTGCGTACATGGACAAGGCTTCGCGCATGGGCATACGCGTGCAGGACCTCACCGACGAGCACATCTTCCGCAAGAAGATCGAAGCCGCGCTGCACGAGAAGAACGACATCCTCGCGAAGGTCTACGGGCTGCCGACGTACACGGTGGACCAGATCGCCGGGGAGTATCTGCCGTACGCAGAGCGCATCAAGCCCCACATCGCCGACACCTCGCTCGTCGTGAACAGGGCGCTCGACGCCGGCCAGTGGGTGCTGTTCGAGGGCGCCCAAGGCACGTTGCTCGACCTCGATCACGGCACCTACCCGTTCGTGACATCCTCGTCGCCCACCGCTGGCGGCGCGTGCACAGGCGTGGGAGTGGGGCCTCGCCGAATCGACCGCGTGCTGGGCATCGCCAAGGCCTACATCACGCGCGTCGGCAGCGGTCCGTTCCCCACGGAGCTCGACGACGAGACCGGCCGTCATCTGATCGAGGTCGGACATGAGTACGGCACCACGACCGGGCGTGAGCGGCGCGCGGGATGGTACGACGCGGTCATCGTCCGCTATGCGGTGCAGGTGAGCGGGCTCACGGACCTCATCATCACGAAGCTCGACGTCTTGTCGCAGCTCGATACCATCAAGGTGTGCGTGGCTTACGAGTACGAGGGCCATCGCTACAACGACCTGCCATGCCACCAGACGATCTTCCACCACGCGAAGCCCATCTACGAGGAGCTCCCCGGTTGGAGGAGCGACATCACGCACTGCCGCACGTTCGAGGAGCTGCCGAAGGAGGCGCGCGACTACATCACGTTCCTCGAGGACCTTGCCGACGTTCCGGTGTCGATGATCGCGGTGGGCCCGAGCCGCGAGCAGACCATCATGCGCCGCTGGGAGCCGCGGGTGTGACATCCGCTCCTGGCGCCTCGGGCGTTCAGACGAAGCCAGGGACCTGGTAGGCGCGTGCCTGGGCAGGTCGGGCGCGATGCGTTCGCCACGGCCGCTGGTTTCACAAACCATTCAGGCGAAGTTGCCTTCGCTGCAACCACACCGAGTGTGATGGCGGTCACTCTTCCGCCAAGGCTGTGCGCATCACTCTCCGCTCTCGCAGGGTGCTCGCCGGCCAGGACCAAGCTCTATGTGGGAACACGCGCAGCGAAAGGGGCACAGATGGACCGCAGGCAGTTCCTGACCTACAGCGGGGTCGGTATGGCCGGCCTCGCGACAGGGGCGGCAAACCTGACCTGGTTCGCGAACATGGCCGCGGCCGCAGGCACGACCGGAAGGCCGTGGAAGTTCGGCATCATGGCCGACACGCAGTGGAAGGCGAACCTCGACGGTGAGAACCCGGGCACGTGCGCCGTCGGCATCATCCGCGAGCTCAACCAGCAGTTCATCGACCACGGCGTGGAGTTCGTGATCCAGGTCGGCGACCTCGTGGACGTCGAGAACGATGCACTGAACGGGAGCTCATCGCGACGCAACCTGCCTGTCCGCGCGCAGGCCGCCCAGCCGCTCTACGATGCCGGCATCGGGTTCTTCCCGCTGCGCGGCAACCACGAGGCGAGCAGGACCGCGGCGCTCGAGTTCCAAGCGCTGTGGCCACAGACCCGCGGTCTGGGTCCGAATGTCGGCAAGGCGACGGAGTTCAGCAGCCCGCTCATCGGCGCGTCGGCCCTCAACATCCTCGACGGCCTCTCGTACTCGTACGACTGGGAGAACGTCCGGTTCGTGATGCTCGACCAGTTCACCCGCACGAACAACACCGGCAGTACCAACAACAACATCGTCGACCAGGTCTCGTGGGTCGACAGCCGGATCTCGGGCCGCACGCCGGGCATGCACGCGTTCGTACTATCGCACAAGAACCTCATGGGCCAGAACCACACCGACGTGCTGTTCGGTTCGAACCCGGCGTCGAACGCGAGCGCTCAGGCGGCCTTCATCGAGAGCTGCGCGGCCAACCGGGTGGGCTACCAGATCGGCGGGCATGACCACATGCACGACCGTTCGCTCGTCAAGACGCCGAATCCCGATAGCCAGGCGTATGTGAACCAGCTCATCTGCTCGTCGAACAGCTACAAGTTCTACAACCCGACGCGCCCCTCGCGCGATGAGACCTACAACTTCCCGCGTCGCGAGCGCAACGTGGCTCAGGAACTCTTCACGATCGGCTACTACATCGTCACCGTCGACGGACCGCGTGTGACCGTTGACTACTACGCGTCCACGCACGGCCTCGACTACGACGACTACGACCTCACCCGCACGCCCAAGAACATGCTGTTCTACAAGCGCGAGCGTTTCGGCTACAGCCTGAACGGCGAGGAGACGGTCGTTGCGCAGGGTGAGTCGTACGCGGGCATCGGTGGCGTGTTCGGCGGTACCGAGGCGCGCATCCTCGACGGCGTGAACAGCTCCACGGTGACCGACCGCTCCCTGAGGCCGCTCGCCAAGAACGTCAACACCGGGTGGGCGGTGCCGGCGGCTTCTGACGATGATGCGGCGAGCAACATCTTCACGTTGTGGAACATGGCGCACAACCTGTCGCTCTGGAATCCCGCGCTCACGGGCCTGCTGCCTGATGCGGACCGTACCGACGAGTCCGACGTCTACGTGCTCGCGATGACGTACTTCGAGGACCGCGCCTGGTCGCTCGGCAACGGACGCTTCGGCATCGCGGCACGGACCGACGACGGCGAGTGGGTCAACGCGGTCGACCTGATCTATGGCGACGCGCCGAAGCGTTTCGTGCGTGGGCCCTGGGGGCCGGACTACGGCCTGGGCACCTACGGCGTCGACCCCGCAACCAACACAGCTTGGGCGGTCATCGACTACCAGGGCGAGTTCATGGTGCGGCGCCGGATCGACATCAATGCCGGACAGCGCCGGCGCCGCGAGGTCGAGTTCCGGCCTGGCAGGAACTTCTCGGGCGACCCGGGGTTCTATTCGGTCGAGCAGGCTGGTTCGGACGGAGCGGCTGAAGCGCTCGCTGACGGGGCGGAATCGCTCGAGTAGGGGCGGGCGGCCAAGCCTCACGCGGCCGCATCGTTGCTCGACCACACGCATCCGGGGGCGGCTCCCGCCGGGAGCCGCCCTTTCCCGTGCTCGCGATTCGCAAGGGGGTGTGACTCGCGGGTCCGGCCGGCGGTGTCACTGTGCGGTCGGACGCGCTCTCACGGCGCGACGCGCCACCCTTAGCGCGCCCGCTCGGTCGTCGATGCGCAGCTCGCCTCGCTCGATCGCGTCCTCGATCGCGCGCATCGCGTCACCCACAGCCGGCCCTTCCGGCAGTCCGAGCTCGCGCATGAGCTCCGCACCGCCGAGCACCGAGCCCGGCCGGGTGCGTGTTCCGCGTGCGCGCGACGCGCTGACGGCTGCCTCGAGGCGGGCGCGCACCGTCGCGGCCTGCGCCCGGTGCGCCGTCGCGGCGAAGTCGGCCATCGTGAGATCGACCACGTCCTCGGCAGACACGAGGCGCACGGCGTCGGGAGCACCTGAGGCCCACAGGTCGAGCCGGCGAACGGCCCGGTCGACCGCCTTGGGGTTGTCGATCGCCAGGTCGCCCAGGCGCATGTGCTCAGCGACGAGGTGGACCACCGCGCGCGTCATCGCCTTCGAGAAGCGCAGCCGCTCGCAGATCGCAGCGGTCATCTCCGCGCCGACTTTCGCATGGCGGAAGAAGCGGATGCGCCCGTCGGGCTCGACTGTGCGGCAGGGTGCTTTGCCGACGTCGTGCAACAGCGCCGCCCAGCGCATCTCCGGTGTCGCGGGTGCGCCTGCGACCGTCATGACCGTGTGCTCGAAGACGTCGAGGTCGTGGAAGGCCGGTTGTGTGACACCGTCGAGCGCCGCGACCTCCGGGAGCACCACGGCGAGCGAGCCGGTGCGCAGCGCGACCCGCAGCCCCTCGGCGGCGCTCTCGCCAAGCAGCAGCGCTGTCAGCTCGTCGCGTACGCGCTCGGTCGCAACTCCGGCGAGCAGGGGCGCCGCCGAGGGGGCCGCGGCCTCCGTCGCAGGTTCGAGTGAGAACCCCAGCTGCGACACGAACCGCGCCGCGCGTAGGACGCGCAGCGGGTCCTCGCCGAAGCGTTCGGCGGGGTCACCCGGCGCGCGCAGCACACGCGCATCGAGGTCGGCGAGGCCGCCGACGGAGTCGAGCAGCTCGAGCCCGGGCCACGCCGCCGCCATCGCGTTCACCGTGAAGTCGCGGTGTGCGGCGTCTGCGGCGAAGTCTGATCCGCGGAGCTGGGAGACCTCGACGACGCTCCCGTCGGCGAGCACGACGCCGAGTGTGCCGAACCGCTCGCCGACCGCGTAGACGCTCGAGCACCACGGCGCGCCTTCGCACGCGCCCCGGACCTCGCCGGGCGAGGCTGCGGTCACGACGTCGAGGTCGCGCACGTCACGCCCCAGCAGGGCATCGCGCACGGCGCCGCCCACGACCGCGGCGAAGTGGCCGGGTGCCACGAGGGCGTCGAGCAGCGCGGCGGTGTTGGGGGAGAGCGCGATGTCGACGGCGCGGTCCATGAGGCGATGGTACCGCGCCGGCGCTCGACGAGAACCGGCCGCTTCGCGTTCTCAGGCATCTGAGCCCAGCGGGGCCATCTCGCCGTCTCGCCCACCCCCGCCCCCGCTTCGGTACAATCACGAAGGCAGACTCTCTCGCACGCGCCTTCACAGGGGGGGCACCACGTCCATGGGCAAGCGCATCCTCGTCATCGGTTCGGGCGGACGCGAGCACGCGATCGTACGTGCTCTGGCCGCGTCGCCAAGCGTGGACACCATCCTCGCTGCGCCCGGCAACGGCGGCACGGCCCTCGAGCCGAACGCCGTCAACGCACCGCTTGCCACCGAGGACCCGAGTGCGGTCGCTTCGTTCGCGAGCGATGACGAGGTCGACCTGGTGGTCATAGGGCCCGAGGCGCCGCTTGTCGCTGGTGTCGCGGATGCGGTCCGCGACGTGGGAATCCCGGTGTTCGGCCCGGGTGCGTCCGGTGCGCGGATCGAGGGCAGCAAGTCCTTTGCGAAGGGCTTGATGGAGCGTCATGGCCTCCCGACCGGGCGCGCGAAGACATTCAGCGCGTTCGAGCGAGAAGCTGCGATCGCGACCGTCCGCCGGTGGGGCGCACCGGTCGTGATCAAGGCCGATGGGCTCGCCGCAGGCAAGGGTGTCACCGTGGCGATGGACGTCGAGACCGCGGTGAACGCCGTCGAGGAGTGCTTAGCGGGCCGCTTCGGCGAGGCGGGAGCGCACGTGCTCATCGAGGAGTACCTCGAGGGGCCGGAGTGTTCGTTGCTCGCGTTCGTCTGCGGCCGGACGGTGCTTCCTATGGAGCTTGCGCAGGACCACAAACGTGTCGGTGACGGGGACACCGGTCCGAATACCGGCGGCATGGGCGTCTACTCGCCGGTACCGCTCGTCACGCCTGAGGAGCACGCCGCCATGGTGGCGATCATGCAGGGAGCGGCGAACGCACTCGCCGATGAGGGCATCGACTACCGCGGTGTCCTCTACGGTGGGTTCATCCTGACGGCGGATGGTCCGAGACTGCTCGAGTTCAACGCGCGCTTCGGCGACCCGGAGACCCAAGTCGTGCTGCCGCGGCTGAAGACGGACCTCGCCCAAGTGCTTTCGGCCTGCGCCGAGGGCCACCTCGATGGTGTGCGTCTTGAGTGGAGCGACGACGTCGCGGTGTCGGTGGTGCTCGCGAGCGAGGGGTACCCGGGCTTCTACGAGACGGGCAAGGTCATCACGGGGATCGAAGAGGCGGAGACCGTCGAAGGCGTCTCGGTCTACCATGCGGGCACCGCCCTCGACGACGACGGCACGCTTCGAACCGCAGGCGGCCGGGTGCTCAATGTGACCGCGGTAGCGCCCGACTTCGCGCTCGCACGCGAGCGGGCTTACGAAGCCGCGCGCCGCATCCGCTTCGAGGGCGCTTTCTGCCGCAGCGATATCGGACTCCGGGCCTTGCGTGGGCGTGACCAGGCGGCGCAGTGATCTCCGAGCGCCTCCTCACAACGGTCATGCGAACGGCGAGCGGACGCTACCTCACGCTCGAGCCCGCCGGACTCTCAACGCTTCCAGCGCCGGTTCCCGGTCGCGAGCGTCTCCTCTACGTGCACGTGCCCTTCTGTGAGCGCCTGTGCCCGTACTGCTCGTTCAACCGCTTCCCGTACCAGCCCGAGCGAGCGCGCACGTACTTCGAGCACCTCCGTAATGAGATGCGCATGGTGGCAGCGCTGGGCTACGACTTCGGCGCGATGTACGTCGGAGGCGGAACACCGACGGTCGATATAGACGAGCTCACGAAGACGATCGACCTTGCGCGCGAGCTGTTCGGCATTCGAGAGGTTTCGAGCGAGACGAACCCCAACCACCTGTACCCCGAGTGGATAGACCCGCTCGTCGACCGTGTCGACCGTTTCAGTGTCGGCGTGCAGTCGTTCGATGACGAGTTGCTCAGGCAGATGGACCGCTACGAGAAGTACGGGTCGGCCTACGAGATCCTCGAGCGCCTGCGATCGATCGAGGGCGTGTTCCATTCGCTCAATGTGGACATGATCTTCAACTTCCCGAGCCAGACGCCGGAGAAGCTCGCCGCAGACATCGAGATCCTCAAGAACACCGGTTGCAACCAGACCACGTTCTACCCGCTCATGGCCTCGCCCGCGGTCGAGGAGTCTCTGAAGCGCACGGTCGGCCGGGTCGACTACGCGCGCGAGGGTGAGTACTACCGTCTGATCGCATCCGGGCTCTCCGACCGCTTCTCGCCGGCGAGTGCGTGGACATTCTCGAGGATCGGCGGGGGCATGATCGACGAGTACATCGTCGACTACGAGGACTATGTCGGCGTCGGCTCGGGCGCGTTCAGTTTCCTTGACGGGACGCTGTACGTGAACACGTTCTCGCTCAAAGAGTACGCCGAGCGCGTCGGGGCGGGGCTGACGAGTGTCGTGCGGAAGCGGACATTCTCCCAGAAGGACCTCATGCGCTACCGGATGCTGATGGGCCTCTTCGGGCTGTCGCTCGACCGGCGTGCGTTCACGCGCGACTTCGGCGTCGACATCGAGCACGGCCTGCCGCTCGAGATCGCCTTCCTGCGCAGCGCGGGGGCGTTCAGTGTCGACACAGCCGAACGGCTTGAGCTGACGGAGAGGGGCCGCTACCTGCTCGTCGTCATGATGCGGGAGTTCTTCATCGGCGTGAACAGCGTGCGCGACCAGGCTCGCGCCGCATTGACCGGCGAGGAGCGCACCCTGCTGTTCGGGGACGGCGAGACGCCGTGCTCGCCGGAGCATGCGAACCACCCGCTCGCCGAAGCGGCGGCTGCGACAGAGACCGCGGAGTCCTCGCCGTTGTAGCGCCCTGTCTGCTACCCTGCCTCCACCTACAGTGGCCCGCCATCGTCGACCATCCGGAGGTATCCGATGTCTGACACCCCCCTCGTTGGAATCGTCATGGGATCGAAGTCCGACCTCGACGTCATGCAGAAGTGCGCCGACCGGCTCGCCGAACTGGGTGTGCCCTACGAGATGCAGGTGGCGAGCGCTCACCGGAATCCGGACCGTGTGCACGAGTGGGCAGCGAGTGCGGCAGGTCGCGGCATCAAGGTCATCATCGCCGCCGCTGGAAAGGCCGCCCACCTCGGCGGTGTCGTGGCGGCGTTCACGCCGCTTCCCGTGATCACCGTTCCCATGAAGACGAGCGATCTTGGCGGCTTGGACTCGCTGCTTTCGATGGTGCAGATGCCAACCGGTGTGCCTGTGGCGTGCGTCGCGATCAACGGCGCCGAGAACGCCGCGATCCTCGCCTGCCAGATCCTCGGCACGTCGATGCCCGAGTACCGCGAGCGCATCATCGAGCTCAAGCGGGCGATGGCCGAGGCGTGAGGGGCCCTCGGCGGTCGCACTGAGTTCTCGCGCCGGCTCCTGTAAACCATCCGGCCGTGTGACGTGGACGGCGCGCACCGAACGAAGTATGCTTCGCACAGGTCGATCGTGGCCGCCGGCGGCATGCGTGCGCGTGACCGGGGCGGCGCTCATCGGTGGGGATGCGCGTTTGAGCAGGCGAAGCGAAGTTCGGGCAGACGTAGGGTTCACGCTCATCGAGCTGACGGTCGTCGTCGCGCTGCTCGCGCTGCTCATTCTGATCGCCATACCGGTCTACACGTCCGCTTCGGACAACGCACAGAAGCGGACGTGTTTCATGAATCAACACACGCTGCAGAGAGCCGCTCAGATCTACCTGTCGCTCAACCAGAACAATGTAGCAGCGGATCTTGCTGGCATCGTCGATGATGCCCACCCCGTAAGGGCCCAGCACATCGTGGGTTCGACACCGCGATGTCCTGCGGGAAAGGCACCGGCCGATTCGAGGAATCCCACGTTGGCCGAAGGGGCGTATCGTTTCGATGCGTCTGGGACGCTCGAACCGTGTACGCGTGGAATCATGGGGCCGCACGGAAGCTTCACCGAGTAGTATCAGCCCGAGGACTCACGAATAGCGGCACTGAGGTGCGATCGGGTGCGGCTTCTTGCGCATGCGGCACCGAGGCATTCGGCACCGAGCATCAAGGAGATCCCGTGCGAGGCAAGCACTTCGAGGACGTGCAGGTCGAGGGACACCTGATCGACTCAGGCATCCTGTCAGCGGTCATGGACCACATCATCGCCCTCGGGGGGGAGTTCGAGACACTTTCGTTCACGGTCGGCCGGACGAACGACGACCCCTCGACGGCGACCCTGCGCGTCCTGGCGGACACGCGAGAGCGGCTCGACGAGGTCCTCGTCGCCATCGCCGAGCACGGCGCCGTGGCGTGTGAGCCGCGTGACGCCGAGGTGGCCCCTGCGCCGCGCGACGGGGTCTTCCCTGAAGGTTTCTACTCCACGACCAATCTCGAGACCGACGTGCGCGTCGCAGGCCGGTGGGTGCGCGTCGCCAATCCCGAGATGGATCTCGGGGTGCGGATAGACGCGAAGGCCGGCACTGCGGACGCCATCGCGATGGCCGACGTGCAAGCGGGCGAGCTCTACGTCGTCGGGCACGCCGGTGTGCGTGTCCACCCCCAAGAGCGCCCGCGCACGAGCCAGGCCTTCGAGTTCATGGCGAGCGCCGTCTCCTCTGAGAAGCCAAAGGCGCAGGTTGTGGCCGAGGTGGCGAGGATACTTCGCGAAACGCGGTCGGGCGGCCGCGAAGTAATCGCGGTGGTGGGTCCGGCGGTGGTGCATACCGGCGCCATCGAGCACTTGGCGCGGCTCGTGGAGCTCGGCTACGTGAGCGTGCTGTTCGGAGGCAACGCGATCGCTGTCCACGACATCGAGGCGGCGATGTTCGGGACGTCGCTCGGGGTGTCGCTTTCGGAAGGCGCCCCTATGCACGGCGGACACCAGCACCACCTCCGCGCGATCAACACCGTCCGGGGCCACGGTTCGATCCGCGCGGCGGTGGAGGCGGGCGCGATACGCAGCGGCCTCATGTACACCCTCGTGAAGAAGGGCGTCCCGTTCGTCCTGGCAGGCTCCATCCGGGACGACGGTCCGCTCCCGGATGTCATCACCGACGTGATGGACGCCCAGCGAGCGATGCGCGCCTATGCCCAGCGGGCGGGTGCGTGCCTGATGCTGTCGACGATGCTTCACGCGATCGCTACTGGCAACATGCTCCCTGCGAGCGTCACGACGGTCTGCGTCGACATCAACCCGGCCGTGGTCACCAAACTGGCGGACCGCGGCTCATGGCAGACGATCGGTGTGGTCACCGACGTCGGACTCTTTCTGGAGCAGCTGGCCGCTGAACT
>FWPV01006808.1_pt1 | contig 21413 bp, 20 predicted proteins | sample 2228371 | NCBI WGS metagenome assembly FWPV01 (sample SAMEA103939776, study PRJEB20133) | metagenome | reverse complement strand
GCGGCCGCTTCGGTAACATTATCATTTGATAGAACGATTACCGTTCGGTAACATTATCTTTTGACTTGACACGCCGCTAACCGTCTTTTATGTCGTAGGCTTCGCGGTTTTCGCCGGTGGCAACAAACACGGTGCGTTCGCAAATGTTGGTAACCCGGTCGGCAAAACGCTCAATGTTATGGGCCACCCATAACAGCCAGTTGGCGCGCTCGATGTTGCGCGGGTCATTTACGATATAGGTCATTAACTCGCGGTAAATCTGGTTATACAGGTTATCCACTTCGTCATCTTCGGAAGGTAAGCAGCGTGCAGATTCAGCGTCTTCGTTCACGAAGGCGGTCAGGGCACGCTGAAGCATATCAGCAGACTTTTGGGCCATGCGCGGAATATCTACCAGCGGCTTGATGAGCGCGTCATCGCCCATGCGCAGATTGATGATGGCAATGCCCTTGGCGTAGTCGCCCATGCGCTCCAGTTCGCTAATCACTTCCAGGATGGAGGCCAGCAGGCGCAGGTCGTGCGCCATGGGCTGCTGGGTGGCAATGACGATCATGGTCTGGTTTTCCAGGGCAAAGCGGCGCTCATTGATTTGTCTGTCTGCGTCCACCACCTCTTGCGCAGCGGTCAGGTCACGGGTTCTAAGGGATTCGACAGATTTCAGCAGCGAATCGGATACCATTGTGCCAAGCGTCATGATTTCTTGCTTGAGTTGCTTGATCTCGTTCTCAAAAGTTTTACGAATCATAAAATAAAGCCTCCATTAGCCAAACCTGCCAGTAACGTAATCTTCGGTACGGCTTTCGCGTGGGGTTGTAAAAATCGTGGCGCCTGGGCCGTACTCGACCAGTTCACCTTGCAAAAAGAAAGCTGCATAATCGGCTGTGCGAGCGGCCTGCTGCACCGAATGAGGCACCAGGACGACCGTGTAATTTTTCTTCAGTTCTTGCAGGCTGGCTTCCACTTTGCTGGTAGAGATGGGGTCAAGGCCAGAGGTCGGTTCGTCGAGCAGGATCACTTCTGGCTCCAGGGCCAGCGAGCGGGCCAGGCACAGGCGCTGTTGCTGCCCGCCCGAAAGAGCAATGGCAGGGTCATCCAGGCGGTCTTTGACTTCATCCCAAAGCGCAGCCTGCCTGAGCGAACGTTCGACAGCGTCTTCCAGTTTAGAGCGGCGGCGCTCACCCATAACTTCCAGCCCATAAGTCAGGTTGCCGCGAATAGAGAGCGGCAAAACTACCGGGCGGGCAAACACCATGCCCACTTTGCGGCGCAGGGCAATTGTGTCCGTTTTGGGGTCTAAGATATTTTCGCCATCCAGCAAAATGCGGCCAGAGAGGGTTTTGACCTCGGCCAGGTCATTGAGGCGGTTGAGACAACGCAACAGAGAAGACTTGCCGCCGCCTGCTGGCCCAAACAACACGGTGATGGCGTTGGCGTTAATATCCAGGTTTATATTGCGCAGCGACTCCGTTCCATCGGCATATTGCAGGCTGAGGTTTTCGATGGAAATTTTTATCATCTGGCCTCACTGGCAGGGAAAATCCAGGTAATGAGCAGGCGCACAATAAAAAACAAGCCAACCAGGATGAGAAGAAAATCGAGCCAGTCTGGCAGTGGGCTGGTGCGAATGATGAAATAGTAAATGGCAGAAAGCGCCTGCCCCAGGTTGCGGAAACCGCGCGAGAAAAGTTCACTAAAGTTGAAATTGTTGAAAGGATTCATAATTTCACCATTGGCGGCGTGCACGCGCGCGTGAACGAATGAAAGTTGCAATTAAATTCATTGTAAGCACAAACGCAATTAATACAAGCGCCGTGCCATATTGAATTTGAAACGGCATTTCGGGTACTTGCGTGGAAATGACAAACAGGTGATAAGGCAGCGCCATGGTGGCATCGAACGGCGAGCCCGGCAAACGCGGCAAGAAGAAGGCCGCCCCGGTGAAAAGGATCGGTGCTGTTTCACCAGCGGCGCGCTCCAGACCAAGAATAATTCCGGTAATAATGCCTGGCAGGGCTTCGGGCAAGACAATGCGCCGAATGGTCTGCCATTGGGTTGCGCCAAGCGAAATAGATACGGTGCGGAAGGATTGCGGCACGGCGCGCAGCGCTTCTTCGGATGTTGAAATAATAACCGGCAGCGTCATAATTGAAAGCGTCAGCGAGGCAGACAAGATAGACGTGCCAAACTTCAAAAACAGCACAAACAAACCTAGCCCAAATAACCCATACACCACCGAAGGGATGCCCGCCAGATTGATGATGGCAATGCGAATAATTCGCGTTAGCCAGTTATCGGGCGCGTATTCCGAAAGATAGATAGCTGCGGCCACACCCAGCGGCACAGAGAAAATCGCCGTGCCAATGGTGAGGTAAAACGTGCCTATAATGGCGGGCAGAATGCCGCCCTGGCGCATACCGTCATGCGGGAAATCAGACAAAAATTCCCACGAAATGGCCGGAGCACCCTGAACCAAAATAAATATGACCACCCCAATAATCGGAATAACCGTTGCAGCCGTCATGAGGGTAAGCAAAGCAAAGCCCAGTTGCTGAGTTACGTTACGATTGATGACAGGTTTCATGAAAGCACCCGTTCGGAACGTTTTTTAGATTGAAAAACCACTGACGATGCTGTGATGTTAACCGCTAACGATATGAGGAACAAAACCATGCCGATGAAGAAGAGGGTGTGATAATGCACACTGCCATTGGCCACCTCACCCATTTCGGCCGCAATGGTAGCCGTCATGGTACGGACGGGCGAAAAGAGCGCAGACAGCGAACGGGCCAGCACAGGCGCATTACCGGTCACCATCATCACAGTCATGGTTTCGCCAATGGCGCGCCCTACCCCCAGCATAATGGCCGTAATTACCCCAGAGCGGGCGGCGGGTAGAGTGACGCGCCAGATAGTCTGCCAACGGGTGGCGCCCAAAGCCCAGGCGCCTTCGCGATAGGCGCGCGGGACGGCATCGAGCGCATCTTCGGCTACCGAAACAACCGTAGGCACGGCAATGCCGCCCAACAGCAGCGAACCGGTCAAGGCGGTTAACCCTGTAGGCAGGTCGAGCAACACGCGCAGGTAAGGGGAAAGTACCAGGATGCCCAGAAAGCCCAACACCACCGAAGGCAGCCCGCCCAACAATTCCACCAGCGGCTTAAGAATCTCACGCGCCCAACGTGGCGCAATTTCTGAAATAAAAATCGCTGTGCCAATTCCAAAAGGCACCGCCACAATTGCCGCCCCAAACGTGACAATGAGCGACCCGCTGATGAGCGGCAAAATGCCATAATACCCCTCGATGGGATACCAGCGAATAGAAAGCAGTTCCCCCGGCGCGACTTCGCCCAGGGTGGGCAAGCCTTCACGCAACAAAAAGTAAAAGATGAGGGCTACAAAAACAATCGCCGAATAACCGGCAGCGCGAATGGCGCGGGTGATTACGAATTCCCGCCAGGTAAGGGAGGCTTCCATAGTCTTCTCTTTTCAGGGGTTATATAGCAAGACAGGAACAAAGCCCAGTTCAGATACAATCTTTTGGGCTTCGGGGGAAAGAATCCAGTCCAAATAGTCTCGAACAGCGCCTGTTGGCTGCCCGGCAGTGTACATGTACAAATCACGCGCAATGGGGTATGACTTATCGTTGACGGTGCTTATCATTGGCAAGACATATTTTTCGCCGGCGCTTTTGGCAACCGCTATCACTTTCAGGTCTTTGGGTACATAACCCAGCCCGTCATAGCCGATGGCATTTGGGTTTTGACGCACTTCATGGATGATGCCTTCTGAGGACGGCAACAGGAGCGTATCCATTGCGAACAAGGTTTTGTTTTCTTTTTCGCCCAAGCGCAAAACTTGTTCTAGAAAATACACATGGGTGCCAGAGTTGGTTTCGCGCGAAAGGCGCACAATGGGACGGTCTTCGCCACCTACTTCGCGCCAGTTATTTATTTTGCCGCTATAAATATCGGACAATTGTTGTAATGTCAAATTACTGACCGGATTGTCTGGATGCACGACAACAGCAATTGCATCGCGAGCAACAACAAACTCCATCGGTTCAATTCCTTTGGACTGCGCTTCGGCAATCTCTTCCGCTTTAATTTTGCGCGATGCGTTCGCCAAGCCCACCGTGCCATTGATGAGCGCGGCAATACCCGTGCCTGAACCGCCGCCCGTAACCGAAATGCGCACGTCGGGGTGCTCGGACTGATACGCCTCGGCCCAGGCCAGCGCCAGGTTCACCATCGTATCAGAACCTTTGTTTTCGATGTATGCCGAAGAAGAAGCCGCCGCCTGCGCCGAGGGTGTTGTCGCACAGGCGCTGACAAAAAGTGAAAAGAGTAACAAAAAAGGTAAGAGTTTTTTCATCGCCCAAATTATATCGTTAACCTGTTATTTACAATCGGGGTTGGGTACAATTTGGGCATGGACGCTCAACCTGCATACGCAATAAAAAATCTGGATTTTTACTATGGCGCGGTGAAGACTCTCGCGGGGATTAGCATGGACATTGCCCCACGCAAAGTTACAGCGCTCATTGGGCCTTCAGGGTGCGGAAAGAGCACCTTTTTGCGCTGCCTCAACCGCATGAACGACACCATCTCTGGCACGCGCGTCGAAGGACAGATTTTGCTCGATGGAAAAAACATTTACGATCCCGATGTCGATGTGGTTGAATTGCGTCAGCGGGTAGGCATGGTTTTTCAAAAACCCAATCCGTTCCCGCAGTCCATTTATGACAATGTGGCCTTTGGCCCGCGCGTATTGGGCACAGTAAAAAATCGTCAATGGTTAGACGATATCGTCGAAAAGTCCTTACGCAGCGCTGCGCTATGGGATGAAGTAAAAGACAAACTCAAAAGCGATGCCCTGGCTCTTTCGCTTGGGCAGCAACAACGTCTGTGCATTGCCCGTGTGCTGTCCACCCAGCCCGAAGTGATTTTGATGGATGAATCCACCTCCGCGCTGGACCCGATTGCCACCGGCCGCATTGAGGACTTGATCCGCGAACTGGTGCATGAATATACGATTGTCATCGTCACGCACAACATGCAGCAAGCGGCACGGGTTTCAGATTACACGGGTTTGTTCTGGCTGGGTGAATTAGTGGAATTTGGGCCAACTAATGAGATTTTTATGCGCCCTAAAAAAGAGCTGACCGAATCTTACATTACTGGCAAAATGGGTTGAACCTGCTCCGCATACATAAAACGGCCGTCGGCGTGCTCACCGTGCGGCCGCTTTGTGTAAATTTTGATTATTCGCCTAATTCATCGTACGTAGTTCGGCTTTCCTTGTATTCACCTGTCGCAATGAACACGGTGCGCTCGCAAATGTTGGTCACGCGGTCGGCCAGGCGTTCCAGGTTGTGGGCAGCCCATAGCAGGAAATTGGCGCGCTCGATATTGCTGGCATCCGCCATCACATACGTCATCAGTTCGCGGTAGACCTGCTCATAGAGCATATCCACTTCGTCATCTTCGGCGGGGATAGCGCGGGCTGTTTCGGCGTCTTCGTTCACAAAGGCAGTCAGGGCGCGGTGCAGCATATCGGTACATTTTTGGGCCATGCGTGGAATGTCCACCAACGGTTTGAGCAGGGGTTGGTCGCCCATGCGAATGTTGATGATGGCAATCCCTTTGGCGTAGTCGCCCATGCGTTCCAATTCGCTGATCACTTCCAAAATGGACGCAATCACGCGCAAGTCACGCGCCATGGGCTGCTGGGTGGCAATCAGCACCATCACGCGGTTTTCCAGGTCAAAACGCTTCTGGTTGATTTTTTTATCGTCTGCGGCAATGCGCTCAGACCAGGCAATGTCGCGTTTTTTCATGGCTTCGACTGCATCGAGCGTGGCTTGTTCCACCATGCTGCCCAGCACGAGCATTTCATCTTTCAGCTGCTGAATTTCGTTTTCAAAAGTTTTGCGAACCATAATGGTCTCCATTTAGATTTTAGAAGGGCGAACCGCACACCCGACCGAATGATGCGCGAAGCAATTCGCGCCATATTAGCGCCATGCCGCCGGTTCGATGCCTTGCTCGCGCAACCATACTGCAATTTTAGCGCCAATTGCATCGCGGATGGCGCGCACTTTTGGCATCACCTCTTCCTCACTGCCCGAAAGCGCAGCCGGGTCATCAAAGGGCCAGAACATGTGCGTCCCCATGCTCAAGAAGACGCGCGGGCATTGCGCCTCGGCGTTGCCGCAAACAGTGATGGTGAAAGCAAAATTGACTTTGCCTAAATAGGCGCTTACGCTTTTGGGATATTGCCCATCCATTGACAAACCAATCTCAGACATGGCTTTACGCACCAACGGATGAATCTCCGCTTTGGGCTCCAGCCCGGCGCTATAGGCGTCGAAATGTTCACCTGCGTAAGCGCGCAAAAAAGCCTCACCCATCTGGCTGCGGGCCGAGTTGCCAGTGCACAGAAAGAGTACTTTAGGCTTGCTCATGGCTACTCCTTGAACGTAGGCACACAGGTATATGCACCTGCCTTTACCCAAACCTTCCGGTAACGTAGTCTTCGGTGCGCTTGTCTTTGGGGCGGGTAAAGATGACGTTGGTGGCGTCGTATTCGATCACCGTACCAGAGCGGGTGTCTTCGTAGAGCATCATCATGGCGGTGTAGTCTGAGACGCGCGCGGCCTGCTGCATGTTGTGGGTGACGATGATGATGGTGTAGTTTTTCTTGAGTTCCTGCATCAACTCTTCGATGCGCAGGGTAGAGATGGGGTCGAGCGCCGAGGCGGGTTCATCCATCAAGATGATTTCGGGTTGGATGGCAATGGCGCGGGCAATGCACAGGCGCTGCTGCTGCCCGCCGGAGAGGGCGTAAGCGCTTTGATTGAGTTTATCCTTTACTTCATCCCAAAGGGCTGCGCCACGCAAAGATTGCTCCACCAGGTCATCCATATTCCCTTTGAAGCCATTGATGCGCGCGCCCCAGGCGATGTTTTCGTAGATGGACTTGGGAAACGGGTTGGGTTTCTGGAAGACCATACCAATTCGGCGGCGCACTTCTACCGGGTCAATCTCCTTGCTGTACAGGTTGATGCCGTGCAGCAAAATTTCGCCTTCCACGCGGCTGGTGGGGACGAAATCGTTCATGCGGTTGAAGGCGCGCAGCAACGTGGACTTGCCACACCCCGACGGGCCGATGATGGCGGTGATTTTTTGTTTTTCGATTTGCAGGTTGACATTTTTTACAGCTTCAAATGGGCCGTAGTAAATGCTCAAATTGCGGGTTTCGATGGCGTATTGTGAATTTTCAGTTTGCATAGTTTTCACTTTCTCGGAGCGCAAATTGACAATTTGCAGGACTAATATCTTCGCTGGAAACGGTTGCGCAGCAGAATGGCGGTGGCGTTGAGGGTCAGGAGCAGGGCTAACAAGACCAGAATAGCCGCCGCGGCAATGGCGTGAAATTCGCCTTGGGCGCGCGAAGTCCACTGGTAAATCTGAATGGGCAACGCGGTAAACTTACTGAACGGGCTTTGCGGGTCAATGGTGATGAAGGTCGAAGCGCCCACAATAATCAGCGGGGCGGTTTCGCCAATGGCGCGCGACATGGCAAGGATGCTGCCGGTCAGGATGCCGGGCAGGGCATTGGGCAAAACGTGACTCCAAACGGTCTGCCATCGGGTGGCGCCTACGCCAAACGCTGCCTGGCGGATGCTATCTGGCACGGCTTTGATGGCTTCTTGCGCGTTGATGATGACCAGCGGCAAGACCAGAATGCCCATCGTCAGCCCGGCGGAAAGCACGGTGCGCCCGTTCGAGTCGGTCACGCCAAACATCGCGCCGCTGGTGAATGGTTCCATGGCGCGCACGAAAATTGCCAGCCCCAACATGCCGTATACAATCGAAGGCACGCCTGCCAGATTGTTGATGTTGGTCTGGATGATACGGTTGATGATGTTCTTTTTGTTGGAATACTCTTGCAGGTAAATTGCCGCTCCCACGCCAACCGGCAGGGCAAAGGCGATGGCAATCGTCACCAGCCAGAGCGAACCAAGCAGCGCGGTGCGCACCCCGGCAAACTCGGCGCGGCTGGACATGGGGGTCGTCAAAAAGGCAGGGGTCAGCCAGGCGCGGAACTCCAGCCGGGCTTCGGGGAAGCGTTCTTTCACATCGGCTTCAATTCCAGCCCGGTCGAAGAGCGAGCGAAAGAGCGGGTAGGTCTCGCGGGTCTTAATCTGAATGATGCGCTCGATGACCAGGTTGTATAACTCGCTTTCGCTGCGCGAGGCCAGCGGTTTTTCATTTTCGAGTTTGTTATAAGCGCCGCGCGACAGGTTGGCTTGCAGCACGGCAATCAACTCGTCTTTGGTCAGGTCATCCAACGGCTTTTCGCTGATGGTGTAAGGGTCTTTTTTGAACTCGTAGGCGGTGTAGCCAAACGCGCCATCCACAATGTTCAGCAAAAGCGCCGACAGGCTGACGATGGCGATGATGAGCGAGGTGAGGAAAATCACCTGCCAGACCCACGCTTTGCGATAGCGGGCTTCGACAAAGCGCTGCAAGTCTTGTTGTTCGGGGTAGGTGTACTTTGCCATAAGATTTACTCGTATTGTTCGCGGAATTTCGCCACAATCCACTGGCTGATCAGGTTCAACACCAGCGTCACCAGGAACAACATCAGCGCAATGGCGAACAAACTGTTGTAATCCACCGTGCCGTAGGGCAGGTCGCCGCCGCTGATGCGGGCAATGTGACCGGTCATGGTTTCGGCGGAATCGAGCGGGTTGAAGGAGAATTTCGGACCCGCGCCCGAGGCGATGGCGACAATCATCGTTTCGCCTACGGCGCGCGAGATGCCCACGATGACTGCCGCGCCAATGCCCGAAAGCGCCGCCGGAACGATGACCTGCGTGCTTGCCTCGAAGGGCGTGGCGCCCATGGCGTAAGCCGCTTCGCGCAGCGCGTTCGGTACGGCGCTCAGCGCGTCTTCGCTCATCGAGGAAATCAGCGGCAGAATCATGATGCCCATCACCAGCCCGGCAGAGAGCATGTTGTACACGCCGATTGTTTCATTACCAAACAGCGTGCGCAGGAGCGGCGTGACGAACAACAGGGCAAAGTAGCCGTAAACGACGGTGGGGATGCCCGCCAGAATTTCCAAAATGGGTTTGAGAACCGAACGCACGCGCGGGCTGGCATATTCGCTCAGGTAAATGGCGGCGCTCAAGCCCAGCGGCACTGCGACAAGAATGGCAATCGCGCTGGTTGTCAGCGTGGCGCTCACCAGCGCCCAAATGCCAAACTGCCCGGCTTGCGGCTGCCAGGCTGTGGTGAAGAAAAATCCTTGCAAGGTGACTTCGGGGTCGGCAAAAAACAAGAGCGCCTGGTCGCCCAGCACAAACACGATGCCGAGCGTGACGAAAATGGTTAAAAAGCCAACCACAAAGAGCAAACTTTCGATGGTTGTTTCGCCGAAGCGGCGTTTTTTGCGCAAACGTTCGGCGTCAAACGCCGAAGTAAGTTTTTGCGAGACAGATTTTGTTTCGGCAGTCATAATCTTTCCTATACAAACAAACGGCTGGATGCAAAACGCTTTGGTTTTTCCCATTTCACAAAAACAGAAGGGTTTTGCGCCCACTTTGCTGCCGTACAAAACGAATTCTGCTGTCATTGCGAGCCGCCGCAGGCGGCGAAGCAATCTTCTATTTTGGGCAAATTCGCCACCCAAAATATGCTAGGAGATTGCTTCGAGCGGGAGAACGCCGCTCTCGCAATGACATTTGTACGGTAGAGAAGCGCCCCAAAAAGATGGTAGGGCTGACCCTCCTGCAGAAGGGCCAGCCCAATGAAATGGGGGGAGGATTTACTGATTGAGCATGGCTGCCAGCCAGGCGCCCCACGAGGTGTAGATGGCTTTGGCGGGAGCAGGGAAGTAGCCCACGTCTTTGACGTTCTCATCCAGGTTTTGCAGGTAGAAGGCGATGAAGGCAGCCACCTGCGGCTTTTCCTGCATGATTTTGGCATCGGAGTAGATGAACAGCGGGCGGGCCAGCGGGTAGGTGCCGGCGTCTACCGAAGCCTGATTGGGTTCGACATCGTTGATGCTGACGGCTTTCAGTTTTCCGGCTTCTTCCGCGTAATAGGCGTAGCCAAAGTAGGCAATGGCATACTTGTCGCCTTCGACGCCCTTGACGAGGACGTTGTCATCTTCGGAGAACTGCGCGCCGGGGATAGCCAGATGCGCGGCTTTGGCGGCTTCGGCGTCATCTTTGCCTTCGGCAGTCTTGAATTGCTTGGCAACGGCGGCTTCCACCATGTAGTCGAACGTGCCGCTATCTGCGCCGGGGGCATAAACCTTGATGGGCTCAGCGGGGAAGGAGGGGTCAATTTCGTTCCATTTGGTGACCAGACCGCCGAAAATCTTGCCGACCTGTTCGAGGGTCAGGTTGGTGACGAAGTCGTTGTCTTTGGAGACCACTACCGCCAGAGCGTCGGTGCCGACGCGGAATTCCAGCGGCTCACGCCCAATCGCTCGGCAGTTTTCCACTTCTTCTTTCTTGATAGCGCGCGAGGCATTGGCGATGTCGGTCTCGCCAGTCTTGCAGAAGCGCTCGAAACCCGCACCGGAGCCAATGCTGTCCACGGTGATGTTGCCGGTGTAGCCTTCCTGCTGGAAGAGTTCCGCCATGCGCTCGCTAAGCGGGAAGACGGTGGACGAGCCAGCGGTGATGATGTCGCCGCTCACTTCGTCTGGCATGGGAATGGCAGGCAGCACGATGGGGAGGATTTCTTCGGTTGCCACGGGCGCAGCCGTCGCTTCGGGCGCCTTGGTGGCTTCCGGTGCCTTGGTGGGTTGGGGCACAGCCGTTTGGGTGGCCGCCCCACCGCCGCACGCGCTCAGCACCATGCTGGCGACGATGAGAACGGCAAAAATGACGAACAGTTTATTACGCATTTCTTTCTTCTCCTTGGTTATGCTTGTTTTTGAAACAGCGTCTGTAAATATAACAACCGGGTGTTAATGGCAATAGAAAGGATTTTTAACGATTTGTTAAAGGTGTGTTATGTTTGCGTTGGGTGAGCTAAAGGCAGGGATATAGCGCGTGATTTGTGACGCAGCCGCATAGATAAGCGATGCGGCGCAGATAGAATGTAGCCTGACAGCCAGCAGCTCAAAACGCGCACCGGATGCCACGCGGCATGACGGCGTACTTCTGTTTGCACATATTGCAGCGCGTTCACCAGGTCGGCGGCGGTATGGCCGGGAAACCAGGTGGCCCCGCTGCCAATGGCGCTCAGGACGTGCGCATCGCTGCTGCCGGTTTTTGCCAGCCCCAACCGATCGGCCAGGTTGTTAGCCCAGGCATTTGAATCACGGTCGAGGGTGGTGGCATTGAAGGCTTCTATGCCAATCAGGCTGTGCGCGGCCCGCTCGTGCCGGATGGCTTGCCGGATGGCGTAGGCGCTGAGGCTTTTCATGGTCCAGCCGCCAGCCATAGGGTGGGCGGCCACGCAAAACCCGCCCATGTCGCCCACTTCCAGCAGGGTGTCTATCAGCCCGCGATTTGGGGCTGGCGCGCGCTGGATGTTGAAGGCCAGCAGGTCGCCATCGGCAGTGGTGATTTCGACGCCGGGAATAACCTCGACACCAAAGCGGGGGGCCAGTTCGAGCGCTTCGAGCGCGCCTTCGATAACATCATGGTCGGTTACGGCAATTACGTCCAGCCCAATGTCGCGGGCGCGGCGAAGTACATCAGCCACGCGGGCGGTTCCGTCGAAACTGTGCAGTGTGTGAATGTGAAGATCAGCAAGGCCCATGTCTTTTTCCTTTCGGTATCGTTCAGGTGAAGTCTAGCAAGCGCCGGTTAAGGGCAGGTCAAAGGCAGGTTAAGGGCCTGTTTAAGTTTGGTAACAAAAAACCCGCCTGGCGGCGGGTAGAAAGTGAATGCAAGGCAGGTAATTACAGCAGTTTCACAGAACAGCACGCGCAGAACGCGCAAGCGCCAGATGATGGCGTAAGCGTAGCGGCACAGACAGGGTGTAGTTCCAAACCCAATCGGTTACAATGCGCCCAACGCTCCACTCGGAAAAACGGCGGGGTTCAGTGCGCCCTGCATAAAGAGCAGATACCAGGTCGGCGGCAGTGTGACCAGGGAACCAGGTAGCGCCGCAGCCAATAGCAGACAAGACATGGGCATCGCTGCTGCCAGTTTTAGACAAGCCCAACCGGTCGGCCAGGTCGTTTGCCCAGGCGTTGGATTGGCGGTCGAGGGCGCTGGCATTGTAGGCCTCAATGCCAATCAGCGCTCGCGCAGCATGTTTATGATGGCAAGCCTGCCGAATAGCATAGGCGCTCAGGCTCTTGATGCGCCAGCCGCCTGCCATGGGGTGGGCAGCCACGCAAAAGCCGCCCATATCGCCCACTTCGAGCAAGGTATCTATAAGGCTGCGTTTGCGCCGGGGAAGACGGTGAACGTTGAAGGCCAGCAGGTCGCCATCAGCAGTAGAGACTTCGACACCAGGAATCACCTCAACATCAAAGCGGGGGGCCAGGTCCAGCGCTTCGAATGTGCCTTCGATGGCATCATGGTCAGTTATGGCAATGACATCCAGCCCAATGTCGCGGGCGCGGCAAAGTACGTCAACAACGCGCGCTGTACCATCGAAACTATGCAACGTGTGAATGTGAAGGTCGGCAAGTCCCATGCTTGTGCTCGAAAAAGGGTGTATGGACAGCCTGGGGTAATTCGGCTATGCGCCGCACAATTATACGCATGATTTTTGAAAAATGTTACTTTTGGGGTGCAACAGGCAAGGTAAAGATGAAATCGCTGCCGCGCCCAACTTCGCTTTCGACCCAAATGCGGCCGCCATGCGCCTTGACAATATGACGGGCAATGGACAGCCCCAACCCCGTGCCACCCCCGCTCCGCGAGCGGTCTACACGGTAGAAGCGCTCGAAGATGCGCGGCAAGTCTTCAGAGGGGATGCCAATGCCGGTATCGCGCACGACAAAGCGGACGAAGTCGCCCGATGGTTGGGCAGTGAGGGTGATGCGCCCGCGTGGGGCGGTAAATTTGATGGCATTATGGATGAGGTTGACCAGTACCTGTTCGATGCGGGAGGCGTCAGCCAGCACAGGGGGCAGGTCTGGGGGGCAGGAACATGACAGGGTAAGCCCGGCCCGTTCGGACTGGGCGTGCATTCGGTCAGCGGCAATGTGCAGCAGGCGGTCGGGTTCGGTGGAGCGCAGCGAGAGCGGCACCTGGCCCGATTCGATGCGGGAGAGTTCGAGCAGTTCGGCGGCCATCTGGCTGAGTGCATCTACTTCGGTTTCGATGCGCTGTAAAAAACGGCGGGCGGCGGGGGGGTCTTCGAGCGCGCCAGATTGCAGGGTTTCGGTAAGGGCTTTGAGCGAGGCCAGGGGGGTGCGCAGTTCGTGAGAGACGTTGGAGATGAAGTCGCGGCGCACTGTTTCCAGGCGGCGCACACGGGTAAGGTCTTGCACCAGCAGAATGCTGCCGCCTTCGTAGGTATCGGGGATGGCGACCAGTTGCAAAAACTGCCGCCGGGCGGGCAGTTCGACCGAGTCGGTGGCGACTTCGCGTTTGTTCTGGCAGGCGCGCCAGGCTTCGACCAGCTTGTGGTGGCGGATAGTTTCGGTGACGGTGTAGCCCTGCAGGGGCTTACCGCCATTGAAGAGTTTGAGCGCAGCCGGGTTGGCGTACCGGACACGCCCTTCGGCATCTACGATAAGGACGCCATCGGTCATTTGAGCAAGGACAGCATCGAGGCGGGCGCGAGCGGTTTCTTGGGCGGTCAGGCGTGTTTCGTAGGCTTCAGTAAGGGCGCTAATGGCGCTGGAGATGGCGCTGAGGTTTGGGAAATCGGTGGGCAGGTTGCGGGGCGAAAGGTCTCCGCTGGCGGCGCGGCGCACCGTGCGGGCGTAGTCTTCTATGCTGCGGCGCAAGGCGGCATATCGCCAGGACATCCAGGCAAGCAGGAAGAGGACGATGAGCAGGAGGGGGAACAGGGGGGAGTCCATTGGCTCACCCTTCGAAGCGGTAGCCGCCGCCGCGCACGGTGACGATGCGAATGGGGTGCGAGGGGTCTGGTTCAATTTTCTGACGTAGCCAGCGGACGTGCACATCTACCGTGCGGCTGTCGCCGATGTAGTCCCAGCCCCAAACGCGTTCCAGTATGAATTCGCGCGAGAGCATTTGCCCGCGATGCTGGGCAAAGAAGAGCAGCAAGTCGTATTCTTGAGGTTTAAGGGTGAGGGGTTGCCCGTTCAGACTGACTTCGCGGCGAGTAATGTTGATTTGAAGGTTGCCGCAGGTGAGAATGTCGTGCGGGGCAGCGTCGCTGGTACGCAGTTTGTCGAGTTCGTCGCGGATGATTTGGGTGCGGCGCAGTTGGGCTTTGACACGGGCCAGCAGCTCGCGCATGGAAAAGGGTTTGGTGAGGTAGTCATCGGCGCCGACTTCCAGCCCAACGACGCGGTCTATTTCGTCGTCGCGGGCGGTGAGCATAATGATGGGGATATTCATTTCGCGGCGCAGAATGCGGCAGACCTCGATGCCATCGAGCCCAGGCAGCATGATGTCGAGCACGAGCAGGTCGGGGCGCAGGCGGCGGGCTACTTCGAGGGCCCGGTTGCCGTTGCCTACGGCTTCGACCTGGTAGCCTTGTTTTTCCAGGTTGTATACCAGGGTTTCTTGAAGGGACAGTTCGTCTTCGACAATGAGAATTTTTTCAGGCATGTTTTTAGCCAAAATAGCCAGATGCCAGGACAGGGTGAAATTGCTAACAAAAGATTATAGCCCATTTGCTGGTTGGGTTTTTGGGCAACTATTTGAATTTAACAAAACGATAACACACAGCGTGATGTATGCCAATGCCGCGGGGTTGTTACGTTGTTCATGAATTGCTGAGAGTGATTTTCTATCTCGCTGCTCGCCCCAGAAGATAGGCGGCAGTTAACGGGTTATAGTTGTTTCAGGGCCTTCCTAAAGTTCGGAATCATGTCACTGCGAGGCGTTCTTCGCCGAAGCAGTCTCCCGTTAAACGGACATGATCGGGTCCCAGAGAGATTGCTTCGGCGCACAAATGGCTCCTCGTAATGACAGTTCACCACTTTACGAAAGCCCTGATGGTTGTTTTGAGGCGTTGGTTTTGCGCAAGCTCGAATTTTTGGTAAACTTCGGTTTGTTATGCAAAAGACGTATTACTTTGATTGGCATTTGGATTTAGATTCGTCGCCACAAGCACTGTGGCCGTTTGTGGCAGATACGAATCGGTTTAACCGTGATACGGGTTTGCCTGCTGTGACTCATATCCAGGATGCGCCCGATGTGCCGCCAGGGATGTATCGGCTGGCTTTTAGAATTTTTGGGCAGCGTGTCGTTTGGGACGAAGCGCCGTTCGATTGGGTGTACCCGTATCAGTTTGGGGTGTTGCGTACCTACCGGGCTGGGCCGGTGCAGGAGATGCGCGTGCAGGCAACATTAGCGCCGCGCGAGAAGGGCGGAACGCATTTACGATATGAGGTTTGGGCGCGCCCGGCCAATGTGTTGGGGCATGTGGCTATTCCGGTTCAGATTGGGCTAATCAGCGCCAGGCGGTTTGCGGCGGTCTTCAAGATGTATGATGCGCTTGCCAGACAGGGGCAGGTTCCCTTTGCACTCGCTGCCAGGGAAGTGCGCTTTGCCCCCGGCGGGCGCGAGCGTTTGGCCGCCGCCCGCCGCCTGATTGTTGTTGACGAAGATAGCGCCGTGGCGTATGAACAGATGCGCGCCCTGCTGTACAGCGCAGATGATTTGTCGCTGCAACGCATACGCCCGTATCAAATGGCGGCGCATTGGTCGCTGCCACGCCGCAGCGTGCTGGAAACGATGCTGCGTGCAGCGCGGGCAGGGGTGTTGGATATGCGCTGGGAACTGATTTGCCCACAATGCCGGGGCGTAGGCGAAAGTCACGCCACGTTGAGCGGAGTGCACAATGGCGCGCATTGCAGTTTTTGCAATATGAATTTCGATGTAGATTTCGACCGCCAGGTAGAGGTGGTTTTTCGGCCCAATGGGGCGGTGCGCCCGATACCCGAAGCGGCGCGTTTTTGCCTTACCGGGCCGCACTCTGAACCTCACCGGGCAATCAATGCCTCGGTGCCGGCCGGTGAGGTATTAGAGGCAAAAACGGCGTTAGAAGCAGGCGAGTACACGCTCTTTTGTTCGGAGCATACCGCCGGGCGCAGTGTGCTGGTTGGCGCACAAGGCAACCCCGAGCCGGTCTGGATTCTTTCTGAAAAGGGCTGGGCAGAGGGAGATTACACGGCGTCGCTCAGTCCGCGTTTGCGAATAGAAAACCGAAGCGCGCACCCCCAGCACATTGTGCTGGAGCGCAGCGCCTGGCGTGATGACGCTGCCACCGCAGCCGATGTGACATCTTTACAAATTTTCCGCGATTTATTTTCGCGCGAGGCGCTGCGCCCAGGCGAAGAGATTGGCATAAACAGCGTCACGCTGTTATTCACCGACTTACGCGACTCGACGCGCATGTATAACCAGATTGGGGATGCCTCGGCGTTTGGACGGGTGCGCGCCCATTTCGAAATTTTGGAAGAGGCGATTGCCGCGGAAGGCGGCGCCGTGGTGAAAACGATTGGCGATGCGGTGATGGCGGTCTTTCGGCAACCGGTGGGGGCGCTGCGGGCAATTTGCGCGGCGCACGCTGCCATGCAGCGCATTGGCGGTTCGCCACAGTTGTATCTCAAGGCGGGGATTCACAGCGGGCCGTGCATTGCGGTCACACTGAACGAGCGGCTGGATTATTTTGGGTCAACAGTCAATATTGCGGCCCGCCTGCCCGGGTTTGCCGAAGGCGGCGAGGTCGTTTTTTCAAAAACAGTTTATGCCGACCCCGAAGTTCAGCGCTGGCTGACGCAGGCTGGTACGCCCGTAGAGGCGTTTCAGACACGCGTGAAGGGCTTCGATGATTTGTTTGAGATGTACAAGCTGAAACCCCAAAAGTCAACAGGATAGGCGGGGTAGTTTCGGCCTTTTTGCAAAGGTTTATCCTGAAAATCCTGCCTATCCTGTTTGTTTTGCGTAAGCCCCTAGCTAACCTGGCGTTTAGCGTTCGTTTGCAATCAAAACCTTTTGGAGGCGGGTTACACGGAATCTTGCAGATTTTCGAGTTTTCACGCTCAATCCCTAAAAAACAACATCTCGCATCGCATACCTGCATCTACTCCGCTTTGGGCGGGGCGGGCGGCTCAACCCTGGGCTTGCGTTTGGGTCCAAACAACTTCCACAACAGCCAGATGATGAGCAGGAAGGGCAGCATGACCGGCAGAATGGCAATCACCAGCCAGATGAAAAATTCTGCCAGCCCCTGGTAACTGCGCACCAGCGACTGCCCGGCGTCTTCGACAGTCTGGCGGATGGGCCAGGGTGTGGCCGTGGGCGTAGGTGCTGGGGTATAGGTGGGCGTAACGGTGGGGGTAGGCGCAGGCGTGGGGGTGGGTATTTCGGGTTCGATGGTGACAGTGATGGTTGAATACGAAGACCGGTCTTTGAGATAGTTGATGCGTCCCTGCACTTCTTCGATTTGGGCTTGAATTTTGGATAGTTCGGCGTTGACGCGCAGGGCTTCTTCGACAGTTTTTGCCTGCTCCAAAAAGGTGCGCACGCGGGCTTCAGTAGCGCGCAGGTTGACCAGTTCGGCTTCAAGGTCCACAAACTGGTCGGTGACATCCTCGCCGCTGGCGTTTTCATCCAGCACGCGCAAGGCAATCTGGCGCAGGCGGCGCAAGGCTGGCTCGAAGTTCTCGACTGGCACACCCATGGTGATGCTGGCAAATTTATAAAGCGTGCCAGAAGAATCCTGATACCACACCCGCGAGCTGATGGTGTAGCCGCCCAGGTCGGTAATGACCTGGGTCACCCGGTCAATGGCTACGTCAGGGTCGCTTACCAGCATGCGGATATCGCCGTTTTTGATGATCATGCGGTCGGTGCGGTAGGCCACCGCCGCCGGGTCAATGGTAAAGCCGGTTTGCGGGGCAGCAGCACCGCCACCGCCCGATTCGGCCGCGGGCGCGCCGCCCGCAACCACCCCCGCGCCCGATTTAGCGGCATCGGGCGCAAGTTGAGGCGCGGCTGGCAGGCTTTGGGCTGGCTCGGCAGCATAATAGTTCTCAACATCCGCATCGCTGGGGCGCTGGGTTGCCGCAGCGCTGCCGCAGGCAGAAATGATTATTGCCACGACGGTGATGGCGCACAAAGTAACAAGACGGGCTTTCATGTCTCCTCCTTGTGTTTCGAGGGTCGGATCGTCATTTTCAAGACGCTATGCGCTCAATGCAAGTTCCCACTAAAAAATCCAGGCGTCTGCATCATCAGTATAGTCCGCCTGGATACCCATTTCAAGCCGATTTATGGCGTATGCCAGGGCTTTCTTAAAGTCCGCAATCATGTCACTGCGAGGCGTTCTTCGCCGAAGTAGTCTCCCGTTAAACGGGCATTATCGGGACCCAGGGAGATTGCTTCGGCGTACAAACCGCTCCTCGCAATGACAGTTCACCATCTTAAGAAAGCCCTGTGGCGTATGCAAAAAGATTTTTTTAACGTCAGTTCGAGATAAGCGTCCCGAAGGCTGATTTCGCCCCCTGAAGTTGCCCGTACAAAAAGCCTTCGGGACGGTTCAAAAGGCTTATCGCGAAAATCCTGTCTATCCTGTTTATTTTGAGCGCGCGGAAAGAGGGGGGATTTTTTCTCAGGCCAGATTTTCGAGGACGCGCATCAATTTTTCGGCAATTGCGGCGCGGCTGAAGTGCGCCTCAAGGTAGGCGCGTCCATTACGTCCGTGCATGGCAGCCCGTGCGCGGTTGGCGCTAAGGAAGGCAATGGCGTTGGCCATATCCTGCGGGTCGCCAGGTTTAGGAAAGACGCCACAGTCGGCGTCTTCGACCACGTCGCGAATGACGCCCTCGATGGCCAGCACTACCGGTCGCCCGGCGGCCATGTAATCGAAGACTTTGTTGGGGTAGGTGGTTTTGTACTCATCCAGCGGTTTGAGAATGGCAATGCAGGCATCGGCAGCGGCCAACACAGCCGGCATGGCTGTTTTTGGCGCGGGTGGCACAAAGACAACGTTGGTCAGCCCCATTTGGGCCGCGCGGGCCTGCAAGCGCGGCTTTTCTTTGCCGTCGCCCACCAGCACAAAGACGATGTCGCTTTCGTTGCGCAGCCGTTCGGCAGCATCCAGCACGACATCCAGGTCGTTCGAGATGCCGTGCGCCCCGGCATACATGACCACGAACTTATCCTGCAAGTGATAGGCAGCGCGAAAATCCTCGCCGCGCGCCAATGGGTCGAACATAGCCGGGTCGGCGCCATTGGGGACCAGGTCCACGCCGCGCGCGCCGCGCGCCAGCACATGGGCAACATAAGCCGGGCTGTTGACCATCATCCAGTCGGCGCGGGTGTAGAGAAACCGCTCCAGCCAGAGCGACAGTTTGATGAGGAGGGGGTTCTTCAACACGCCCACAGCAATGGCAAAATCGGGCCACAGGTCGCGCACTTCGAAAAGGAATTTTGCCCCTTTCAGGCGCGCCAGCAGCCAGGCCGTCCAGCCCTGAAAGATGGGCGGCGAGGTGCCCCAGACCACGTCCACATTCTTCACGCCCAGCCCCACAAAAAAAGAGGAAATCATGAATGAGAAAAAGGCAATCACGCGGTGCACGAAGGATTTATGCAAGGCATTGTATGTGTAGGCGCGGATGACCCGCACCTTTGAATCGTCCTGCGCTAGAGAAGACGTGTCAGAAGCAAGCGTCGAACCGGTCAGATAACTGACCGGGCTGGCAATGACCGTGACCTGATGCCCTTTTTCGGCCAGAAAACGGGCAAATTCGTGGTGGCGCGTGCCGCCGGGTTCGTTAAGTGCAGCAAAAGCCTGATGAATGAGGAGGATGTGCATGGGGGGTGAGAGAAGGAGAAGTGAGAAGTGAGAAGTGAAACGCGCGGCATAATGTACCACCGCCTTCAAGCGGTAACAAGCAGCACAGATGTACCACCGCCTTCAGGCGGTAACAAGCAGCACAGATGTACCACCGCCTTCGAGCGGTAAAGACAGGCTAAGCCTATGGTACAACAACCACACAGTCATTTTTGGCGGTTGTTTCTATTGCTGGAATTATTTGTAAAGGCGCAACAGGTGGTGACAGGCAACACAAAGGTTGTGATGAACATCACACCCTGACCCGATTCTACTTCAATCGCCAGAGAAAGGGCCGGGGTTTTGACGCCATAGGTAGGCGAAACCCAGCCGCGCACCGGGTCGGGCGCGCCGCTGCCGTAAAGGTATTCGCCCGCACGTACAAGCGTAACCGAACGCTGCAAGGCGGCGGGCTGCGTGTCGAGCGTGAGGGTCACCCCACCGTGCGGCGACTGCAGCCTGAGCATGAGGCCCTGTTCGCCGTTTTCCAATGCCCACGGCCAGTCTGGCAGCAGCCAGTGCAGGCGGTAGCGCCTGGGCAACGCCGAAAAGGCCAGCAAGTCATCGCTGACGCGCCAGGTGGTGTTCGAGTCCAGTTCAACGCTGCGGGTATGCCGCACCCCCAGGCGTCGGTAGGCGTAAGTGCGCGCCACGCGCTTGTGCGGCAGGGTGTTTTCATCCAGCGGCATAAAGCCATCGGCCCAATCTACATACAAAAAGCGCCCGGCGCGGGTCATCTGTTCGCGGCCGTCCACCGTCACGGTGTTGTGCACCAGCGTAGAAGTCAGGCGGTTATCCCAGGGCGGGTCGGCGTTGTAGAGGTAGGTTCCGGCATCCTGCGCCACATTCAGCCCGCGCCACCACAGGTCAAAGTGCAGTTGGTCGGCATGGGAGGGGCGGCTTTTCAGGCGCACGGCCCGCAGGTATCCCCACGAATCGGGCGCGTAGAGGTGATCGCCGAGATAGCGCGGGGTCTCGAAGTCATCGGGGCGCGGCGGCAGGTTGAACCACAGCGCCGTCTCATCCCAAACGCCCGCAGGCAGGCGATAGCCCATAAAAGCGCGCGCGGCGGCCTGCATTACCGGGCGGTAATCTTCAAACGGCTGCACAGAAAGCGGAAAAATTTGCGCGCCGTCGTTCGCCCCCAGGTTGGGCACGCGCCCGCTGAAGGGATCGAGCAGGCTATACAACCAGTGAGCGGCAGCGTACAGGTTTTCGCGGGCACGGCGCGGCAGGTGAAGCCCCGCTTTGCGGGCCAGCGCATGTACCCACAGCACGGTGTGTAACATCAGGCGGTGATAGTTGGCGCTGTGCTGAACGTACTCGCCATAGGCGTCAATCTGATGGTTGAAGCACCACATCAACCACTTCCACCCCAGCCTGCGCCATTGTCCGGACTGCGGGTGTCTGGGCAGCGCCAGCCCGGCCGTGTATAACCCGGCT
>FWPV01006807.1_pt1 | contig 21413 bp, 10 predicted proteins | sample 2228371 | NCBI WGS metagenome assembly FWPV01 (sample SAMEA103939776, study PRJEB20133) | metagenome | reverse complement strand
ATCCTTCAATATCTTTCAGCCCCTCTTCATATTCATGTAACACTTCCAAAGTTCCAATTGCGTGATGTTGTGCCCCCTTCCCTTTTGGAATTTGTTCGACACTCGTATATTGTGTTCTCATAAATCCAATTGGTTTAAAACTAAATATTGTTTCAGTTCTCATCAAAAATCCTAAATGATATCTATTGTATTGTAATATGGATATCTAAACCCCCTTCGTTTGTTGTTGTTCCTGGTACACGTGAACCACTGGCAGCCGGTTCAGTTTTTGTATAGCGATAGTATACAGCGCCTGTTACCCGTGAGCTGAGTACATATCGGAGTCTTGGTTCAAGTGTAGTTCTGTTTGTTCCATCCTGCGGTAAACCACCACTTTTATATGCCTGGAAATTATACAGTACCCGTGTTGAAGTACTGTAGCTGTATGTAAAACTAGCGTCGAGATCATTTGAAAGTGAAATTCCGAAAAATGGTATCTCAAATCCGACACGGCTATATGTTACATTGACAGAAATATCGGATTGTTCATTGCTCGATACATTTTGTATTGCCGGAGAAAGATCGTAAGTAGTATTCACGTTGTAACGCACCGATGCATTCAGATTTCCTTTAGCAAGTGGTTTAAATGCAATACTAACTCCAATAAGAGGTGAAAAGCCATAAGAAATCGACTGTGATTCAGTAACAAGTTCATTCATTGTAGTTATACGCCAGCGTTCTTTATACGAAGAATTATAACTGTGATCGAGCGATATACTATTCGCAAAAGATTCAAAAAGCGAAAATTTCTCCAAGCCTCCCCAACGAAATGTCCAGTTCAACCGAGGTAAGGCCATTCCGAATATTTTTGAAAAAAATGGCATTGCTTCCATTCCCTCAATAAATGCCTGAGACATCTTTTTATCAACTGAGCGTTTATCGTTTTTATCATTTCGTAATTCTCTGAATCGATCGTTTACTTTATCCAAACCTGTACCAAACAATTTAAAAATAAATACAGGTGGTATCGTTACAAACGAACGTTCAATATCACCTGATATAGTTTGACTTGTGAGACGAGGCTGTCCTAATGAATCGGTTGTAATACTTCTATTACGATTATATGTCCATGAATATTTCCAATTGAGCTCTAAGCGTGTGCCTTCCCACAATGTCCTGCCCGTTCGCATCGATATAGTATTATTTTGAGAAAAGAGATCATTCAAGGAACCTTTCGGGGCCCGTAAACCAGGCTCTGTATACCCTGTAATAAACGGAAATGTACTCTTGGTTTTCAATATAACTCGTCCATTCGGATCTGATGCAAAACCAAGCTGATACAACAACGATGGTCCTCTTTGAAGAGATGATGCTTGTATAAACGGCACTCTTCCGAAGAAATTTCCGAACCCTGCACTTCCATAAACACCACTATTTTGTGCATTATTACTTTGACTAAAATTGAAACTGAAAGAATCAAAATCAAAGAACGGTACCTTTATCAATATTCTGGATATATCATCAAGTTGTTCGGATATAGGTACTTTTTTCTTTGTCTGTAATGTATCAGATGATGAAGTTGCAGCTTTTTTTGGTGTTGAAGGCCAGATAGCATCTCGTATAAATCGAAGATTAAAATCAAGATTAAGAGCCGGATTAGAATTCCAACCAGCACTTTTACCTAAATTTCCAGCCTGGATACTATAGTTCCAATTGTATCTTACTCCATATTGAACAGATGGTGTAATTACTTTATCGATATTCCATACTTTCGGCATTGAAATTCGGATTGGGAAATTCGTGGATTGGGAATATTGCTGATCGATACCAAATGAAAATAATCTGTCGGATAAAAACAAACCACTGAAGATATCGTATGTTGATCGGTCACGTCCATACCGGTCAACAGTTAAATGCCTCAGTGTACTACCAATAGTAACCTGGTAATCCATTCCAAACTGTAGATGCTTGCCTTCAAAAAACTGCCACATAAACGACATTGAACGGGATGCATTCATATCCCTGTTTGCTTGGTTGGGTTTATCCTGATCACGTGTAAGATCCTGAGAAAAATTACGGTTAAATGTTGCACTAACGTTAAAATTCCTTGGAGTGTAATAGAGCTTTAACTCTGTTAGAAAATCGAGTGGTTTAAAAGGTTGAACAAAATTTTGTGGATCAAATTGAATACCGTAACGGAGCTGTAAATTCCAATTCCAGGAACGTCCCCATTCTGTTACAGGCAATCGCCGAAACGTTGTCGAATAAGAATATGACATGGATATTTGATTAATCGTTTTTTGAATAATCCACGCATTAATTGGTAAATTCAATCGAATATTGGGTAAGGAATAACTATCTGTGATATTTAATTCCTGCGAGCGGAGACGCACATCATCAGCGGTCCGAATACCTTTTTGAATAGATGTAGTATTTCCAGTCTGTCGGCGATTTTGCTCAACAAGTTCGGCTGCTTCTTCAACATTAATATCACTCTGTGGTAAAAAGAGCATTTTGTTAAAACTTTCTGAGTGCGAATAAGTAAAAGATAACGATGTACCTGCCCAACTTTCTGGCAGTAGCTTTTCAAAGTTAAACGAGGAACTTAAGCTCCAGAAACGGTTATTCGATCTATTGCCAAAGCGCTCTTCTAATCCATGGAAAAATGGATCGCGCTGGTTCATTGTAAAACCGAATGTTGCAAAATCTGCCAATCTCAATTGCATATCGAATTTATAAGCAGAACCCGGTGTATCATCAACATCAGTTAATCTCATTTCATTAACCCACACTTCACCGTTAATTACTGAATCTCCAATTCCTGTTGGATTTGCTACACCAAGCACTAAGTATTTTATAGTTGTCAACGACGGATTCCCTTTAACTGCATATCTGGCTCCTTCAACTCCGCCAGGCACATATGACCATGCATAATTATTTGTATCGCGCAACGGTTTAAGTGCTGTTAAATCACTAAAACGAATAACAATGTCATTGCCTTCCCACCCGCTACGAATAGGAGCACGATATTCATAATAGTTCATAGAATCGGTACCGAAGCGGAAGAAAAATTCGGCATCATAATTTGTTGGACTATTGTATTTGAACTTTCTATATCCTTTTACAAAATCGTAGCCCTCTTCTCCATGTACCATCATTTTCAATGTACTGTAGTTAAACATGTCAATATTTCTGCCGGTGTACTTTACAGCTTCTTTCGATTCACCATCACGAAGATTTTTAACAATAAGATTCAGAGACTGTTCATTAAGATAAATTTCTTCTGTTGCTTTAGTACGATCGCGTTGCAAAGGAACCGGTGTACCATAATTTGGATTATCCTCATAATTTACAACGCTGATTTCAAAATCCGGATCATCACGGTGTTTCTTTTCCCACTGATTCCCAACGAGATTGAATTCGGCAATGCGTAACAATACTTCGTCAGTTGCTCCGCTTATCCATAATCGCATTCCTTCAACGTTGGTAAGCGAAGGGGTACCAATCTGGCGTTGGAACTCATTCAACGGAATACGCATCAAATACCAACCTTTTTCACCTCCACCTGATACATATTTTTTGAATTCAAGAGAGCTTGTGTCTAACGGGATCTCATATTCAAAATATGCATTAAACCTGTCAAGATTATTATTGCCATTTAAATCTTCAGTATCGGGATATCTGCTACCAATTTCGCTCCCGGCGCTCCCTTCAGAACCATTACAACCAATAAACAACCGAGCTACAGATGTAGAAAGAGGTCCGCTAATTGCGTAGGGTGGTTGCTTCCAATTATCTCCGGATGGATCATTTTCAAACTCGGGGAATAAATTTTTATAATGATCTAAAATTTTTTTGAACATCATACGTTCCTGTTCATCCCGTAACATATCCATCCCAACATCCTCAACAGCAGGATTGAGTATACCATTCTTTAGATTTGGGTCGTCACTATCAAGGCCATCTTCAGAATTCAATATTCCGTTGGGGATTGCATCTTCACTTATGTAACCAAGATCGAGGAACATTTTTGCTGTCGGCTGACCGTTTACTACTTTAATCCAAAACTCAATAAAAGCAATATTTTGATCGAGAAGATTGGTAGCTGTTGTACCTAAAATCAATTGCGCACCACCCCACGTTTTGTAAAACTCCTGGTTAAGAATTCTATCAAGATTTAAGGAATAGTTATATGAACCTCGTTCGCGTGGATTGAAATAGAAATTTAATACAGGAACCTGTTGCTCTTCGCGTGTTGCACTCTTTTTCCGGTTTCCCCATATATCCATTACACTAACATCACTTTGAAATATATTAAACCAAACTGTACGTGCTTTATATTCCATTTTTGATGTATCGGGTATAATACGGGGATCGCTGAGAGATGGAATAGAAATTCCATCGGGATAAGTATCTAAAAACGGACTGTAAAAAGGAGGACTTGCTTCTTTCCACAAAGAGTAGGCTATGCTGATCGGAATTGTCTGACGTGCCCCTTCAAAATCATCAATATAAGCAACTCCTTTTCCTCTATCCTGAGGTATAGGACTGGTGCGTGTATTTGGATTCGGCAAAATATATGCATACTCACCTTTCAATGAAAAACGCGACATTTCGTTTGTTTTAATACCTGGTAAAAGGTTGAGTGCATCTGTCAGAAAAGGAAGTTCATAATTTATTCCTCCATCAATCCCCATAATGGTATTGCTTATCGGCTCCTCACCCAGACGGATTTTATCGCTCAACGATTGTTGATTTAAATTCATCAGTGTAAAACCGAGCAATGCATTTTTCCCCAGATTTACATCTCCCCTTGCACCTATTAATGTTTTTGATGCGAGTTGAAAAAGATCGTTGGCCTCGTACTTTATTTGAATATTTCTTCCGGGTACAAGATAACTACTATTTTTTATAGTCACTGTTCCTGATAAATAGTCTACTGTGTAATCTACGTTCGGTGTAGCTAACTGACCATCGACATATACTTGTACGCTACCTTCTACAACATTAAACCCAAGATTATACTTCGATTGTATAGCTGAACTGGCTGTACCAGTAAAAGTGTATCTGTTCCTTTCGTTCCTTGAAGCTCCTGTTGAAGTTGTATCATAGAGCATATCAAAACTTAAAGAATCTGCATATTGTTTAATTTGTTCGTCCGACAAACCAAAACCAAGTTCAGTATTAAGTGCTTTCAGATTCCGTTGTATCCATTCTGATGAAAATGGTTTAAGTACGGGAAATAATATTTCTCCTCGTGCTTCATCTACTGTATAAGAAGGAAGGTAATCGAATGTATTGTCGTGACCAGGACCAGAATCGCCGACATACCGATCAAGTCCGAAGAGTGTCAGCAAGTTAATATTTTGAGGTAATACTGTTGTAACGGGAGACTGACCTGATAATTCATATTGAAGCATTAGATTGAAATTCTCTTTTCTTAGTCCACCACCACCAACAGGATATCTGTTTTTAATAATCAGCCGCCATGCTGTTTTCATAGAAGGGCTTGATTCCACTTTCCGTGGCTTTACCAGTTTCATTATAAGATATCGGCCATCGCGTTGAGTTTTTGTACCGAACGTACCAATATCTCGTCCCTGAACGGTATAAGCAACAACAATTGCCTGATCGGGTTGTACAAATGTTTTTAACGAAAGAATACCAGCTTCTGCATCAAAATCATAATCAATTTTTGGTAATAATTGATAAAAAGTTCCTACCTCAACCTCACCACTTTGCCCATCAATGCTAACAGTTTCGTAGGGTCTTCGTAACGAATCGGCTGAATAATATCGTACAGAATCGACACTCATAAAAGCGAGGATCTTCCGTACTTTTGATTGATCGAAACTTAAACTCGTTTGAGTTACCCATACTTCGATATCATCAACTTTGAGTTCAGGATGCGCAATACGTGGACTAAAGAAAAAATTATCTTCATAAATACGCTCGTAAGCTGTATCAATAAAGAAATGATATTTTGAATATTCATGAGGCTTTATTTGAAATTGCTGACCGGATGAAGCACCACTTGCTGTTAGTTCTTTAATCTGGCCTTTCTTTTGTGTAGCAATTGTTGTTAATCGCAGCGGACCGAACTGAAAACCTGCTTTAAAACCAAAAAGTGCCTGACTTGCAGGTATGAGTGATGAACCTGTTTGTAACGAAACATTACCAGCTTCTACACTTTGTACAATTTCATCTTCGTAACCAGTGTACTTAACCTGCAGCTGATTCTCGTAATCAAATGTACGTTGTGTATTCCAATCTGCTTTTATTGTTAATTTATCACCAATCTGACCATTGACAGTGACTTGGACTTCCTGTTTGAAATCTGGTTCATTTCGAGATTGCCCTAATGGGCTTGCTGTAAAAAGATCGGACTTTACATTGCGAAATGCAGCATGGATATCAACACTTCCATTTATTTGTAAGCGAATGATATTAGGTCCAAAAATACTAAAAAGTGGATTTTTGGGGACTGGTATTTCAATCTTAGTTATCTTTTCCATTACATCTGCTAAGCCTACCCGTTTTTGGTCCCCTAAAGAAGGTTGTATGTACGATTCCCAATTTTTTCGAATAGTCTGTTGCATTCTGAGCTCGGTGTATTCTTCAAACGGAATGTCAACAGGAATTTTTACATCACTATCTCCCACCACACAACGTAGTCGATAAATCCATTTTGTAGAATCCAGCTCATGCTTGTATTTTACAATAGGCGGATCTGCCAGAAATAAGGGATGAACTCTTTGGAAGCCGACATCAACAACTGGTTTATCTTTCCGCACATATATAAACTGTTCAAATCTTGCGGTCGTGTCTATAGAAGCTAACGATACACTATCTAATCGTTGAAATTGAGTTTCTCTTTTTTCTTTTTGTCGGTCGCGGAGCATTTTTTCACGTGCTTCCGCAGCACGTAGGTGTCGTTCAGATTTTACTCCGTACTGTTTTACCGTATCTGATTGCTGAGAATAAAGGAATGGTGAAAATAATATTAGAATCGCTACAAAAAGAGCTACTTTATTTTTTACAACGGAAGAACTACACAGACTCATGAGATGTGAGCAGCTTTTATTCACAAAAATCACTACACCTAAAACTGATTCATATCAATTCAATAATTCAGTAACAAGCTGCCCGATAGTTGCTCCTTAAAAGTAATTTTCTTTTCAAAGATTTTAAAACATACTGAAATAATGGAGATTATGCAAGAATAGCAGTGCTATGTTTTACCGGTATACTGTATGAGGTTTTGTTTTACGCGTTCAAATTCCTCAGTGATATGATTCACGGATGTATCGGATGGAATGGGTGTTCCGGATTTCCCAAGTAATTCCAATTGGAGGCATAAAGCAGCTAGTCGTGTTGCACCGATATTTAGACTACTTCCTTTTAATTTATGTGAAGTTTGAGCTAAAGCAACAGAATCCCTCGCATCAAGGGCTTTTTGAATTGCTTCGATTAGAGCAGGTGTATCATTAATAAACATTTCTGCCATTTCGATTGCAAACTCTTTGTCTAGTTCTTGTTCTAATTCGGTTAATCTTTTCTTTAGATCTTCCTGTGCCTGGTTAACATCTGGTATAGTTGTCATTGTTGCTCTCCTCTGATTTTGGTTTCCAACGTTCGATGCACGCACGCACATCTTCAATGAGTATTGGTTTACTTAAATAATCACTCATTCCTGCTTCAAGACAACGTTCTTTATCTCCTTGCAATGCATGTGCAGTCATGGCAATGATAATTGGGCGTTGTTCTTTTGGTACGGTTTCAATAATTTTTTTCGTTGCTTCAAATCCATCCATCTCGGGCATTTGTACATCCATAAAAATAATATCATATTTCTCGTTTTGCACCATCTCGAGTACTTCTTTTCCATTGTTTGCAATTGCTCCTTCATACCCAAGCGATTTAAGAATGCGAAGTATCAGTTTCTGATTGATGGCGTTATCTTCTGCTACTAATATTTTTATTGGCAATGAATTCATTACTACTTTCTTATCATTTTGACGATTGGTATTAGCAACATAATTTAAACTAAAAAAAGAATGTAACAGTTGTAAAAGCTGTTTTCGACGTAATGGTTTTCGTAAATAGTATGTATGCTCTCCTGTAAGTGAGTAATCGTATTTACCATGAGGTACAATGAGAATTACTTTTTTTCGAGCCCACACTTCATGTTTGCGTATCTGGTTTACAAGGTTTTGACTCAGTTCATTTTGCAAATGATCGTTTATCACTAGACAATCGTAATCTTTCTCTTTTGAAACAATTGTCAATAGCTCCTGCGATGAAGTAACAACAGTAACACGACATCCCCACAATTCGAGCAAATGTTTTACATTTTGTATCTGAAGTTCGTGGTCTGAAGCAAAAAGAATACGCCGATCTTTAAATATATCGACATCGGAAGGCGCACCGGGTGTTGTAGGTTGATTTCCAGTGCGTATTTCAAATCGTATTGTTGTACCTTCGTTTGGTATACTTTCTGCCCAGATTTGCCCTCCAAGGAGTTCAACACTTTTTGCACAAATCGCCAATCCTAAACCAAGGCCACCATATTTTCGTGTGAGGGTTGAATCAGCTTGTGTAAAGGGTTGAAATATCTTCTCAATTTTATCTTTTGAAATTCCTGGTCCTGTATCCCTGACTGAAAAAAGCAGACCCATTCTGTCAATTTTATCAACACCACGCGTTACCGTTACAACAACACCGCCCCGTTCAGTGTATTTGACAGCATTACTTAACAAGTTCAATAAAATTTGCCGTAACCTTGTTGCATCTGTTAATATAACAGAAGGCACATCATCATCTATGCGATAGAGTAATTCAAGCCCTTTTTGCTCTACCTGAATAGAAAGTATTTCAAAAACTTCTTCTATCAACGGTTCAACTGAAACTTCTCTTTCTTCCGGTTTAATATCTCCAGCTTCGAGGCGAGAAAAATCAAGAATATCATTAATTATTTTCATCAATGCATCACCACTAACCTGAATGGTTTCGAGATAATCCCGCTGTTCCTGTGTTAATGGCGTTTGACTGAGTAGTTCAATAGTTCCAATTATCCCGTTCATCGGAGTGCGAATTTCATGGCTCATGTTTGCTAAAAATTCACTTTTGGCTTTACTTGCTTGCTCTGCCATATTTTTTGAACGTTCCAGTTCCTCTTGCGCTCGCTTAAGCTCAGTAATATCTCGGATTATAACAAAAATAGCTTTGCGATTATCGAAATCTATTTCATGCCAGGTTGCTTCGACGTCGATGATTGTTCCATTTTTGAGACGATGCTGTACTATATTTTTTGTTGATTGTCGTGTTTGAATAAGTTCATATGCAATTTGCATCTGAGAAATAGAACGATATGGACGTATATCCGATATTTTCATCGAAAGAAATTCTTCTCTCGTATACCCATAATGTTTCACTGCTTCTTCATTCACTTCAAGGAATTTTAATGTTTCCAGATCACATACCCATGCAGGCAAGGGTATTTTTGCAAATAATTCGCGAAAACGTTGTTCACTGGCGAGCAGTTTTGCCTCGGCTTCTTTTTTCTGAGTTACATCATGCACAATCGTTACCAATGTTTCTTTACCATTGAGTGTGATAATACTTACAGCTGCCTCAACAAATACTTCTTTGCCAGAACGTGTACGATATGTACGTTCGATTCGTATCGGCGTACGAAGGCGATGTATATTTTCAATACGTCTGTCTATATTTTCTGGCAAGTCCACAACAAGGTCGTACACCGACATTTTTCTCAACTCTCCAATGTTATATTCAACAATTTTCGAAAATGCCGGATTGGCGTCTATAATCCTTTTGGTTTCTGGATCTGTCAAATATATTCCTTCAGCAGCATTTTCAATTATTGTCTGATAGCGCAATTGACCTTCTTTTAATTCTTCTTCAATTTTTTTTCGCTCTGTTATATCGCGTGCAACTACAGAAAATCCAATAACGGCTGAATCTTTTTCTCTAAGCGTTACATTTTGCCCAAGCCACACAATTCTTCCATCTTTTGTCAGCGCCGGAACTTCATTATAAGTAACCTGTTGCCGACGGATAACCTGCACTGTGTAAAAACGTTGCACAGTTATTCTGTATTTTGGGTGGACAAGGTCTAAGTAATTTTTCCCCTTAATTTCATACTCTTCATAACCAAGTAGTTTCAGTGTGGCAGGGTTGAAAAAGGTAATCATTCCATTTTCATCAACTTCATAAATTAGATCACTTGCTGATTCGATTATTCGTTTATATTCTTCCTGCTTTATTCGATACTTAGTATCAAGTGATTGTAATTCATTGACTGTTTTGTTTAGCTTTTCGATTGTATTATGAAGTTCTAGTTGTGTAATTACAAATTTTCCCAAAACTTCGAGCGCTGATCGTTGCTCTGAGGTAAGCACTTTTTTCTCATTATCGAAGACACACAATGTACCTATCACAGTTCCATCATTATTCAAAAGAGGTACACCTGCATAGAAACGAATTCCATTTGGAGACTTAACAAGTGGTAACTCCTGAAACATTTCTTTTTTCGATGCATCCTCCACTTGGTAAAATTCTTTGCAACGGATGGGAACAGAGCATAATGTTTGCTCAATGGGAATTTCTTCTATATCAACATTGATGCGGGATTTCAATAACAACCGATTACCTTCGATGAGTGTAATTGCTGCACTTTTGACATTGCAGAGCTGCTTTGCCAGTGAAATGATATCATAGTATACCTGTTCAGGCATTGTATTAACTACATTATCATTATCCATAGGTTTGTTTGAAGATTTTATATCATCTATCATATAATTCACGGAGCCAAACGTTCAATAATCCATTCATTATTCTGAATCCGATAGCAAAACCTATCGTGCAGTCGATGCTCTCGTTCCTGCCAGAATTCGTAGTACATTGGTTGCAATCTATAACCACCCCAATAAGGTGGACAAGGTATTTCTAAACCAGCAAATTTTTGTTCATAATACAAAAGAAATTGCTCAAGTTCAGCTCTTGATTTTAAAGGAGTACTTTGACGAGAAGCCCATGCTCCGAGTTGTGAAAATCTGTCGCGACTTCGGAAGTACTGTTCACTTTCCTCTCTACTAACTTTTGCGACATAGCCTTCGAGACGAATCTGACGGTGTAATTCTCTCCAATAAAATGTAAGTGCAGCGTATGGATTTGTTTCCAAATCCTGTGCTTTATGACTATTATAATTTGTAAAAAACACATACCCCCGCTCATCGAACTGCTTAACCAAGACCATTCTAACAGATGGTCTACCACTGGAGCTAACAGTACCCAATGCTGCTGCATCCGGATATTCAGCAACAACTTTTTGAGCTTCAGAGAACCAACATCGGAATTGTTCGAGGGGATTTGAATGTAACGCCGATTCCTGTAATTCTTTTATCATGAGGAACTATGTTTCCTGTAATGCAATATTATTTGACAAAAGTATATTCATTGTAAACAATATTTAATCGTTATCAATTTTTCCATGAATATACTCTAATCTTCCTTGGTCATCAAAAGTGCCTATAAGTGTTGCAAAAAAACGGCGTGGTTTGATACCAGGTGCCACTATCTGTATTGCATAATCTTCGATATTTCTTTCTTCCCGCAACTCTTCAATCAATTTTTTTCTATCACGTTCTGTACCTATGTAGATTCCTTGCGGTAGTAAACTTTTTATTTCTTCATCATTCTTATTGAGCAATTTGTAAAACTCCATATTTGCCTCAACAATCATTCCTTCAGAATCAGAAATGAACAATGGAATACTGCTATGTTCAAAAAACCGTTGATAGAGGTACTCTTTTCCGCGCAATGCCATCAAAGTACGTTTGTAATCAATTGCTTTCGAAATTTGCGCAGATACAAACTTCATCATATGACGATGCACTTCGGTGTAAACTTCGGTATCTGAGTAACTTTGTGTGACCATTGCGCCAATTACAGTTTGACCAATCTGCATTGGTACTCCAAGCCACATTCTAGGTTTTACTCCTTGAAATTCAATACCTTCATTCTTTTCAATTTCTGCCATTGACTCTGGTTTGATAATTAATGTTTTACCTGTACGTAAAACATAGTCCAAAGCTCCTTTACCAACTTTTCTGGTTTCTTCACAAGGATTTATTTCGTCAACGTAGTATGGGAACGTTATCATTTCGCGTTGCCGGTCGTAAAGCGCTATGTAGAAATTTTTTGCGCCCATCGCATCCTGAAGAATTGAATGCACATCTCTGAAAAGATCTTCTAGGGTATTTTGCATTTCTGTTATTCGTGCTATCCTGTATGCAATTCCGCTCATTAGTTTATTTCGTTTTTGTTCTGTTGCATCAAATGCAGTGCCCCATACCCGTACTAATCTATCGTTTTCAATAATTCCGATAAGATTGTGTAACAGATATCTATCGTTTCCGAAGTTATCGTAGGTATGTGTTTCATATTCATCGAGCTGAAAATTATTTTTTATAAATTGCTCAAAGATTTCAACTGTAAAAATATCTGAAGCTAATATAATTTCTTTTAAAGGTTTATTAAGAAGTTCCTTCGATGTTGAGTAGCTATGAAGACGTGCAAGGACATCATTACATTCTGACAACACGGCACACTGAATAATCTGTTGTAATACTTGGGAATAATCGGTTTCGATACTGATTGGAGGTTCCAGTTCAAGTGTCCAAATTGCTTCCGAACTTTGTTTTGCAAAGGCACGGAATCGTTCTTCACTCTTGCGCAAAGCAACTTGCACATTTTTTAGCTCAGTAATATCGCGTATTGTACCTTCAAAGAAGAGAATTTCGCCAGTTTTATTTCTCACAACCCTTGCATTTTCGAGCACAGAAATAATTTTTCCGTCACGACGTCGCAATAGTTGTTCAGCATTTATAATTCTTCCCTCCCGTTCAAGTGTTTCTAAAAATCGCTTTCGTTCTTCTTTGTTAACATAAATATCGTGCACATTAATCAATAGAAGCTCTGCTTCGGAATCATAACCGAGCATATGTGCAAAGGCCGGATTTGCGGTTAATATTTCGCCCTCCGGTGTTGTTTGGTAAACTCCGTCAAACACATTTTCGAAGAGTGTACGATATTTTGCTTCCGATGCCCGAATTGCCTGATCTGCTTTCTTTCGTTCCGATAAATCTCTAACAACAACTTGTATTGCACGTCTTCCATGCCATAGAAATGGCATTGCAGTAACTTCCGCCTCAAGTATTGTACCATCAGCGCGTATAAATTTTTCTTCGATCATCGGTACAGAAGCACCTTCCTGCATTTGCCTGATTCGCTCACTGACAATGACTCGATAATCAGGATGAACCAGATCTAATACGTGACGACCGAGGAGTTCATCTACTGAATCGGCACCAAAGGCACGAATTGCGGCTGAGTTGACAAACACAATTTTTCCATCGATATGAACGACAATTGGATCGGGAAGCAATTCGACTATTCCCCGATACCGTTCCTCGCTTTCACGGAGTGCTTCTTGAGCTTTTTTCATATCGGTGATATCACGCAAAACTCCCATAACACCGATACTTTTCCCTTCTGCATTTTTCAGCACAGATGATGAAAGCAATCCGTTAAATATTTCTCCGTTCTTTCTCTTGTTATTTACTTCCCCAACATAGCGTCCCTGAATAACTGTTGTTTCATAAATCCGTAACCCATCATCGGGATTCGCGAAAAGAAAATCAAACGTTTTACCTAAAACTTCTTTTGAACTATAACCATATATTTCCTCAGCAGCATGATTGAACTCAACAATACATCGTTCTCTGTCGACTGCTATTATCATATCCAGCGAACTCTGGATAATATTCTGAGCATATTCCTGAGCTGTTTTGAGTTTAGCTTCTGCTTTTTTGAGTTCAGTAATATCCCGCGAAATTCCCATGTAACCAATCTTCTCACCTTTAGCATTTCTTAACACTGAAGAAGAAAGAATACACGGAAACACTTCACCATTTTTTCTTTTATTATATACTTCTAGTACAATATTCCCTTGTTCTGAAACAATCTTATTTATTTCGTCTCCGCCTCTTGTATCTGCATATAGTATATTTATATGCTTACCAATTACTTCCTCTTTTTTATATCCAAAAATCGTTTCAGCAGCTTTATTGAATTCAATGATCCGACGCTCCAGATCAACCGCAATAATCATATCCATTGAGCTGTTGATAATATTTTCCGCATATTCCTGAGAGGCACGGAGAGCTTCCTGAGCACGTTTGCGTTCAGAAACATCTTGAAAGACAAGCACTACGCCAACAATATTACCGCGCTCATCTTTAATCGGAGAAGCACTCTCATCAATCGGAATTTCGCGTCCATCGCGTGAAAGAAGCGTTGCGTGATTTTTTAGTACAGCTGTAACTTTATTTGAAAGAATTTGTTCAACCGGATTGAGTGCTCTTTTTCCGCTTTGTTCAATAGTACGAAAAACTGTCAATAACTCTTTCCCTTGAACTTCCTGGAATTTCCAACCTGTCAGAGCTTCTGCCGTTGCATTCATAAAATGGATGTTACCTTCGGTATCAGTTGCAATAATCGCCTCACCTAAACTCCGTAGTGTTGTTCCGTACCAATTCTCGCGCTCTTTAATTTTCTTTTCCAGTTCATTCCGGTAAAGAGCCATTTCAATTGTTGTATGGAGTTCACGCTCTTCAAACGGTTTGAGAATATAACCAAAGGGCTCCGTTACACTTGCACGCTTTAATGTGTCGTTATCAGCGTATGCACTTAAATAAATAACTGGTATCCCATAATCTTGCCGTATGACTGTTGCAGCTTCTATTCCATCCATATCACCTTTAAGACGAACATCCATTAACACAAGATCGGGTAGCAGAATAGATGCTTTTTTTATCGCTTCATCACCAGTTGGTACTGCTCCAACTACTTCATAACCAAGATGAAGTAAGCGACGTTGAATATCTCTTGCAACAATACTTTCATCTTCTACTATCAAGATCTTTGCTTTTGCCATGGTTTTTTACCACCCTCTCGTTGTTATTTTGCTTTAAAAAGTAATGTTACACGAGTACCATTAACACGTTGAATATCCAATACTGCGGCTAACTGGTCTGATAATGTTTTCACAAGTTCTAATCCCAAAGCTGCACTTTTCACACTTCCTTCCGACGGTTCTTTCATTCCTACTCCATTATCGGCAACACTCAATCGAATTGTACGGCTGTCGAAATGTCCAACCGAAATCCATACGTGGCCTTCTTTTCTTCCAACAAAAGCGTGCTTCAGACAATTCGATACTAATTCACCAACGATAAGTCCGCAAGGAATAGCAGTATCAATATCAAAGTGAATATTATCGGCATCGATAGTGTAACCAATGTTGACGGACGATGTTGTATAGGATTGGAACAAATGAGCTACCAGAGAATGCAGATAGGCACCAAAATCGATCCGTGCAAGGTCGGGTGATTGATACAGTTTTTCGTGCAACAATGCCATTGCTTTGACCCGTGCCTGACTTTGTTTGAAAAGTTCTGCATCGTAAGGATCTCTGAGATAGTCGGATTGCAAGTTTAAAAGACTGGAAATAATCTGAAGATTATTTTTCACACGATGGTGTATTTCTTTTAGAAGTAGTTCTTTTTCGCGATAAGCTTCCTTTAAATATTTATCAGCTTCACGCTTTTCAGAAATATCTGCAATTGCTCCATCATAATACAAAATTGTACCCTCTGATGAACGTATAGCAGTTGCACTATGACGCACCCATATAACAGTACCATCGGCTCGTCGCAATTGTATTTCTTTGTCAGAATGACTACCATTTTTCTCAATTTCTGCTTTCCATCGTTCACGATCTTCTATGTTGAGGTACAACGAAGTAGCTGGTACAGCAAGCAATGCTTCTCGACTTGGAAATCCAAGAATTCGCACCAAAGCAGGATTAACACGTAAAAATACTCCATCAGGTGTGCTTCTGAATAACCCAATTGGTACCGTTTCAAAAAACCGATAGTAACTATCTTCTGTATCGCGCCATAAGCTCTGTTTTTGTTTCTGTTCCTGAAATTTTTTAGAGTTTTCCAGTGCCATAGCAATAACACCAGCAACAACAGAATAGAATCTGATTTCATCGTCAGTAAATTGATGCTGATGTGTTAAATACTCCAATTGTAGTACGCCATATAAACGCTCACTTACAGTTATAGGAAGAAACAGTACTGATTGTACTCCTTTGAAGATTATTACTTCGGGAACTATATCCCTGGAACGTGAACAATCAAATAAAGCGACGGGTGTTTTCTGAAGAAGACAACGCTTCAGAAGTGGTTGAATAGTCGAATCGGGTAACGAAAGAAAAGATTCACTGATTTCGTAAACACCTTCGTATATATCTGTTACTAAAGCACGTTGTTCTGAATCGTAAAGATATAATGTTAACGATTCAACACCTAAATAACGCGGCACAAAGCTCTGTATCCGACGTATCAGTTCTCGTAATTCGTGAAGAGGCATTAACTGAACAAGCAGATGAGTTAACTTATTGTATTCGTCTAACCGTGTATTACTACGTATATTATTTTTCAGGAGTGAATCGTATGAATCTAACATAGTTGTCTGTTTTAACCCCACAGCTGGATGAATTTATGATTTTAAGCCATCCTTTAATAGTATTCATACTCAATATAGCTAGCACGCCTCGTAAAGGCAACAGCTTGTATCGACTCTTCCTTCTGTGTATATTGTGTTACATGATCATTCTCTGGCGACATATTCTTCGTACACATATTGGCCCATTTTTCTTTGCTCTATTCTTACTGATGGGTGTATTTTTATTGCAGTTTTTAATGAAATACCTCGATCAGTTGGCAGGCAAAGGCTTAAGTGCTCTTACAATAATTGAACTCATAACCCTGAATTTAGCATGGATGCTTGTACTTGCTGTTCCGATGGCAGTACTTATTGCAACACTTATGGCATATGGACAATTGTCTGCCACCAATCAGATTACTGCGATGCGCGCTAGCGGTATAAGTCTTTACAGAATGCTCTTCCCTGTCTTCATAGCATCAATCATATTATGTTATGCGATGATCGTCTTTAATAACGACGTTCTTCCCGAGGCAAACCATCGGACAAAGATTCTCACTACACAAATTTCCCTCAAAAAACCCACATTAACCATCATACCAGGGATGTTTATTCCCCTTGTAGAAGGACACACAATACTTGTAAGAAAAACATTCGAACATTCAAATGATTTAGAAGGTGTAACAATTTTTGATCACTCAAACATACATCAATCAACCATAATAACTGCACAGTTTGGTACTATTTCATTTTCTTCAGACTACAGAAAACTTATCCTCGATTTAAAGAATGGACAAATCCACCAATCAAGCATAAAAGGCAAAGAAGAATATCGTATTATAGAATTCCAAAAGCATCGGATAACGTTAAATTCTGAACATTTTAATTTAGGCTCAATATCTTCTTCTATGGTTACTCGTGGAGATCGAGAATTGAGTGTTGAAGCAATGCAAATAAGAGTCGATAGCTTACGAAAGCTCCAATATCAGGCAGAGCAACGGGTACGTGATAATACCGAACAGCTGGCAAAGCTTTCGTCTACCGATTCGCTTAAAAAAATATATCAGCAACGAATCGCAATATTGCAGGCAACTATTAAAAACGATTCGTTTGTTGCACATCTTTATGATTTGGAAACCAGAAAGTATCTGGTCGAAATTCATAAAAAATATGCTATTCCCTTTGCCTGTATAGTTTTTGTTTTTATAGGTGGACCATTAGGAATTATGGCAAGGCGAGGTACATTTGGTATGAGCGCAAGTTTAAGCTTAGGCTTTTTCACACTCTATTGGGCATGTTTGCGTGGTGGCGAAGTACTTGCCGATCGTGCAATAATAGCTCCATGGTTTAGCATGTGGATTGCAAACATAATTTTAGGATTATTCGGAATATACATCACTTACCGCGTTGCTCGGGAAAATGTTTTGATAGATTGGAATATCCTCAGAAAGTTTATACCCAAATCATGGCGCTCAGAACAAAAAGATTCAGAATATGAAACACATTGACCGTTATATTGTTAAGCAATTTATTTCTTCATTTCTATTCGGGTTACTGGCTTTTCTGCTGATCTTCATCATTATCGATATGATGGAAAAACTTGATGATTTTATCGATGCAAATGCATCAACACGTGTTGTTGTAGAGTATTATATTGCCTTTGCTCCGGAAATAATCAAACTAATGACACCAGTCGCAGTTTTACTTGCAGCATTGTTTGTTACTGGCAGGTTCTCCAGTCAAAATGAACTTGCCGCTATGAAATCAAGTGGTATTAGTCTTTACCGTTATATGCTTCCGTTTTTTATTATCGCTTTTATCATCTGTGGATTACTAATCTACTTTAATGGTTGGATAGTTCCATATGCAAACCAAAGCAGATTGTATATTGAGCGTACATATCTCCACCGTGGAAGTCAACCATCTCAACGATTCAATTTATTCTTTCAGGTTTCACCAGTAAGACTTGTCACAGTTTACTATTACGATACACAAGCAAAAGTTGCAAACAAAATATCTATAATAGATTTAAATAGTGAAAATCCTACGGTTATTGAGCAACGAATTGATGCTCAACAAATGCAATGGGTACAGAATTCTGATGACATACAAGGTTATTGGGTATTAAAAAAAGGCATTCTTAAAGACTTTGTTGATACCAACAGGGCGTACGTCTTATTACAGGATTACCCTCTAAAAAATCTTCCTCTAACACCTGATGACATAGAAAAAAAACAACTTAGCCCTGATGAGATGGACTTGGTAACGCTTCGCGAATTTATCAGAACGCAGGAACGTATCGGTCAGGATGTTGCGCGATGGCTTGTTGAGTATAATTTTAAAATAGCCTTTCCCTTTGCAAGCGTGATTATGATTTTATTTGGAATTCCTTTTGCCAGTAGCAGACCTCGCACAGGTGCAGCGATTGGATTTGGTATTGCAGTAGCCGTAACATTCGTCTATTTAGGGTTTATGAAAGCCAGTCAAGTGTTTGGATATAATGGGGACCTTAATCCATTTCTAACAGCATGGCTGGCCAATTTTATCTTTTTAGGAGCAGGTATTGTTAACCTGCTACGTGTACCCAAATAGTATAGCATCATGCCGCTTTTTTGTTTGTTTCTTCGAACCAATTTTCAAATATTCTACGGGCATTTTCATCCCAGCTATGAACAACATCAAAAAAGCGGATCAGAAGCCAGATTATTAGGCAATAACCGATAAACCCTAATAAATAAACCATAGACACCATCCTTTCTTACAAATTAATAGACAATAGATGTGCCATAAGTAAAACGCTTTATTGATGCAAGAAACGCATTTCTACTTTATCCCCGACTTCTTATTGTAGAAATTTCTTCATATGTATGAATACGGACATAAAAAAAGAAAAGGCTGCTATTAAGCAGCCTTTTCCGAAAAAAAATTTCCTAACTTACTACAGCTCTTCCTCTTCTGTTTCTTTATTCTGTCTCTTCCAATACCATATTAAGACAGCAATAAGTGCTACAACAACAAGAATTACAAGCACTACAGGTAAGATTGAGGAAGCTGGTTCAACTCCAGATTTCCATCTTGAGTATTTATCTTCCAACTCTGCCTTCTGAGATTCAGTTAAATGACCAAGCTTTATAAGAGTCGGAAACCATCCCATCTGAAGTTCAGGAATCCAGATTTCTTCATTAAATGTTGTGAACTTTTTATACCTTGTCTCTTTTGATTCGTCGTCTCTATTTGAGGCTTGTGCTTCAAAAAATGCACCTAAACTTGCAACAAATTCATTTCCATTATTAAACTCAACAATTTGGAAATCTTTCGCCAGGAACAAAGCATTAAGCGAGCGCCATAGAGCTGAATTAATTTTTAAATTCCACTGAACAAATAATGAATCGATTGTTGATGTTTCTACTTTCCTTTGCTTTGCAGTTGCATAGAGTGTTGTCAGTTTTGATCCCACTGCGTTCCAGATTGCCTGCAGCTGTCGTTGTTGCTTAATTATTTCTTCTGCATCTGTTCCTTTAAGATTAGTTATTTCAACAAATGCTATATTATCTTGCAGTGAACGCTTTACATTCGAAAGCAATCCATGTTTTTCGACTTTCGCAATCAAAGCTTTTCTTTCCGTTTCGCTCATTTGCTCCAAGTTTTTATCGTACTGTAAAAATATACTATCAATCAAAGCAGTTATTAAAGCATCTCGTTCCTGTAAGCCTTTACGTAGCTGGACTACAAGCCTTTGCAATGAATCAAGAGGTGTAGAACTTGTAAACAAATCTCCGGTTAAACGTTTAATGTTTTGAGACAATCGTTGTACATCGGCAAATAATTTTTCATTCTGCGCTGTCAATGCAGCTATCTGGTCTGTCAGTTCCTGAATTTTGGTCTCGAGTTCCTGTATTTGCCCGCCTTGTTTTTCTATAGTAGCAAGATCTCGCTGACGCATTGTTAGTTTAGAACGCAAATCATTAAGTATTGAATTAAATGTTTCGGGGTAGAGAGCATTATCTAGTAGCTGCTCATATACCTGATAATCATTTTTCAAACCTTCAATTCGCCGATTAATAACATTACATTCCTGAACAGTGTTACTTGCTTCAATTGCTTTTGATATTTGTTTAGCGGTTGCCTGAAACCGTTGAACAATAGCATAATCGGAACTTTCCTGAACCATCCCCATTCCAACCATAAACACGAAAAGAACAACTAACTTTTTCATTATTGACCTCCTTCTATAATGCCATTTTTATTGAGCATTTTGGGTGTATCTTTTTCATTCACCAACTGTATATACGGTGTGCGCTGATTAAATGCCGGCGACTCTAAACCTTCGGGTTTAACAAAAATGGTATTAACAAGCTTTAAGCCGCCTTCAACCTGTTCAAAAATATATACATTCCTGAATTTTTGAGCAGTCAGATAATAGTAACCATCTACATCACGAATGATACGAACCGGTACATGTATATTTAACGAATCCTGCGTTTCAGCGAAAAACATTTCTTTCACATTAACATATAAACTGTGTCTCTGATCTTTAATAAATCCATTCTCATCAACCTTTAACACAGATTCTATGGGCCACGAAAAGTCTGCAGGTTTTAGAACCATTGATGTGCATCCCACAAGAAACGCCAGAAGACTTGAACAAACAACAATAATGACTTTCATGCTTATCCTCCAGATAAAGATTTTACGATACATTTTTGTGCCTCCGCTCATTTGGAATGTAGAAAAGAAACTACTGTTGTTCAAGGAAAGAATTAGTTTTATTTAGTATTTTTAATTTTGATATTTAAGTGGAAAAATATTTGTTTCTGCAAGAATTGAATGTTATATTA
>FWPV01006801.1_pt1 | contig 21416 bp, 19 predicted proteins | sample 2228371 | NCBI WGS metagenome assembly FWPV01 (sample SAMEA103939776, study PRJEB20133) | metagenome | reverse complement strand
TGTTTCTCCACCCATCCCTCCATACTCCACCACGACCGTAACGACGATACGGGGATAATGGCGCGGAGCGAACCCGGTAAACCAAGAATGGGGCTTGATGGTTTGGCCGAGTTTTTCTGCCCTCTCCCGGCTGATGATTTGGGTTGACCCTGTCTTGCCACAAACATCTAAGCCGTCCACTTGTGCCAGGTGACCAGTTCCAGAGGCATTAACCGAACGCCACATTCCCTCAATCACCGGTTCGAAGAAGGCGGCTGAAATTCCCTTTTCCGCCAGGTTTTCCTCTTGGCCATTGTCTGGCAAAGCAAGCAACTTATCCTTCGTCAAATGCGGTCTTACTTTTTTCCCTCGGTTAGCCAGCAGAGCTGTATGCACGGCCATTTGCAGCGGCGTAACCTGAATCGGCCCTTGACCAATGGCCACGGAGATGGTTTCGCCGCCAAACCACTCGGTTCGCTGCGTCCGCCATTTCCATTCCGGGTCAGGCACCAACCCCTCTTTTTCCCCGGGCAAATCTATGCCCGTCAATGAACCGAAGCCCAGCAGACGAGCGAAGGAAGACAGGCGCTCGATGCCCAGTCGTCTTCCCACCTGATAAAAATAAACATTGCATGAATCCCGGATAGCATCGGCCAAAGTTAGCCAGCCATGACCTCCTTTTTGCCAGCACGAAAAAGAGCGGCCATAAAAATTGGCTTCCCCAGAACAGAAAAAAGCGGTTTGCGGCGTAATGATTTTATAGTACAGGGCAGCCAGAGCCACGGTAAGCTTAAACATGGAGCCAGGGGCATAAAGACCACGGAGAGCGCGATTTTCCAGCGGATGGTCAGCTCGGGAAATAAGCTCAACCCATTCCTGAGGGGTGAAACGAGTGACAAATTTATTAGGGTCAAAAGTTGGATAACTGGCCATGGCCAAAATCTCTCCTGTCGTTGGGTCGAGCACCACGATAGCTCCCTCCCGGTCCTGGAGCATGGCCTCACACTTCTTCTGGAGGTCAAAATCAAGCGTTAAATGAATGTCCTGGCCTGGTTTGGGCTCAACCCGGTCATATTCGCCGTGTATTCTTCCTAAGCTGTCCACGATGTCGCGCCTCTTCCCGTTTTCTCCCTGTAACCAGCGTTCGTATATTCTTTCCAACCCTGTTTTACCCACTAATTCACCAAAAGACTTTGGCTTGAACTCGCCTGAGTTTACCTCTTCCGGCGAAATTTCTTGTAAATAACCAAGAACATGGGCCGCGAGAGAACCAAAGGGATAGAATCGCCTTGGCTCGTGCTCGATGGCAAGCTCGGGAAACTCGAGGCGGCGGGCTTCAACTTGCGTTACTTCTTCCAAACTAAGATTGTCTTTGAGGACAATCGGAAAAAAAAGAGGTTGAGAAGAATACTTCTCGATTCTCGCTTTCAAGGTAGCCTCGTCGAGCTTCAAAAGCCCAGCAAGCCGGGAAAGAGAATTCCTCCAGTTTGGGTTATTTTCTCTGATTAAACAAGCTTTGAACGAGGCAATGTTATCAGCCAGGATAACCCCGTTTCGGTCAAAAAAATAGCCGCGGGGGGCGGGTATGACTGTTTCCCGGAGGCGGTTCGCTTCTGAGAGCGATAAGTACTTTTGATAGTCGAGAATTTGAACTTTCCAATATCCCAAAGCCAGAAGGCCAAAGCAGACCATAATAATATATAAGGCTATTCTTGTCCGGCGGTGAATGAATCCATAATCCTCATAAATCTTTTCTTTAAACATCTAATTTATTTACTTTCTTGTCTTTTTAACCATTTATGTCTGAGATGGAAAATAAAACTACTCGTCAAAGAAGTGGTTAGAGGCTGTAACCAAAAAACACCGGACCAGAAAGGAGCATGCACCCCAAAAATAGCCAGGGCTAACCCTGACCAAATCACTAGCTCAAGAGAGCAAGCCAGAAAAAGCACCATAAACTGTCGGCTAAAAGCACTGAGGTCAAACTTGCGCCAAGCCAGACCAACGGAAAACCCCAGGATGGTTTTGGTTAGTCCGGCCAGGCCAAAAACCCTAAGGCCCAGGCTGTCCTGGGCCAGCCCGCAAATTGTGCCGACTACAGCGCCAGTTATCTCCCCTTTCCTTAGAGCCAGATAAACGACCGCGATGGCTAAAAAATTAAAAAGGTCATTAAATGAGTGGGGAGTGGACCTCCAGAGGGCTTGAAACAATAAAGCCCCTCCCACGACGATCGGCCATTCTGACCAACTTCGCACTTCTTTATTCCTCAATATATCGTCTCAAAATTCTCTTAAATCAAAGGTAAGTAAGGCCACCTGAGTTAATTCATGCAAACGAAAATATGGTTCGACCAGGATTTTTTTGAAAAGCGTTGCTTCCGTCCTGACGAAAATCACTCGACCAAGAGGAAGACCTGCCGGGTAAATATTATCTAACCCAGAAGTAACCACTTCTTCTCCGACGCTGATTTCTGGCGCGCTGGCGAGCACATAATCAAGATAACAACGACCGCGACCGTCACCACGAAGAACACCCACCACCCCCTTCTCTTCGATTTTAGCCCCCACTCCGCCTGCCTCATCGGTTATAAGCTGGACAAATGAAGTCCATTCCTGAATTGGCTCAATGATGCGGCCGAGAACATTCCCCTGGGAATCCAGCACCACCATATTGGGTTTAACTTGATGATGACGGCCACGATTAATAAGCAATGATTTAAAAATATTGGTATAATCGCTTCCAATCACCGAAGCCACAACGACTGGAGATGCTAGCCCGGACAATCTTTGTTTTATCTTGGCTTCTTCATCTAATCTTTCTACGACCTTCTTTAAAAAGAAATTTTCATAGCGCAAATAAAAAACCTCTTCTTTTAATTTTTTGTTTTGTCCCTGAACATTCCTTAAATTAACATAACTATTCCAGATACCTTCGACGCCACGGACGACCCAGGAAGTCCCAGCCTGCAGGGGACCAAGCACGCCAAGCAAGCCTCGCTTTAAGAGAGGTCCTTCCTGGGTGCGGGGAACCTGGGCTGAAACCAGGACAAGATTAAAAGAAATTAGGAGAAAAAAAAGAAGAAAAGATTTTTTTTCTTTTAAGGGAAGGGCCATGGACCTCCCTTATTTTTGATGCTTAATTGACCGCGATCTTTTTAAGAAGGTCGATATCATCAAGCATCTTTCCGGCGCCCAACACCACTGTCGACAGAGGGTCTTCGGTAACAAAAACAGGCAGCTGAGTCTCCTCCCTGAGCCTCTTATCTAAATTTTTCAGGAGAGCACCGCCTCCCGTGAGGACTATACCCCGGTCGATTATATCGGCCGAAAGCTCAGGAGGAGTTCTTTCCAAGGCAATCCGGACCGCATTAATAATAGCGGCAACCACCTCCTCGATCGCGCCGCGAATTTCCTGGTCATCAACCACAATCGTCTTAGGAATGCCCTCCCTTAAATCCCGGCCTTTGATCTCCATGGTTAGAGGCTCATCCAGAGGATAAGCTGACCCAATCTGCATTTTTACTGCTTCCGCCGTTCTTTCGCCAATGAGCAGGTTATACTTCTTTTTCAAATACTGGATGATTTGCTCATCCATTTCATTACCAGCAATGCGAATAGAATGGTTAAAAACGATTCCGTTAAGGGAGATGACAGCAATATCCGTTGTCCCGCCGCCGATATCGACGACCATATTCCCGGTGGGCTCAGAAATGGGCAAATCAGACCCCACCGCCGCCGACATGGGTTGCTCAATTAAATAGACTTCAGACGCCTTGGCTCTGAGAGCCACGTCTTTCACCGCCCTTCTTTCGACCTGGGTAATCCCTGTAGGAATGCCTATTACAATGCGGGGCCGAAGAAGGAAACTGCGGTTGTTCGTGGCTTGCCGGATGAAATAATCCAGCATCTTTTCCGCAATCTCGAAATCGGCAATTACTCCGTCACGCAGGGGCTTAATAGCTACCACATTGGCCGGGGTTTTCCCCAACATCTCTTTAGCCCTTGCACCCACCGCTTCTACCTTTCCGGTTATTTTGTTGACGACCACAATCGAAGGTTCCTGAACGACAATCCCCTTCCCTTTCAGATAGACCAGCGTGTTGGCTGTACCAAGGTCAATGGCTAAATCACAACTAATATGATTTTTTATCCAGGTTATTAAGCCCATTCTCTTCCTTTCTTAGGCTTTATTTTAGCTTAAATTATAATTAATGCCAATAGATGATAATTTTTTATCCATGAGAAAGAATAAAATATTTTTTTTAACCATAATTACCTGATTTAACTTACCTCAGCGTATCAAGCATTAACACTTTTTAAACCTCCTTTAGACCGCCTGCCTTATCGTGCTCTATTTTCCCCTCGGGCTGCTAAGCATTACCACTTAAAATAGCCTTTTTTATAAAACCAAAGCCCTAAAAAGGCAGAAATCAGCTTAAACTTGACTTCACCACTTAACTTTGAATATACATAAGGCAACATCTTAAAAGGAGTTGTCTATGAAACATGAACCATTTGTCCCGGAAAAAACTCAGTTGAGTGAATTCACGCTGCGGGCCCTCATCCTTGGCCTTTTTATGACCGTGATTCTGGGGGCAGCCAACGCTTATCTCGGGTTAAGAGCCGGGATGACTATCGCCGCTACTTACCCGGCGGCAGTCATCGGGATGGCAGTCCTCAAGCTGATGAAGGGCTCCATTCTGGAAGAAAATTTCGCCCGAACCGTAGGGTCCATCGGTGAATCAGTCGCTGCTGGAGCTATCTTCACCCTGCCTGCTTTTCTCATTGTCGGCGCCTGGAAAGATTTCAACACGGTTGATGCTTATATCAAATCTTCCGCCTTGATGTTTGTGGGTGGTTTGCTGGGAATTCTTTTCGTGACCTTCTTGCGGCGGGTGATGGTTACTGACCCGGAGCTCCCCTTCCCTGAATCAGTGGCGGCCTCAGAAATACATAAAGCCGGACAGAAAGGAAGTGCTGGAGCTAAATTTCTTTTCCAGGCTATGGGTGTGGGAGCCTTGATCTATGCGCTGGGCGTGGTCAAGCTTTTTGCCGCGTCCAAGGATTTCATCATCAAAGTAGGGACTATCGGAGCCAGCTTTGTCCGGATGGGAACAACCAAAACTTCGCCAACTGTCGGCGCCGGCGGGACAGTAGCCGTGGCTGGACCAGGTATTTATCCTGCATATATTGGTGTAGGCTACATAATTGGTCCTCGGCTTGCTTCTCTCAACTTTGCCGGCGGGGTGCTGGCCTGGGGGCTTTTTGCTCCTCTTCTGGTATATTTTCTTGGTCCTCAGCTGGTCGAAAGTTTTTATGGCCCGGGCGTCAGCCCAGCGGAAGTAAGCTGGGAAGCACTGGTGGGCCATGTTTGGCGTTTCATCATCCGACCGATAGCCGTTGGCGGAATGCTTGTTGGCGCTGGCTATACCCTTTATCGGATGAGAAAAAATTTAGGAGCCGGGCTTAAACGGTCTATCAGTGATGTGAAAAAAGCAGCCGGCAAGGTGGAAGAAACATCCCGGCTGGAACAAGACTTGAGCTTCCGTTTTGTTTTTGCCGGATTGCTTATTTCTGTCATCCTGATGATTTTTGTTTATCGTGTTTTTGCTGGGACTTTTGGCGCAGCCGCGTTAGCTGCTCTGGTTATGGCCATAGCTGGCTTCTTTTTTGCTGCCGTCTCCGGGAACCTGGTGGGAACCATCGGTTCCTCGAATAACCCTATCTCTGGTCTTACCCTCTCTACTTTAATCATCGCGGCCGTCCTTATGGTGCTGATTGGCGCTACCGGCATGAGCGGTGTAGCCGCTGTCCTTGGCGTGGCGGCTGTCGTCTGTGTTTCCTCTGCGGTCGCCGGAGAAATGCTTCAGGATTTAAAAGTAGGACATCTCCTTGGGGGAACGCCCTGGAAAATGCAGGTGGGCGACCTCATTGGCGTCCTGGTCTCCTCGCTCATCCTCTTCTTTCCGTTGATGATTCTCCATGGAGCCTTTACTTTCGGTAGCAAAGAACTCCCGGCGCCTCAAGCAGGTTTGATGGCTGCTTTATCCCAAGGTATTGTGGGCGGGGAAATGGCCTGGCCTTTAGTCATAGTCGGGATGTTCATGGGCTTTGCTCTTATTTTGGTTCAAGTCCGTTCCCCGATGCTCGTGGCCGTAGGCATGTATCTTCCGCTGGAAACCACTTTTGCCATTTTCTGCGGTGGTGTCATCAAAGCCATCGTGGAAAAATCAGCTAACCGCAGAAATTTAAACCAAGCTCAGAGAGCGAGAGTGGAAAACATAGGCATCCTTTTAGCCTCCGGCCTTATTGCCGGGGAAGCTCTGACCGGACTTGTGCGGGCCGGCCTCACTTTCTTTAACATCAAAATTCCGGGCATTTTCGGCTCTCCCAGTTACCTTTTTGGCCTTGTCTTTCTGGCTCTCATCGGGTTTTATCTGGTAGCTGTTCCGCTGCGCCATGCAGGCAAAGCCGAAGAACCAGCTCCGCCTTCTGCTGTGGTTTAGGTTATTCTAAGTAAGCAAGCAGCCAAAGATTTGGTAAAGGGAATTAGCTAATAATTTACTAATAATTTAAACCGAGCTTCCTAAGGGAGGAGGCGAACTTTTAATTAAGTTGGATGTGAATGAATGGCCAGTTCCGCCGCCAGGTTAAAACAGAAGAAGCTACTTCCTGTGGCTTGAGCGAAAACCGATTTCAGACCATAAATTCTAAATTCCCCGCCTTTTCATTACGTTTTCTTATTAATTGCGCACAGATAATTATGCTTGGCGATTCAAAACCCTTCTGTTAAAATAAATTCATGCCGGTAAGAACAATTGTTAAGTTCGGACATCCTGCTCTGCATCGTCGAGCGGACCCGGTCAAGGAAATTAACGAAGAAATAGTCACTCTTGCTCGGGACATGGTCGAAACCATGCATGCTGCGCCAGGGATCGGTCTGGCGGCGCCTCAGGTGGGTGTCAGCCATCGCTTGATTACCGTTGACCTTTCCGTGGGAGAAAATCCAGAAGAGCTCATGGTTTTAGTTAATCCCGAAATCCTGGAAGCCGAGGGAGAGACGATTGAAGAAGAAGGCTGCCTTTCTGTCCCTGAAATCCGGGAAAAGGTTACTCGGCCAGCCCGCGTTCTTATCCGTGGTTATGACCTAAACGGGGAGGAAATCAAGCTCGAGGCCACTGACCTTTTAGCCAGGGTCTTCTGCCACGAAATTGACCATATTGAAGGCAAGCTCTTTTTAGACCGCCTCTCCCCCCTTAAAAGAAGCCTGCTCAAAAGAAAACTTAATCGTCTGCTCCTGGCCTCTTCAAGTTAATGAACATCGTCTTTTTTGGTACTCCCGAAGCAGCTCTTCCTTCGCTGGAAAAGCTTATTTCTGCTGGTCATAGCATTAAACTTGTCGTCACCCAGCCCGACCGTCCTTCTGGCCGTGGCCAGAAAACCAAGCCTCCGCCAGTCAAGGAGTGGGCGCGGCAGCATAAACTGCCGGTTATTCAGCCGGCCAAAATCCGGCTGGATGAGGCAGCACAAGAGTTAATTCGTGCTTGTGCTCCCGAGATTATCGTTGTCGTCGCTTATGGTCAAATTCTCCCCGCCCGTATTATCTATTTCCCTCCATTCCGGTCGGTAAATGTGCATTTCTCGCTTCTCCCTTTATACCGGGGAGCTTGCCCTGTCGCCTGGGCTATTCTGCGCGGCGAAAAAAAGACAGGAGTGACCATTTTTCAGTTGAACGAAAGGATGGACGAGGGCGACATCCTCAGTCAGAGAGAAGTGCCTATATTACCCCACGAAACGGCTCAAGACCTGGAGAAGCGTCTGGCTATTATCGGCGCCGAGCTCCTTGTCGAAACCCTGGCTAAAATAGATAAAATAACGCCTGTCCCTCAGGACCATTCTAAGGCAACCTATGCTCCGAAGATAGAAAAAGAGATGGGACGCATTGACTGGAACCAATCAGCTGAACAGGTCGACCGACAAAGACGAGCGTTTACTCCCTGGCCAGGAGTTTTTACTTACTTCCAGGGAGAGCTAATTAAAATCCATGCCGGTTTTCCTCTGGAAGAAGCCTCTTTCTCGGGAAAACCAGGAGAAATAGTCAAAATCGCGCGTGAGGGAGTGGATGTTGGCTGCGGCTATAATAGTCTTTATCGGTTGGTGCTTCTGCAGCGACAAAACCGCCGCGCGATCGCAGCTTATGAATTTTCTCTCGGGATGAGGCTTAAGCCGGGAGATATTTTCGGATAAAAAGAAAGGTTCATCTCTCGATTAGGGGAAAAAAATATAATAGCTGGCTGCGTAACTATAAGATTTCGTCAGCACAAGGGTGGTATTCAGAGCCAAAAGATCAAAGCGAAAACGAAGAGAGTATCTCCTCCGCCTTTCGATTAGGCCTAACCATAAAAAAAGAATTTATTAATCTTCTCTCCCCTATTAAATAATATTTTTTTCCATTAATTGGGAGAAGAGCCAAAAGAAAGGGAATAAAAATTATTCTTCTAAGATATATTGCAGCGGGTTCACAGACCGTCCGTTGACCTGAACCTCATAATGAAGGTGGGGGCCAAGAGCTTTCCCTGTTTTTCCAACCAATCCAATAATTTCACCTCTTTTGACCTTCTGTCCCGGGCGAACCAGGAACTTATCCAGATGATAATAGAGGGTGCTCAAGCCACCACCATGGCTGAGAAGTATCGTTTTTCCTCCGATTCGGTCATTTCTCGTCTCGACCACAACACCGTCGGCCGGTGCCACAACCGGATTACCCAGATTCGTAGCTATATCGATACCTTTATGAAAAGACTGTTTTCCCGTAAACGGGTCGATACGCATACCAAACCCGGAAGTAATAAACCCGGATGTTGGCCAGATCGTCGGTGTCTGAGCTAAGCGAGCACTCTGGCGCTCAAAAAAATCTAAAAGAGTGCTCAGGTTCTGCTCCAGGCGGTTGGCCTGGCCCTGAACCTGGTCAAGCGGCGGGTTAACCATCCTGGAATTATCGTTCGGTCCGGAAATCGCCTCCTCTTCTTTATCTGGCCCGGCTCCGGAGCCAACGCCGACCTCTTTCAGGGCATCGGGTGAACGCAAACCGGCCATAACATTAAGCTTGCGCACATAATTCTCAAAGCTCTCAATCTTCCGGGTTAACAACCTGATAGAATCTTCATAGGAGGAAATAATTTTCTTCTGTTCGAGGTTTTCATTCTGAAGATGGCGGTACTTAAGGCGGGTGACGCTCATGGAAAAATAATCGGCCAAGAACGCGATCATAACCGCGCTAAACCCGATAAGCAGACCCAGAAGCAGCCGGCTGAAGGAGCGAGAAAAAGAGATCGTCCTCATTGTTCCCTTCGTATGAGGAACAATGACAATAGATAAATACTTCTTTTTATTAGCCATTAATATCTCTTTTGATTATCAAAAGAAAAAAACTATGTCAATAGTTTTTCTTTTCCTCTTTTCGCGGGGAAACATTCTCCCTTATCCATTGGATTATTTCCTGGGTGGAAGTGCCAGGGAGAAAAATCTCCGCCAGACCTATCTTTTTCAGTCGGGGAATATCCTTCTCCGGGATTATTCCCCCGGCAATGACAGGTATATCTGCCGCTCCTTTTTTCTTGAGCAACCGCATTATCTTAGGGAACAAAACGTTGTGCGCGCCGCTTAAAATGCTCAGCCCGATAAGGTCAACATCCTCCTGAATAGCGGCATTGACAATTTCTTCCGGCGTCCGCCTGAGTCCGGTATAAATTACTTCCATACCCGCATCCCTTAGGGCGCGGCAGATGATTTTCGCTCCCCGGTCATGACCATCGAGTCCCGGCTTAGCCACCAAAACCCTTATTCGGTGAAAAGGCAAGGAAGATAAGGCCGCATCGCTCTTTTTTGCTTCCTCGGTTAGCTTTTTTCCCTTTTTTTTCTTTTTCTTCTCTTCCATCTTGGCCTCCTTCTTCCCTTTTTTAATAGGTTGTGGGCTCTTCATAAACCCCGTAGACTTCTTTTAGAGCGTCCATAATTTCTCCTACCGTAGCGTAGGTTTTAACTCCCTTGAGGATAAAAGGCATAAGGTTTTCGCCGTTGCGGGCTGCCTGCTTAAGCTCATTTAAAGCTTCTTTAACCAATCTTTTATTTCTTGTCCTTTTAATTTCCCGAAGCCTTCTTAACTGATGACGGGCTACGGCGGGGTCTACTTCCAGGATGGGAATGGGCTCATGCTCCATAGTAAAAGCGTTAACCCCCACGATAATCTTTTCCTTCTTTTCCACGGCTTGCTGGTAACGATAGGCACTATCAGCGATTTCTTTCTGGGGGAAACCCAGCTCGATGGCCTTGACCATCCCTCCCAGGTCATCGATTTTCTTGATGTAGGCTTTGGCTTCTTTTTCCATTTCGAGCGTGAGCTTCTCCACATAATAACTCCCTCCGAGCGGGTCGATGGTGTTGGCTACACCACTCTCGTAAGCAATTATCTGCTGGGTGCGCAGGGCAATAGTCACCGCCTGCTCTGAGGGCAAGGCATAGGTCTCATCAAGAGAATTGGTATGAAGTGATTGCGTCCCGCCCAGGACTGCGGCCAGCGCCTGAAGGGCTACCCGGATGACATTATTATAAGGTTGCTGGGCCATAAGCGACACGCCAGAAGTCTGCGTGTGAAACCGCAACCACCAGGAGCGCGGGTTCTTAGCCCCAAACCTTTCTCTCATCACCTCAGCCCAAATTTTACGGGCAGCCCGAAACTTGGCTATTTCCTCGAAGAAGTCGTTATGGGCGTTAAAAAAGAAAGACAGACGAGGGGCGAACTTGTCTATATCCAAACCCCTCTCGAGGGCCCATTCCACGTATTCAATCCCGTCCCGGAGAGTAAAAGCCAGCTCCTGGACCGCCGTAGCCCCTGCTTCCCGGATATGATAGCCGGAGATAGAAATTGTATTCCACCGCGGCACCTGTTCCGCGCCGTATTCAAAGGTATCCACGACCAGTTTCATCGAAGGCCGAGGAGGAAAGACAAAAGTTTTTTGGGCGATGTATTCTTTAAGGATATCATTCTGAATCGTGCCCGATATAACTTTGGGCGAGACACCCTGTTTCTCAGCCACGGCAATATACATAGCCCAAAGAACCGCCGCCGGTGGATTAATGGTCATAGAAGTAGTAATCTTGTCCAGAGGAATCCCGTCAAAAAGGATTTCCATATCCGCCAGGCTGTCCACCGCCACCCCGCACTTGCCAATCTCTCCCTGGGCCATCGGATGGTCCGAATCTATGCCCATCAACGTCGGCAGATGAAAGGCGACGCTTAGTCCTGTTTGCCCCTGGGCCAAAAGATATTTAAACCGGCGGTTTGTGTCCTCAGCCGTGCCAAACCCGGAAAACTGGCGCATGGTCCACAGTCGGCCACGGTACATCGTGGGATGTATGCCCCGGGTGAAGGGATATTCGCCAGGAAAACCGAGGTCACGCTCAAAACTAAAATCTTTCATATCAAGAGGGGTATAAAGCGGTTTGATCGGGCGGCCGGAGATAGAAGTGGCCAGCCTTTCCTCCTTTTCCCCGGGCTTTATTTCTTGATGAAAACTTTTTTCCCACTTCTTATAGCCCTGGTAAATTTGGCGCCAATTAATCGCTGAGGAATCTTTTCTTTGACTTCTACTTCCTCTCATGATTTAACACCTCAGGCAAGAAAATGTTTCTTTCCTCGTCAGTGGAATAGAGAAAAAAAATGACCCTCAATCCTCGATGACGCGAAAAACGCGGTCGTTTTGTCGGACATGGTCAATAACTTTTAAACCGATAGAATCACCCTTCCTGGCCATGGATACGGGTTGATGTTCCACCTGCATCGAATCAACCTTCTGATAAAAATCAGTAGTGTGGCCTTTGATATGGATGGTATCGCCCACTTTTAACTCACCGGCAAAGAGTTCCACTACTCCCACTCCGATACGCGAAAAATAATGAGTAATCCGGCCAACCTCTTCCTCCATTTTCTTCCTCCTTTATATTTTTTATCTTTTTATCAAAATCCGGGGATTAGCGCAAGTTAACCCCCACAGAGCACCGACCCGCCGTTCACATGTATTATCGTCCCTGTAATATGTCGGGCCAATTCCGAGGCCAGGAATACAATCGGGCCGGCAATATCTTCAGGAGTGGGAATTCGCTTCAAAGGAATAGAATTCTCGACCGCCCGCCGAAATTCATGGTCCCTGAAAACCTCAGCACACATGTCGGTATCCACCCATCCAGGAGCCACACAATTTACTCTTATCCCAAAAGGAGCTAATTCTACCGCCAAGGATTTGGTCAGGGAATGAAGGGCGCCCTTGGAAGCTGCATAATGGGAGTGATAAGCTTCTCCCCGCACTGCGGCCGTCGAAGATACGTTGATGATGGTTCCGCCGCCTCCTCGTTTCATCACCGGAACTACTTCGTTGATAACATAATAAACCGCATCGAGATTAACCCTCATGGTCTCTTCCCAGGTTTCTCGACTCATCCGACCCATTTCACCGTAGGTCCAGATACCCGCGTTGTTGACCACACAATCAACTCCACCCCAGGCCTCGACGACCGTCCGAACTAATTTTTTTGCTTCCTCTTCCTGGGAAACATCAGCTTTAATCATCAAGCTACGCCGTCCCATTTTTTCGATGGCTTGCTTCACCTCTTGAGCCGCCTCGTGGTGGCGGACGTAGTTGATGGCCACATCCGCCCCTGCCCGAGCGAAATAAAGGGCTGTCGCCCGGCCTATTCCCCTGCTCCCGCCTGTCACCAAAGCTCTCTTTCCGGTGAGTTCGATCATGACTTTTTTGCTCCTTTCCTTTTCCGGCCAGCTTTCACGACCATTCTTTATATTTCTTATTCTAATTATCTCTCCTCATGGAAAATCTAATATTGAGATGAATAATGCAAAGCCACGCCCTTCATTTCTTCAAATGACAAATAGCGATATATAGTTTCCGCCTGGGGCAATATCTTCTCCTTCATAATGGCCATATACTCATCCACGCGAGGTATTTCTCCTTTAATAGCACAAATCGCCCCCAGCTCCGCTGAACCGAGGTAGACGCGGGCTCCGTCGCCCATGCGGTCGTCAAAGTTCCGAGTGGAAGTCGAAAAAACAGTCGCGCCTGGTCTGACCCTCGCCTGATTACCCATGCACAGCGAGCAGCCAGGGATTTCTGTTCTCGCGCCAACGGAGATGAAAATAGAATAATATCCCTCGCGCATAAGTTGAGCCACATCCATCTTCGTCGGCGGCGTCAGCCATACCCGTGTGGTTAAATACCCAGCTCCTTCAAAAATCTTTCCCACGGCCCGGAAATGCCCAATATTGGTCATGCAGGAACCGATAAAAACCTCGTCTATCTTCTTCCCGGCTACCTCGCTAAGAAGACGAACATCATCCGGGTCATTAGGGCAGGCTAAAATAGGCTCGGTTATTTCTTCGAGATTAATCTCGATGACAGCCGCATACTCAGCATTTTCGTCTCGACGAAGGAGAGTTGGGTTTTCCAGCCAGGAGCGACAGGCCTCGATGCGGCGACGAAGGGTCTCGGCTGATTGATACCCCTCTTCGATCATCTTTTCCATGAGAGCGATATTGCTTTTGAGGAAACGGGCTACCTTTTCCTCTTTTAGCGCTATGACCCCTCCTGCCGCCGACCTTTCAGCCGTGGCGTTAGTTAGCTCGTAAGCTTGTTCTACGGTCAAATCTTCCAGGCCCTCTATCTCGATGATTCGACCGTTAAAAACGTTCTTCTTGCCTTTTTTGGCTACGGTAAGCAATCCTTGCTTAATCGCAAAATAGGGAATGGCATTGACCAAATCCCGCAAGGTAATTCCTGGCTGTATTGACCCACGAAATTTAACGAGGACTGACTCAGGCATATCCAGAGGCATGAAACCGAGGGCGCCAGCAAAAGCTACCAGGCCTGAGCCAGCCGGAAAGCTGAGGCCGATAGGAAAACGGGTGTGGGAGTCACCTCCTGTACCGACTGTGTCCGGCAAAAGAAAACGATTAAGCCAGGTATGAATAACCCCGTCACCTGGCCGAAGAGCTACCCCTCCCCGCGAAATAATGAACTGAGGCAGGGAACGATGCATTTTTACATCAGCCGCTTTGGGATAGGCGGCGGTGTGGCAGAAGGATTGCATAAAAAATTCAGTCTGAAATTTAAGGCAGGCCAGCTCTTTAAGCTCATCTGCGGTCATCGGGCCAGTTGTATCCTGAGAGCCAACCGTAGTCATTTTAGGCTCACAAGCAGTGCCGGGCAGCACCCCGGGCAAACCGCAAGCTCGGCCAATAATCTTTTGGGCCAGGGTATATGCCTGGTTTTCCTTAGGCTTCGGGTTTTCTGGTTGGGCAAAAAAATCAGCTTCGGGCCACCCCAGAGCCTGGCGTGCTCTTCGAGTTAGGTCACGACCGATGATCAGGTTAAGACGGCCACCAGCCCTGAATTCGTCTTTAAGGGTAGCCGGTTTAAAAGCAAAGCTGGCCACTACCTCACCATTTTCTCTAATTATTTTCCCTTCGCGGGTATCAATGATGATGAGGTCACCGGTTTTCAGAGAGGTTACATCAGTCATCAGCGGCAAGCCGCCTGAATCTTCCGTGGTGTTGAAAAATATAGGCGCAATCAAGCCGCCCAAGACAATGCCTCCTCTTCTTTTATTGGGCACAAAAGGAATATCTTCTCCAATGTGCCACATCAAAGAATTACAGGCTGATTTCCGGCTTGAGCCGGTGCCTACGACATCACCCACAAAAGCCACCCGGTAGCCCTCCTCTCTGAACTGGCGGATAACCTGAATTCCTCCGGGAAAACGCGTCTCGCCCATCGAAAGAGCATGAAGAGGAATATCAGGACGGCTCCAGGCATGTTTCGCTGGAGAAAGGTCATCAGTGTTTATCTCGCCGTCAACCTTGTAAACTTTTACTTTTATTTTTTCTGGTATTTCTGGCCGTGATAAAAACCATTCTCCCTTGGCCCAAGATTCCAGGACAGAACGAGCATAGGAATTGGTTTTGGCCTTTTCTACTACCGTCTGGAAGGAACCATAAACCAGGATAATATGTTTCAAGGCGGAAGCCGCAGCTTCAGCCAGAGGCGGGAAGTCAAGAAGGCTGATCAAAGGGTCAACATTATATCCGCCGAGCATCGTCCCCAGCAGGCGAACCGCTTCGAGTGGAGAAACCACGGGCGACTTCTTTTCCTCACGAGCGATACTCGACAACCAGGCTGCTTTAACCTTAGCCCCCGGGTCGACGCCAGGCGCAACCCGGTTCTGCAATAAATTTAAGAGCTCTTCTTCCATACCTGGAGGCGGGTTTTCCAGCGCCGCGCATAATTCCTCCACCTCCTCGGCCGTAAGAACCGGCCCGGGAATGCCCAGAGCCAGACGCTCTTTTTCTTTTTGCCGATAAGCTTCTAACATTATGCCTTCTCCTGATTAATAAAATTTAATTTTCAATTATTTTTTATTCCTTCCCCCGCAATTTGTCAAAAGTTTACCGCTATTCTGCTTCTAAAAGATTTTTATCGTTGACGCGCCTTAAAGAAAAAGATAAAATCTTTCTCTATCATAATTAACTAAGGGAGGACTGATCATGGATTATACGGCGATTGAGAAGGCCAAAGAACATTTTGGCCGTCTCCTGGAAGCCCAGATGAAGCGGATGGAAAGAATTAAGGCTGCTCCAGACTGGATTGATTATGCCCAGCTTAAGCCGATTATCATCGGCATTATCGGTGGAGATGGCATAGGCCCTTTTATTGCCAAGGAGGCGAAGCGTGTCCTGGAGTTTTTACTCCAGGATGAAGCCAAAAGCGGCAAAGTAGAATTTCGCACGATCGAAGGTTTAACCATCGAAAACCGAGCCGCCTGCCTGAAGCCTATTCCGGATGATGTCTTGGCCGAGATTAAGCAATGTCATGTGACGCTTAAAGGCCCGACCACTACCCCGCGCAAAGGAGACCCATGGCCCAACATTGAATCTTGCAACGTGGCCATGCGCAAGGAACTCGACCTTTTCGCCAACGTGCGACCTGTTCGCGTGCCTCAGCAAGGAATTGACTGGATCTTTTTCCGAGAAAACACCGAAGATGTTTACGCACTCGGGCCTTTTGGGATTGAGGTGGACGCGGATATCGCCATTGATTTTCGCTTGATCAGCACTCCGGGTGCAGAGCGCATTTGCCGTTTAGCCTTTGAGCATGCCCGGAAAACAGGAAAAAAGAAAGTGACGTGTGTGACCAAAGCCAATGTGGTTAAAACAACGGATGGCCGTTTTTTGGAAAATTTTTACCAGGTGGCCAAGGAATATCCAGAAATCCAGGCCGATGACTGGTATATTGACATCATGACAGCTAAACTCATTGATGAGAAACGGAGGCGGGAATTCCAGGTGTTTGTTTTGCCCAACCTTTATGGTGACATTCTTACCGACGAGGCCGCTGAGTTTCAGGGAGGAGTCGGCACCGCCGGGTCAGCCAACATCGGTAAGCAATACGCCATGTTCGAAGCTATCCATGGTTCAGCGCCGCGCATGGTCCAGGAAGGGAGAGCAATCTATGCCGACCCTTCCAGCATGATCCGGGCTGCCGCCATGCTTCTTAATCACATCGGTTTTCCCGAAAAAGGGAAAAAGCTGGAAATGGCCCTGGATATATGCGGCCAGTACGAGAAAAAGCTCGTCATTACCGGACGGTCTAACGGTGCTACCGGCGCTCAGTTCGCTGATTATATTTTAGAGACAATCCAGTCCCCAGACCTCGAAGCCAAGTGGGAAGCCTACGTTAAGGCTTAAAGTAGCCAGAGCTTAATTAGCTTGACTAAATTAAAATATATTTCTTATAGTAAGTTACCTTGTGATGAAAAGGGAGCGTAATTATTTGTTGCCGCTTGAGCTCTTTAGCGACGAAGAACCAGCTGGCAACAAAGAACATATTTTTAATTAATTTATGAGGAAGGAGGTATTTATGAGGAAAAAAATAGCGCTTATCGGTGGAGGCCAGATCGGCCAGATTCTGGCCATGTTAGCCGGCCAGAAAGAGCTGGGTGATATTGTTATCTTAGATGTGCCTTCATATGTTAACGTAGTTAAAGGCAAAGCCCTGGATTTAATGGAAATGGCGCCTCATGGCAATTACGACGCTAATATAACAGCTACTTCTGATTATGCTGATATAGCTGGGGCTGATGTGGCCATTATTACGGCGGGCAAACCACGCGAGGCCGGGATGACCCGCGAAGACCTGCTCAACGTCAACATCCAGATTATCAAAGAAGTAGCTAACGGGATCAAACAATACGCCCCTAATTGTTTTTGCATCGTCGTCACCAACCCCTTGGATGCCATGGTTTATGTTTTCCACAAAATAACAGGCTTCCCTAAGAATCAAGTCTGTGGCATGGCCGGGACCCTGGATACAGCCCGCTGGCGAGCTTTTGTCGCTATGGAACTAAATGTCTCCGTAGCGGATGTGGCGGGTGTAGTGCTCGGAGGCCACGGTCCAGACATGGTGCCTCTGCCCCGTTTAACCACGGTCGGCGGCATTCCTCTCTCTGAACTTGCTACCCAGGAGCAGATTGACCGCTTAGTGCACCGCACGCGAGAAGCAGGGACAGAAATCGTGAAGCTTTTCGGCAAAGGTTCTGCCTTTTTCAGCCCCGCCTGGAGCGCCATCGTGATGGCCGAAGCTTATCTTAAAGATAAACGCCGGATTCTCCCTTGCGCTGCCCTGTGCGAAGGTGAATATGGGGTGGAGGGAATGTTTGTCGGTGTGCCAGCCCTCATCAGCGCTAAGGGCGTGGAGAAAATCTTCGAAATCAAATTGACCGAAGAAGAAAAGGCCATGTTCGCGAAAACCATTGCCTCGGTCAAGCGAACGGTAGATGAATGCAAAGCTCAGGGCTATTAAAATCGATTAATCAATCGAGGGAAAAAAATGGCCGAGCATAGAATTACCACCCCTGTTTCGGATGAAGACATTGCCAAGATGAAGGCAGGGGACCGGGTTTTTATCACCGGCTATCTGCTCACCGGCCGAGATGCCGCTCATAAAAAGCTGGTTGATTTAATCAAAGAGGGCAAGGACCTGCCCATCGATATCCGCGGCCAGTTCATCTATTACGTTGGCCCGACGCCGGCTCGACCTGGAAAGCCGATTGGTTCTGCTGGCCCCACTACCAGCTACCGGATGGATTCTTATGCCCCTCTGCTCCATGCAATGGGACTCAAGGGAACGATTGGCAAAGGGTCGAGAAGCGAAGCGGTCAAGGAAGCGCTGAAAAAACATAAGGCGGTTTATTTAGCCGCCGTGGGGGGAGCAGGAGCCCTCATCTCTAAAAGCATCGAGGCCTCAGAGGTAGTGGCTTACCCGGAACTTGGTCCCGAAGCCATCATCCGCCTGAAGGTGAAGGATTTTCCCTGTATCGTTATCAATGATATGTACGGCGGTGACCTTTACGAAGAGGGGAAAAAGAAGTACCGTCGAGAATAAATTTATTTTCGCCCTCCTTGGTTTAAAACGGGAACAGGGAAGATTATTAAAAGAAATTATTCTAAGCGAAAGGATTAAGCAGGATGAAAATTCATGAATACCAGGCTAAACAAATCTTAGCCCAGTATGGGGTAATGATTCCGCGAGGTGATGTGGCCGAGACACCTTCTCAGGTGCGGGAAATAGCCGCTAAGATAGGCGGCAAAGTTGTTTTAAAGGCCCAGGTTCATGCTGGCGGCCGCGGTAAGGCTGGCGGCATCCGCGTTGCCTCGTCACCAGAGGAAGCAGAAAAGTTAGCCCAGGAAATGATCGGGATGAAGCTGGTGACCTACCAAACAGGGCCTGAAGGCCGGGTTGTACGCCGGCTGCTGGTCGAAGAAGCGCTCGATGTAGCCAGAGAATTATATTTGGGCATGGTCATTGACCGCAGTCGAGAAGCCGTCGTCGTCATGGCCTCACCTGAAGGAGGAGTGGAAATAGAAAAGGTCGCCGCAGAAAAACCGGAGTTAATCTTCAAAGAATACATCAACCCGGCGACCGGATTCCTTCCTTTCCAGGCCCGAAAGCTGGCTTATAAACTAGGTCTCAGCGGAGAATCTCACAAGCAAGCGGTTAAATTTATCAGCTGTTTAGCCCGCGCTTTTGAAGCGACTGATGCCTCGCTGGCAGAAATCAACCCGCTGATTGTGACCGCACAGGGCAATGTCCTCGCGCTGGATGCCAAAATGAATTTTGACGACAATGCCCTCCCCCGTCATCCCAACATCCAGGCCATGCGGGATATCCACGAAGAATCAGCGCTCGAAGTGGAAGCTTCTAAATATAACCTCAACTACATCAAATTGGACGGCAATGTAGGCTGCATGGTTAACGGAGCTGGCCTGGCCATGGCTACGATGGATATCATCATGCACTCGGGAGGGATGCCCGCCAATTTCCTCGATGTCGGCGGAGGAGTTTCCGAAGAAGCGGTGACCAATGCTTTTAAAATCTTGGTGGCCGATAAAGATGTAAAAGCCGCCCTAATTAATATCTACGGCGGGATTGTTCGGTGTGACTTGGTCGCCAGAGGCATAGTCAAGGCGGCCAAAGAAGTTGGGCTTAAAGTGCCGATGGTCGTCCGGCTGCAGGGTACCAATATGGCCGAAGGCAGAAATATTTTAGCCGAGTCCGGTCTTCAGTTTTATTCAGCCGAAACGATGAAAGAAGCAGCCGAAAAAGTCGTCAGCTTGACGAAAGGAGTGGCCTGATGAGCATTTTAATTGATGAAAAAACCAGAGTCGTGGTGCAGGGAATTACGGGAGGGGAAGGAACTTTCCACACCCAGAAAATGCAGGAATACGGCACCAAGGTCGTCGCCGGCGTAACGCCGGGCAAAGGAGGTCAGACGCATCTGGGTGTTCCTGTTTTTAACACCGTGGAAGAGGCTGTGCGGCAGGAAGGCGCGAATGCGGCCGCAATTTTTGTCCCGCCTTTTTTTGCCGCTGACGCTATTATGGAAGCAGCCGAGGCTGGTGTTTCGCTCATTGTTTGCATTACCGAGGGAATTCCCACCTTAGATATGATTAAAGCCAAAGCTTTTCTGAAAGATAAGCCATGTCGGCTCATCGGACCGAATACCCCAGGAATCATTTCTCCAGGAAAATGCAAAATAGGCATCATGCCCGGTCACATCCATAAACCTGGAACTATCGGCATCATTTCCCGGTCGGGGACTTTAACCTACGAGGCTGTTGACCAGGTAAGTAAACTCGGGTTCGGCCAATCGACAGCTGTGGGCATAGGTGGAGACCCGATTGTCGGGTTAAAATTCATCGACCTTCTGGCCCTCTTTAAGGAAGACCCAGAAACAGAAGCCGTCATCTTAATCGGTGAAATCGGTGGTACGGCCGAAGAGGAGGCCGCAGCTTATATTAAAGCTGAGTTTCCCAAACCAGTCGTCAGCTTTATTGCCGGCCAAACAGCTCCTCCGGGCCGAAGAATGGGACATGCAGGAGCCATCATCGCTGGCGGCAAAGGCACGGCCAAAGAAAAGATGGAAGCCCTGGAAGCGGCTGGCGTTTTAGTGGCCAAATCGCCGGCAGATATTGGGTTAAAAGTTAAGGAAGCTCTGGGCCGCTAAAGTCGGGCCGCTAAAGTCAGCTTGATAGATAAGCTAAGGCCATTTTAATCCATATAATAAGGCTTTCTCTTTTCTCTTTGATTATGCCTTCTTAATCTTTTCATTCTATTTTTATGCTTTTTAGTCTAGATTAGAAAGCCAAAAAATCCCATTTCCGCATTATTTTATTAAAAAAGTTTCATAAAAAATAATTAAAGCTCTTCCGACATTTTAATGGGTCACCCTGAAGGATAATTTCTCTCCGAGATTATAGGCATAGGTCCTCGATAAAACTCCTTAAAGAAAAGTTTAGGCAGGAAGCTTTGTCTCCTGGAGATACTTCAATAAATACTCTTACAAGCTCTGGAACAAATCATATTCTGCTCCGTGCAGGATGCCCCGGATATCTCCTATTTACCGACAAGAAAGCCGCAAGAGCCATAATTAAGAATGGTCCTCGAGCTGGCCGGAAAAAATGATTAATTTTTTTGGGATGTAAATTCTAATTTTTATGGAGTTTTTTAACCGAAAATAAATTAAAATAAAAAGCGGGAAAAATAATCGGCGACCGGGAAAAAATCATTTCCATGCTGTAGAAAAAAAGGAAAGGGTTAGGTTAGGATAACATAGGTAGAATCAAACATAAAAAAAGGAAGCGAAACAAAAACTACCAAGAAGAGCGAGAATAGGAATGAGAACAATAAAAGAATAAGAATAAAAGAAGGGGAAAAAGAAGATTAAGAAAAGGAGAAGGAGAAGGAAAAGGAAAAGAAGGAAGAGGAAGAAGAAAAGGAAGAAGAAGAAGAAGAAGAAGAAGAAGAAGAAGAAGAA